>ERZ772962.1725-NODE-1725-length-11528-cov-6.864552_pt1 | contig 11528 bp, 8 predicted proteins | sample MGYA00580676_ERZ772962 | MGnify/ENA primary metagenome ERZ772962 (study PRJEB29015, sample SAMEA2738049) | human oral metagenome | biome: human oral; feature: human-associated habitat; material: saliva | place: China | collected 2230 ...
AAGCCTCGCTCCCGCCGCGTCCCCGAGCGTCTGTGGTCGCCCGAGTCCGGGGAGCGCGCTCCCTGGGATACGTGGCGCGGCCTGGACGCGGCCCAACAGCCCTCGTACGCGGATGCCGAGTCCGTGTCCGAGGTGACGGCTCAGCTGCGCCGTCAGCCACCCCTCGTGTTCGCGGGCGAGGTCGATGACCTGTGCACGTGGATGGGTGCGGCGTCCCGCGGCGAGGCTTTCGTGCTGATGGGCGGAGACTGTGCCGAAACCTTCGCGGAGGCGACTGCCGATCACGTGCGTTTGAAGATCCAGACGCTGCTGCAGATGGCTGTCGTCCTGACGTACGGTGCGTCGCTGCCGGTCATCAAGGTTGGTCGTATCGCGGGGCAGTACGCCAAACCTCGTTCCTCCGACCTGGAGACGCGCGACGGCGTGACGCTGCCGAGCTATCGCGGCGACGCGGTCAACTCGTTCGAGTTCACTCCCGAGGCGCGCGAACCTGACCCGCAGCGCCTCCTGTCCCTGTATAACCATGCGGCGTCGACGCTGAACCTGATCCGCGCCTTCACGAAGGGCGGCTATGCGGATCTGCGGCAGGTACACCGTTGGAATCAGGGTTTCATGTCGAATCCGGCGTATGCGCGCTACGAGTCGCTGGCCGCCGACATTCACCGCGCGATCAAGTTCATGGGAGCAGCGGGCGTTGATTTTGAGACGCTGCGCGACGTGGACCTGTATTCCTCGCATGAGGCTCTGCTCCTGGAGTATGAGTCGGCGATGACGCGCATTGATTCGCGTACGGGCGAACCCTACAACACGTCTGCCCACTTCCTGTGGGTGGGGGAGCGGACGCGCGAGGAGGAGGGAGCTCATATCGAGCTGCTGTCGCGCGTGCGTAACCCGATTGGGGTCAAGCTTGGTCCGTCCACGACACGCGATCAGATGCTCTCGCTCATCGACCGCCTCAACCCGGATGGCGAGGAGGGACGCCTGTCCTTCGTCACGCGCATGGGTGCGGAACGCATCCGTGAGGTGTTGCCTCCGCTGCTTGAGGCGGCGCGCGAGGATGGCCGACCGATTACGTGGATGACGGACCCGATGCACGGCAACACGATCACGTCGTCGACCGGATATAAGACGCGTCGTTTTGAGACGGTCATGGACGAGGTCCGTGGCTTCTTCGAGGCGCACGAGGCAGCGGGCACTGTGCCGGGCGGCCTGCATGTCGAGCTCACCGGTGACGACGTCACCGAGGTGATTGGCGGCTCCGAGCATATCGACGACGAGTCGCTGCGTGATCGTTACGAGACGCTCGTCGATCCTCGTTTGAATCATCAGCAGAGCCTGGAGATGGCATTCCAGGTCGCTCAGTATCTGGCGAAGGATTCCTCCCACGAGGAGTGAGCTATCGCGGATAGAGGATCCCCGGCCTCGTTCATTTATTCATGTGGACGAGGCCGGGGATCTTTCTGTGCTCGAGGCACCCCGCGTGTGGTGAGCGCGGCGAGCGGCGGATAGTCGCCGCGCCGTGGCGTCACATGACGGAGATCGTCACGGTCGATCCCTTCTTGACCTTGCTGCCGCCGGCGGGGTTGGACGAGCGCACGGTGTTGAAGAAGCCTCCGAGGATCAGGTCTTCCTGGACGGTGAGCCCGGCTCCTTCGAGCTTGTTGCGTGCTTCCTGACGCTGAAGGCCGACGACGTCGGGAACGGTGACCATCTCGGGTCCCTTGGATACGGTGTAGGAGACGGAGTCACCACGGTACACGGTGGAACCCTCGCGGGTCTGCTGGGAGATCACCTGTCCCTCGGGGACTGTGTCGGAGTAGGCCTCGGTGGGTGAGGCGACGAGGCCGAGGGCTTCGATCGAACTCTTGGCGGCGGAAGCACCCTTACCGGTCAGGGTGGGCACGGTCCGGGGTTCGCGGCCCTTGGATAGGACGACGTCGACCGTGGAGTCGTGGGCCAGGGAGGTGCCCGCTGCGACGGACTGGGAGATGACCTGACCTGGGGGAACGTCTTCGGAGTAGGCATCAGTGACAGCGCCCAAGGCAAGCCCGGCGTCTGTCAGGGTACGCGAGGCCTCGTCCTGTCCCTTTCCGACGACGTTTGGAACGTCCTTCATGTCGATGCCCTTGGAGACGTACAGCTGGACGTTCGTGCTCTTATGCACGGAGCTGCCGCCTTCTGGGTCGGAGTGGGTGACAATGCCGGATTGGACGTCGTCAGAGAACTCCTCTTCAACGGAAGAAGCCAGTCCGATGGCACCCAGGTCTGCCTGCACGTCTGCCAGGTCCCGTCCCGTTGTGGTGGGCATCGTCAGGTAAGAGCCGGGACCATACTCGGTCCACCACCAGCTCCCGCCGAAGCTGGCGGCGACGATGAGCAGAAAGGCAATGACAGCCAGGAGTATCGCTCGCGTGGACATCTTCGCAGGAAGTTCGCCCGCGGAAGGGGTCTCGGTCGAGGTGGAGGTATGCACGGTGGTGACGGCGGTCGCGGCGGGGAGAGCAGTCGCGGTGGTGACGGCGAGCGCGGGCATCGCTTGCGTGAGCTGGGTGGACATGACCTCCGTGTTCAAGGCGGTTGTCTCGGAATCGCTTCGGCTGTCCTCGTGTGCTACCTCGGCGCGGCGGTTGGCGATGTCGGAGGGGATGGACGCGGCGGCCCGCGCCACCAGGTCGAGGGCGTCGGAAGCGTCGGCGCATCGGTTCGCGGGGTCGCGTGCGGTGAGCGCGGCGACGAGGTCGTCGATCTCGCGGGGGATCCACGGAAGGGTGGCCGAGGGGCTCGGAACGTCGTCCGAGACGTGGTGAGAGGCGATCTGCAGGGCGGATTCGTCAGCCCACGGCACAGCACCGGTGAGCATCTCGTAGAGCATGATGCCAACGGAGTACAGGTCGGAGCGCGCGTCAGCTTCGGTGGTCAGAGCGATCTTGGGCGCGATGTAGGCAACCGTTCCCAGCATGTTGCCCGTGGTGAACATCGACCCTTCCGAGACCGCGCGAGCCAGGCCGAAGTCGGCGACCTTCGCGGGGCCATCGGTGGGAACAAGAATGTTCTCGGGTTTGATGTCGCGGTGGATGACGCCCATGCGGTGGGCTGCGCGCAGAGCTTCGAGGATGTCGGTCGTGTAGCGCAATGCCTGCGGAATCGTGAACGCGCCCTGGGCATTCAGGAGTTCGCGCAGATTGGTCCCATCGATGAGCTCCATGACGAGGAAACCCTGGCCTGAGACGACTCCCTGGTCGAAGACAGAGACGACGCCCGGGTGAACGATGCGGGCCGCGGCGCGCGCCTCTCGGTGGAAGCGCTCGACGAAGGCATCGGATTCAGCGAGGTGGGGGTGCATGACCTTTAGGGCCACGGGTCGCTCCAGGCGTTCGTCCTGGGCGACGTATACGGTCGCCATGCCGCCGCGCGCCAGTCTGCGCGTGACCCGGTATCGCTGATCAATCAGGCGGCCGATCAGTGGGTCAGTTTGGTCGTGTGTTTTCTCGTCGCTCACTGTGTTGATTCTATGGGAGTTTTCGGCAAATCATTGGAAGTGTAGACACCGGTGCGGCGCAGCGATGCGGTAGTGTTGCGGTCATGACCAGTGCTGATATGACCCTGTTATCCACCGACGAGGTGTGCCGTCTGCTCGGTATTGAGGAACGCCGCCTCAAACAGCTGATTCGTGACCGCGTCCTGATCGAGGCCCGCTCCGCGTCCGGCGAACGCGGGGTACCCCGCGACATCATCGTGAAGGGTGAGAACGGCTGGGAACCGCTGCCCTTCTTGCAGGGGACGCTGACCCTCCTGGCCGATGACGGCTTCACGCCCGAGGAGTCCCTGGCCTGGTTGTACACCGTGCAGGACGAGCTGGGTGAACGCCCCATCGACGCGCTCACCTCGGGTCGTCACCACCGCGTCAATCGCATCGCCTCGACCCTGGCGTTCTGATGCCCTCGCCTCCCGGTGTCTAGGCGCGCCGGGCGGTGAGGATATCACAGAGTTCACGCAGCATGGCGGATGCCTCGTCGCCGAAGGCTGACGCGTCAAGCGCACGGTGTCCTTGTACGACGAGGTTCGCAATCTCAGCCTCGTGTGCGCTGCGTCCGTTGCGTTCGACGATCTGTGTCGCGACCGCGATCTCGTCGGCCGAGGCCTCAGCAACCCCGAGTACGTTCGCGAGAGCTGTGCGCTCGGCGGGGGAGGAGGCTGCCCAGGTCAGGGCAAGCAGGACGGTTCGCTTGCCCTCGCGCAGGTCGTCCCCGGCCGGCTTGCCGGTGACTGTTGGGTCTCCGAAGACGCCGAGGTCGTCGTCGCGCAGCTGGAAGGCCAGCCCCCAAGGCGTCAGGATTGCATCGAGGGTGTCGGTCAGTTCGTCGATGACGTGTGTCGAGTTGGCTCCGCAGATCGCGCCGAGCTGGGCGGGACGCACGACGGAATAGTGTGCGGACTTGTGCAGGGCGACATCGAGGGAATCGGCTGCGCTCAGCGCGTCGGCGCGCCGGGGATCCAGCGGACTCTGTTCGGCCATGATGTCGAGGTACTGGCCCAGTGCAACCTCAGCGTGCATGTCGGCGAAGCTGCGGGCGAAAGCGCGCGCATTCGCTTCGGGCAGGTCCAACGCCTGTTCGTCGGCCTCGGCGCTCGCTGCCGAGAAGAGGAAGTCTCCTACGAGAATCGCGGCGTTGCGGCCAAAGGTCCCTGACGACCCGATCCATCCCGCGCCCCGGTGGAGGTCTGCGAGGCGGCGGTGAGGCGTCGGTGCACCGCGCCGCTCATCCGCATGATCGATGATGTCGTCGTGGACGAGGGCGCTGGCCTGGTAGAGCTCGAGTGCGGCGGCCAGGTGGGGCAGGCGCGCCTCCGACAGGGGCCTGCCCGAACTCAGTGACCAGCCGACGTGGGCCATGAGAGCGCGGAAGCGTTTGCCTCCTTCCGCCGAGGAAACTACGGCCTCGGAGAATGCGGACGAGCGCGGTGTCGCGCCCGCGCGGGCAAGGAGGCGTGCCAGGGCGGTCGTGGTCGCCTCGTCGATGTGGGGACGCAGCACGGAGAAACTCTTGCTCAGACTCATGTGGTCACTGTAACTGACGGGCGAGGGTACGCGCGGGCCTTAGGCAGGGAAGCGTCACACCTACCGTCAGGAAAACTATCGAGCAAAGCACTAAACTGGTGATGGTATGCCGATTTGCAATCGGCGCTGTTTTGCATACCCATCAATGAAAGGGACCCGTGTGAGTGCATCGCGCGCTTCGGCAAAGGACTCCGCGACGACTGAGGACGCCCCGGAGGTGAAAGCCCTCGCGAAGAAGACGACGCGCACCAGGAAGGCCGCGTCGACTGCGAAGGCTGAGGCAGCCTCGGGCACCGAGGAGAAGAAGCCCGCCGCCAAGAAGTCCGCCGCGAAGAAGGCTCCCGCGAAGAAGGCCGCTCCCAAGAAGACCGCGAAGCAGGCAGCGGAGGGTGCCGAGGAGAAGAAGCCCGCCGCCAAGAAACCTCGCGGCCGCAAGAAGAAGGACGCGGAGGTTATCGAGGAGGTGACGCCGGATCTCGAGGTTGCGGAAGAAGACTTTGATCCCACGGGCGAGGACCTTGAGGATCCGGACCTGGACACCGATACCGACGACGAGGACGTGACCGAGGGCGAAGAGGAGCCTGAGGAAGAGGAGACGAAGGCAGCCGAGGGTGCTGCGCTGCGCGAACGCACGAACGCCGGCATTCACGTCAAGGGTGGATTCGTCGTCTCCGACTCCGATGAGACCGACGAGCCCGTCCAGCAGGTGACGGTCGCTGGCGCGACCGCCGACCCTGTGAAGGACTACCTCAAGCAGATCGGCAAGGTCTCCCTGTTGAACGCCGAGCAGGAAGTCGACCTGGCCCGCCGCATTGAGGCTGGCCTGTACGCCGAGTACAAGCTGAAGAATCAGGCCGACGAGATGACCAGCCGCGAGCGTCGCGAGCTGCACTTTCTGGCCCAGGATGGTCAGCAGGCGAAGAACCACCTGCTCGAGGCCAACTTGCGTCTGGTCGTGTCGCTGGCTAAACGCTACACCGGTCGCGGCATGCAGTTCCTGGACCTCATTCAGGAAGGTAACCTCGGTCTTATTCGCGCGGTCGAAAAGTTTGACTACACGAAGGGGTACAAGTTCTCGACCTACGCCACGTGGTGGATCCGTCAGGCGATCACCCGAGCGATGGCCGACCAGGCTCGCACGATCCGCATCCCCGTGCACATGGTTGAGGTCATTAACAAGCTTGCCCGTGTCCAGCGCCAGATGCTGCAGGACCTGGGTCGTGAACCCACCCCTGAGGAACTGGCGAAGGAACTCGACATGACTGCCGAGAAGGTCGTCGAGGTCCAGAAGTATGGCCGTGAACCCATCTCGCTGCACACTCCGCTGGGCGAGGACGGCGATTCGGAGTTCGGAGATCTCATTGAGGATTCCGAGGCTATCGTGCCTGCCGACGCCGTATCCTTCACCCTGCTTCAGGAACAGCTCCACCATGTCCTCGACACGCTGTCGGAGCGCGAGGCCGGCGTCGTCTCCATGCGTTTTGGCCTGGGTGATGGCCAGCCTAAGACGCTCGATGAGATCGGTAAGGTTTACGGCGTCACGCGTGAGCGCATCCGCCAGATTGAATCTAAGACGATGTCGAAGCTGCGTCACCCCTCGCGTTCGCAGGTGCTGCGCGACTACCTCGACTGACGTACACCGTACGTACATGGGAGCCAGGAACATGCGTTCCTGGCTCCCATGACAACATCGTCACAATACTGTCAGCTTCGGGTGGCTTCATCGCATTAAATGGGGTTGGTAGGGCAGGATGAAGACATGCTTGAGGGTACGCTGATTCTCGTTGTGACTGTCATTCTGGTTATCGTCGTCGCCGCCGGTGTTGTGGCCGTCCTCGCGCTGTCGCGACGCAGCGCCGACGACTGGAAGGGTGTCATCAAGCGTGAGCGTGAAGAAATCACGCAGGATGTGCGCACGCATTCCTTACCCAAGCGTGCCTCGTCGTCTTCCGATGGGCCTGTCGTTCCGCGTACGGCGTCACTGGATGCTCTCTTGAGCACTGCTGACTCTTCTAGCGCGTACTTCGATGCTGATCGGCTGCCCGGCGTTGATCGCCTCGAAAATGTCACCGGGCGTGTCAGTGGTCGATTCGACCGCAACGGCAAGGGAAACAAGCACGGTGGCGGCTCGCGAGGCAAGGCGCAGGGGCAGTAACGCACCTGGTGGGTCTCACGCTTTCATCCGGATGCGTCCATGGGGGATAATGGCCCCATGGACGCATTTGTTTCATTCCTTCAAACGCCGTGGGCAGTCGTCGTCGGCCTGGTGCTCGCCGTGCTGGTCGGCCTGGTCATCCGCCTGGTCGTCAGCTCGCGTCAGCGCCCGTCCGACGACGTTTCGGTCCCAGCCCAGCCCCAGGTGCCCGCCACCGGCGAGAGCCCAACGCCGACGCAAGCCGATGAGGAAAGCCCAGAGCAGCCTCGCGCCGGTCCTGAGGCATCGGAAGAGTCCGCCGCCCCGGCTGAAGCGGAGATCACCGCCGAGCCGACCGTCGAACGTCCCGAACCCGTGCGCGGGCGCATGGAGCGCCTGCGTGAACGTCTCGCTTCCTCCGGCGCACTTGGCCGCGCGATCCTCGGAGTTCTCAGCCGAGGCCAGCTCAGTGCCGCAGACTGGGAAGAAATCGAGGAGTCCCTGCTCATCGCGGACCTCGGCCTGGAGGCGACCGACTCCCTCATGGAGGCACTCAAGCGCCGCGTCGCCGTCGAGTCCACGACTGACGAGGCGCGCATCCGCGAGATCCTGCGCGAGGAACTCCTGGCCCTCGTCGGCCCCGACATGGACCGCTCTCTTGATCTGACCCGCCCGGAGGCGGACGGAACATCTAAGCCAGCCGTCGTCCTCATGGTTGGTGTGAACGGTACCGGCAAGACGACGACCGTCGGTAAGCTCGCGCGCATCCTCGTCGCGGAGGACAAGTCCGTCCTCCTGGGCGCTGCTGACACGTTCCGCGCCGCCGCCGCCGACCAGCTCGCCACGTGGGGCGAGCGCGTGGGCGTCGACGTTGTGCGAAGCGACCGAGAAGGTGCCGACCCGGCATCCGTCGCCTTCGAGACTGTGCGCGAGGGCATTGCGCGCGACGTCGACGTCGTCCTCGTCGACACGGCGGGCCGTCTGCAGAACAAGTCCACACTCATGGATGAGCTTGGCAAGATCAAGCGCGTCATGGAAAAGCAGGCCCCCGTCTCCGAGGTCCTCCTGGTCCTGGACGCCACCACCGGCCAGAACGGTATGAAGCAGGCGGAGGTGTTCGCGCAAGCGACCGGAGTGACTGGCATTGTGCTGACCAAGCTTGACGGATCCGCGAAGGGCGGCATCGTTGTCTCGGTCCAGCGGGCCCTGGGCGTTCCCGTGAAGTTCGTCGGCCTCGGCGAAGGTGCGGACGATCTGGCACCCTTCGACCCGCAGGGTTTCGTCGACGCAATCGTGGGCCGCGCCTAAGCACCCACTCACCACGCCACTATCCTCGGCCCCGGTCACACGACCGGGGCCGAGGTGCGCTAACCTGACCTAGTACTGTAGCCATCTTGGGAGAACACACGTGTTTGGAAACCTGTCAGACCGCCTGACCCAATCCTTCCGCACCCTGCGCAGTCGCGGGGTCCTGACCGAGTCCGACGTCGATCAGGCGATTTCCGATATCCGCCGCGCCCTCATCGAAGCGGATGTCGCTCTTCCCGTCGTCCGTCAGTTCACCTCCCAGGTTCGCGAGAAGGCCTACGGTGCGGCCCGCTCCAAGGCTCTCAACCCCGGCCAGCAGGTCGTCTCCATCGTCCACGACGAACTTGTTGATATCCTGGGCGGCGCCACCCGCGAACTGACCTTCGCGGAGTCCGGTCCCACCGTCTTTATGCTCGCCGGCCTTCAGGGTGCCGGTAAGACCACCCTGGCCGGAAAGCTCGGCAAGTGGCTGCGTGAGGAAGGCAAGACCGTCCTCCTCGTGGCGTCCGACCTCCAGCGCCCTAACGCCGTCCAACAGCTTCAGGTCGTCGGCGAGCGCGCCGGCGTCAAGGTGTGGGCTCCCGAACCCGGCAACGGTGTGGGCAACCCCGTCGAGGTCGCACGCAGCGGTGTTGAGTTCGCCCGCCAGAGCGGCATCAACGTCGTCATCGTCGATACCGCCGGCCGCCTCGGCGTCGACCAAGAGATGATGGACCAGGCGATTGCGATTCGCGATGCCGTCAACCCGCACGAGATCATGTTCGTCCTGGACGCCATGGTTGGTCAGGACGCGGTGTCTACGTCGATGGCATTCCGCGATGGCGTCGGATTTACCGGCGTGGTCCTGTCCAAGCTGGACGGCGACGCGCGAGGCGGTGCCGCCCTGTCTGTGCGCGGCGTGACCGGTGCTCCGATTCTCTTCGCTTCCACGGGCGAGGGGCTCGATGACTTCGAGCGCTTCCACCCGGATCGTATGGCCGGGCGCATCCTCGACATGGGTGACATTCTCACTCTCATCGAGCAGGCCGAGAAGAAGATGGACGCTGAGGAGGCCGAAAAGGTCGCCTCCAAGGCCCTGGCCGGCCAACTGACCCTCGCCGACTTCCTCAGCCAGCTCCAGCAGATTAAGAAGCTGGGATCCATGAAGAAGATGCTCGGCATGATCCCGGGTGCCGCCCAGCTGCGCGAGCAGATCGACAACTTCGACGAGCGCGAGGTCGACCGCGTCGAGGCTATCGTCCGTTCGATGACGCCCGCCGAGCGTGAGGATGTCTCGATCCTCAACGGCTCGCGCCGCGCGCGTATCGCCCGCGGTTCGGGAACGACGGTGAAAGAGGTTAACCAGCTTGTCCAGCGCTTTGAGGCTGCCCGCGAAATGATGGGTCAAATGGGCCAGATGGGTGGTGGAGTGCCCGGCATGGGTGCCCTGCCGGGACGTGGCGGCAAGGCCAAGCAGAAGGTGAATGCCCGTAAGGCACAGGCCCAGCGCGCTCGCGTGAAGAAGAAGGCTCGCTCCGGTAATCCCGCGAAGCGCCGCCAGCAGGAACTCGAGGCCATGCTGCCCCCGTCGGAGCGCAGTGCCCCCCAGGGATCCTCCTTCGGTGGTGCCGCTCAGGCACCCGCCGCGCGTCCGACGATTGACGATCTGCCGGATGACGTCAAGCGTATGCTCGGACAGCTCTGAACCGTGCTCGTCACCGGCGTCGGCCTGTGGGCCGAGGATGTGCTCGCTCGCCCGCAGTGGGTGAGCGGTACGTGGTCTGTGTCCGACGGACTCATTCGTCGCGTCGGTGACGAATTGGCGGATCGCGCCGACCGCTGCGGCTTTATCGTGCCGGGCATGGTGGACGCGCACTGCCACATTGGTTATTCTTCGTCCGGTCCGGTGTCGCCCGAGGAGATGATCCGGCAGTCGGCGCTCACGCTCGCCAGTGGCGTGACGCTCGTGCGTGATTGTGGCGTGCCCGTCGATAACTCGTGCGTGAACGACCTTGTTGGTCCGCGCCTAATCCGCTGCGGTCGCCACGTCGCGCGGCCCAAGCGCTACATGCGCGACCTGCCGCTGAACGTCGAGGATCAGCGCGAGCTGCCCCGCGTCCTGGCCGACATGGCGGGGCGCTGCGACGGCTGGGTCAAGATCGTCGGTGACTGGATCGACCGTAGCGGCGGCGCGGACGCTGACCTCATGCCGCTGTGGGATCCCTCCGTCCTGCGTGAGGCGGTCGCCGCCGTGCACGAGGCCGGGGCGCGCATCGCTGTCCACGCTTTCTCTCACCGCGTCATTGATTCGCTCATTGAAGCGGGTGTCGATGACATTGAGCATGGCAGCGGCATCGACGCGGACCAGGCCAGCGAGATCGCAGCGCGCGGCATCGCCGTAACCCCGACTCTGCGCCAGGTCGAGCTTTTCGCGGACTTCGCCGCGCAGGCGGGGACTAAGTACCCCGTCTACGCGGCGACCATGCAGCGCATGTATGACATGCGTGTCGAACACTTCCAGATGCTTTTGGACGCAGGCATCCTCCTCCTGCAGGGAACCGATGCTGGTGGATACCAGGAGCACGGTTCCATCGCGGGCGAGCTTGACCTGTGGTCGCGCTGGGGTGCCTCGTCCCAGGTCGTCATCGACGCATCCACCTGGGTCAGCCTCCGATATCTGGGCCGTCTCGGCCTCGTCGAAGGAGCGGACGCTGATCTGCTGATACTCGACGATGATCCGCGCGCCGACCCGCTCGCTCTCGCGAGGCCGGCCTCCGTGTATATCGGGGGCAAGCGTGCGTGGGAGCGCCCCTAGACACTCCACGTGTGTGTAGTGATGGATCTAACCGCGCCGCAGTGTCAAGCATGGCGTTCCCCTGTGGGATTCCGGCTCGAATTATGGCATAATCGCTAGCTGTACCCGGCGGAACGTAGACCCTCTCACTGCGTGTCGTCGTGTCCCGGTCCAATGCGACCCCTGTGTTTCCCACCTCGGGACGCAAAGGTCCACACCAATTCTGAAATGGAGAGACCACTCAAGTGGCAGTT
>ERZ772962.1726-NODE-1726-length-11526-cov-10.085869_pt1 | contig 11526 bp, 9 predicted proteins | sample MGYA00580676_ERZ772962 | MGnify/ENA primary metagenome ERZ772962 (study PRJEB29015, sample SAMEA2738049) | human oral metagenome | biome: human oral; feature: human-associated habitat; material: saliva | place: China | collected 2230 ...
TGATGTCCTGGTCGGGGTGAGAGGATTCGAACCTCCGGCCTCTACGTCCCGAACGTAGCGCTCTACCAGGCTAAGCTACACCCCGAATGGCTTGCCGCAATGATACTACATATTGCGCGAAACCGAGTAAGAAGATAAGTATACCAGAGCTTCGCGATATTGGGAGGGGGGCATTTGCGCCAAAGCCGCATGTGCCCGGTTTGCTTCCTGTTCGGCCAGCTGGCGCGCGTAGCCGAGGGCGTCGCAGCGCTGGATGGCCTGATGGATGAGGTCGAAGTGCTCGGTCTCGCCGTTCAGGATGGCCTGACGGACGATCTCGCGGTCTTCGGGCGAACCCACTTCCATCACGCGGATGAGCGGCAGGGTGGCCTTGCCCTCACGCAGGTCGTCGCCGATGTTCTTGCCCAGAGTCTCGCTCTCGCCGGAGTAGTCGAGCACATCGTCGATGATCTGGAAGGCGGTGCCCAGGTGTCGGCCGTAGGCCGCGGCGGCATCTTCCAGCTCGGGCGTGGCGCCGGCAAGAACGGCGCCGATGCGCGCCGAGGCCTCGAAGAGCTTGGCGGTCTTGAAGCGGATGACTTGCAGGTAGGCCGCCTCGTCCACGTCGGGGTCGTTGCAGTTGAGCAGCTGCAGCACCTCGCCCTCGGCGATGACGTTGGTGGCGTCGGCCAGGGTCTTGAGGATGTGGAGCTGCTCGACTTCCACCATCATCTGGAACGAGCGGGAGTAGAGGAAGTCGCCGACCAGTACCGAGGCGGCATTGCCGAACTGGGCGTTGGCGGTGGGTGCGCCCCGCCGCAGGGTGGATTCGTCGACGATGTCGTCGTGCAGCAGGGTGGCGGTATGGATGAACTCGACCACCGCGGCCATCAGCCAGTGGTGACCCTGCGCACGCTGCTGTTCGGTCTGTCCGTAGCCAAGAGCGCGGGCGAAGAGCGTGAGCAGCACGGGTCGGAGCCGCTTGCCGCCTGCACTGATGATGTAGGTGGCGATGGTGCGGATCAGGGCGACGGGGCTGTCGAGGCGCTCCTTGATGACCCGATCGACTTCGGCGAGATCTTCAGAGATGATCGGATAGGCGTCGTAGGGTTTCAAGATGGGAAGCTGTTGTGCGTTGGCCTGACCAAGGTGCCCGGTTCCGGCAAGGGGCCCTGCCTGACGGCAGGAACGCCCGGAATGATGCCACGTTGCCAGACGGGAAGACCCTGGGAAAGACCTGATTATATGGGCGGATGGCCGATGCCGATCGGCAGTGGTCGATTCTTCCGGAATGGGGTGATTCTCGGGGGCTGGATGAGCGCTTCCTGGGGGGCCGGGCGACCGGATCCGGGGCCGGGGCAGGGAAGAAGGCGCCTTCGAGGGCGGCGCCCCCGAATCCGGAGCCGGGGCTGTGGCCGGGGAGGGCGCGGCTGTTGGGAAGGATGTTTGACGGCCAAGGCAGGGCGATTCTATAATTTCAGGTTGCGCCTTCCCGTGTGGGAAGGTGTGTTCTTTGGAGGTTTCCATGTACGCGGTCATAAAAACCGGTGGCAAGCAATACAAGGTTGCAGCCGGCGAGAAAATCAAGGTAGAACAGATATCCGCAGACATCGGAGCCGGCATCGAGATCGACCAGGTGCTCGCCGTCTACGACGGTGACAAGGTGAAGATCGGTGCGCCGCTGGTGGGTGGCGCAAGCGTGTCGGCTGTCGTGCTGTCTCAGGGACGTCACAAGAAGGTGCGCATCTTCAAGATGCGGCGGCGCAAGCACTATCAGAAGCGCCAGGGCCATCGCCAGAACTACACCGAGCTGTTCATCACGCAGGTGTCGTCCGAGCTGGGCACGGCCAAGGCCGAGGCACCCGCAGCCGCCTGAGGCGACCGGGACCGATCAACCCGTCCTGTCCCTGCCTCGTTCGGGCGACAGGACATTTCGTGCAGGTAATCTGACATGGCACAGAAGAAAGGCGGCGGCTCCACGCGAAACGGCCGCGATTCCAAGCCCAAGATGCTGGGCGTCAAGGCCTACGGCGGCCAGTTCGTCTCGGCTGGCTCCATCATCGTGCGTCAGCGCGGCACCCGTGTGCACGCTGGTCGCAACGTCGGCATGGGCAAGGATCACACCCTGTTCGCGCTGATGGACGGCGTGGTCACCTTCGGTATCGCGGGTCCGAAGAGCAACAAGGTGGTGAGCATCACCCCGGCGCTGGCAGACGCTGCCTGAGGGCGCATCGCCTTACGCCAAGGCCCCGGTGCTTCCGGGGCTTTTTTTTCGCCTGCCGCCACGACGGCAGGCGTTTGCTGTTATTTTTGTAAGATTCTGCTGCCCGTGCCTGCGTCCGTTGTGAGGTGCCGCATGGGGCAGTTCCCATGAAGCCCCCGGAGATCCGCGGGATCCGCCCCGGGCTTCAGTCTCAGGAAAAGTCCCGTCCGGGCCTTCCCCGGCAGGAGTGAGCCATGAAATTCATCGACGAGGCCCGGATCGAGGTGATCGCCGGGGCCGGCGGCAACGGGGCGGCGTCGTTTCGCCGCGAGAAGTTCATCCCGTATGGTGGGCCCGATGGCGGCGATGGTGGCCGGGGCGGTTCCATCCTGGCCGAGGCCGATCGAAACATCAACACGCTGATCGATTTCCGCTATACCCGCAAGTATCAGGCGCGCCGCGGCGAGAACGGCCGGGGCTCGGACCAGTACGGCAAGGGCGGAGACGACATCGTGCTGCGCATGCCGGTGGGCACGCAGATCCATGACGAGGACACGGGCGAGCTGCTCTTTGACCTGACCACGCATGGCGAACGGGTCGTGCTGGCCAAGGGCGGTGACGGTGGCCTGGGCAACCTGCATTTCAAGAGCAGCACCAACCGGGCACCGCGCAAGTCCACGCCGGGCTGGCCGGGCGAGGAGCGTCGGCTGAAGCTGGAGCTGAAGGTGCTGGCCGACGTGGGCCTGCTGGGCATGCCCAACGCGGGCAAGTCCACCTTCATCTCGCAGGTCTCCAACGCCCGTCCGAAGGTGGCTGACTATCCGTTCACCACGCTGCACCCCAATCTGGGCGTGGTGCGCGTGGAAGACGGGCGCAGCTTCGTGGTGGCCGACGTGCCGGGTCTGATCGGCGGGGCAGCCGAGGGCGCCGGGCTGGGGCACCGCTTCCTGCGGCACCTGCAGCGCACGCGGCTGTTGCTGCATCTGGTGGACATCTTCCCCTTCGACCCGGACCGCGACGTGGTGGACGAGGCCAAGACGATCGTGGAGGAGTTGCGCAAGTACGACCCGGCGCTTTACGAGAAGCCGCGCTGGCTGGTGCTGAACAAGGTGGACATGATGTCGCCCGAGGCCGTGGACGAGGTGCGCGAGCGGCTGGTGAAGGAACTGGACTGGCAGGGGCCGGTGTACTGCATCTCGGCCATTTCCGGCCAGGGCTGCCGTGAGCTGTGCTATGCCATCTGGGACTATCTGGAGTCGCTGCGTCCGCCCGAGGATGTTGACCCCGACGTGCGCTTTGACCGGGAAAACGCCGCCGAGATGGTGAACGGCGAGGCTGCGGCCGCTGAGGCGAGCGGCCAACAGACCGAGGAAGGGCCGGCATCCTGACCGGGATGCCAGGCAAGGCCGGGCAGTGTCTCCTGCCGGGCTGATGATGTGCCGGGCCCGGGCGGGCATGCTGCTTTCCGGGGCCGGATGATGGGATTGCAAGGAAGTTTTGGAACCATGAAGAACGCCATGCCCGCGCAGCGACTGGTGATCAAGGTGGGTTCGTCGCTGGTGACGCGCGGCGGGCAGGGCGTGGATCAGCAGGCGCTGAACCACTGGGCCGACCAGGTGGCGGCACTGCGGGCGCGGGCGGCCGCTGCCGCCCATGCCGATGCGCAGGGCGAGCATGCAGGCGGCCATGAGCCTCACGCGGAAGGTGCGGTGGCCGGGCGTTCCCGCCATCACGCGGCGCACGAATCCGACGACGGTGCGCGGATCCTGCCCGAGATCGTGCTGGTGTCCTCAGGGGCCATCGCTGAAGGCATGAAGCGGCTGGGCTGGAAGAAGCGGCCGCGGGAAGTGCGTCAGCTGCAGGCCGCGGCCGCCATCGGTCAGATGGGCATTGCCCAGGCCTACGAGAACGCCTTCCAGCGCCACGGCATCGAGACCGCCCAGGTGTTGCTGACTCATGAAGATCTGGCAGACCGCCGGCGTTACCTGAACGCGCGCTCCATGCTGAAGACGCTGCTGGCGCTGGGCGTGGTGCCGGTCATCAACGAGAACGACTCGGTGACGACCGACGAGATCAAGGTGGGCGACAACGACACGCTGGGCGCGCTGGTGGCCAACCTCATCGAAGCCGACTGGCTGGTCATCCTCACGGACCAGGATGGCCTGTTCACGGCCGATCCCCGGCGTGATCCGAACGCGGTGCTGCTGCCCGAGGTGCAGGCCGGCGACCCGGCGCTGGAGCAGATGGCCGGTGGTGCGGGCAGCGCCGTGGGCACGGGCGGGATGCTGACCAAGGTGCTGGCGGCGCGGCGGGCGGCCCGCAGCGGCACCTCGACGATTGTCTGCTCCGGGCATGAACCCGACGTCCTGCTGCGGCTGGAGGCCGGTGAGTCGATCGGCACGCGCTTCGTGGCGCAGACCGCCCGCCTGGCGGCCCGCAAGACCTGGATGGCCGACCACCTGCAGCTGCATGGCCATGTGGTGGTCGATGCCGGGGCGGAAGAGGCCCTGTGTGCCCACGGCGGAAGCCTGCTGCCGGTGGGTGTGACGGCCGTGCAGGGCGAGTTCGCCCGGGGTGACCTGGTGGCGGTGCTGTCGAACGATGGCCGGGAGCTGGCGCGAGGCCTGGTGAACTACGCCGCCACCGACGCCCGGCGGCTGGCGGGGCAGCCGTCCTCGCGTATCGAGTCGATCCTGGGATTCATCGAGGGCGTGGAACTCATTCACCGCGACAATCTGGTGCTGCGATAGGGCGCGTACAGACGCCGTTTCTGCGGCGTGATAATCTGTAAATTTGTAAGTTTTATTGCAATTATTGATGAATTTAATCGATGATCCGGTTATCGACGGTTTATCGGTATATCGTTTAGCGCCCGTCGATTCCGGTGGGTTGTTGCGGAGCGGATAATGGCTATCGGGACGGATGAGGACGCCAGGTTCGACTATGTGGTGGTGGGTGCCGGAACAGCAGGTTGCCTGCTGGCCGATCGCCTGAGTGCCACCGGGGCCAGTGTCTGCGTGCTGGAGGCGGGCGGACGTGACTGGAGCCCGCTGATCCACCTGCCGGTCGGCTATGTCTGGAACGTGCACAGCCGCCGCCTGACCTGGGACTACGCCGTGGAGCCCGGGCCGGTGGTGAACCGGCGCTTCCGGCTGCCGCAGGGCAAGGTGCTGGGTGGCTCCAGCTCCATCAACGGCCTGTCGCACGTGCGCGGGCAGCGACAGGACTACGACGACTGGGCAGCGGCCGGCAATCCGGGCTGGTCCTATCTGGAGATCCTGCCGTATTTCATGCGTTCCGAACGCAAGGTCGGCGTGGGTGACGACCGCTTTCGCGGGCGCTCCGGCAGCCTGCACATCACCGACCAGGACTGGTCGCACCCCATCTGTGACGCCTTCGTCAACGGACTGTCCGAACTGGGCATCCCGCTCACCGACGATTACAACGGCATGGTCCACACGGGGGGCGGCTACCTGCAGCGGGCCATCCACAACGGACGGCGCTGCAGTTCGGCCCGTGCATTCCTGAAGCCTGCCATGCAGCGTCCGAATGTGGAAGTCCGCACGCGCGCCCATGTCAGCCGCATCCTGTTCGAGGGCACCCGCGCCGTTGGCGTGCGCTGCGTCCGGGGCGGTCCCCGGGGGCAGGAACAGACCATCCGGGCCAACCGTGAGGTCATCCTGGCCGCCGGGGCAGTCAGCACGCCCAAGCTCCTGCAGATCTCCGGCGTGGGGGGGCGTTCCCTCATCGAATCGCTGGGCGTGCCGCTGGTGGCCGATCTGCCTGGCGTGGGGCAGAACCTGCAGGACCATTACCGGGTCCGTCTGGTGTCGCGGCTGCGTTATGTGGTCAGCATCAACGAAGTGGTGCTCAGCCCCCGGCTCATCAGCGAGTTCGTCAAATGGATGCGGGGGCGCCCCAACGTCCTGTCGCTGAGCGCCTCCATGGCCTACACCTACTGGCGCAGCCGGCCGGAGGTGGAGCGTCCCGATCTGGAATTCGTCTTCGCGCCAGCCAGCTTCCGCGGCGGCGTGGTGGGTCTGCTGGATGGCTGGCCGGGCATGACGCTGGGCATCTGGCAGGGTAGGCCGGAAAGCCGGGGCAGCGTGCAGGCCCGCACGGCCAGCCCCTTCGATGCGCCGCGCATCCAGCCCAACTACCTGACGGACGAGCGCGACCAGCGGGTGCTGATCGACGGCATCCGCCTGGGGCGGAAGATGATGTCGACCTCCACCCTGGCCCCCTTCGTGGCCCAGGAAGAAGTGCCCGGCGACAAACATCAGACCGACGAGGAACTGCTGGACTTTGCCCGCGAGACCGGCGCCACGGTCTACCACGTGGTGGGTACCTGCCGCATGGGGCCGGCCTACCGCCGGGATTCGGTGGTCGATCACCAGCTGTGCGTTCATGGCCTGCAGGGCCTGCGCGTGGTCGATGCCTCGATCATGCCGACGCTGCCTTCGGTTAACACCAATGCTTCCACGCTGATGATCGCCGAGAAGGCCTCGGACATGATCCTGGGCCTGCCGCCGCTGCACCCGGCCGACAACCTGCCGGGCGAGGATGGAAGCCTGCTGGGCGGCGCCTGATTCCGGCCGCCTGATGGCCTGACCCTGGGGGAGCGCCGCTGTGCCGTGCAGGCGCTCGCCAGCGGCCCCTGACCTGCGTCCGGCGGCCATGGGGAACCATCCGGCAGCAAGCGTGACGATGTACATTGCAGGTCATGGTGGCTTTCGCCATGATCGTTGCATGAACGCTACGAAATTCTCCCTTTCGGCTGTTTCCGCGCTGCTGGCCACGGCGCTTGCTGCCTGTGGTGGCGGCGGCGGTGGCGCAGCGCCCACGCCCGCGGCTGCCGTCGATCCGGCGGTGGGCTCGGCCATCCTGCTGGGATCGTCGACGCAACTGGCCAACCAGTGCGCACCCGAGAACTCGCTGGCGCGTGATGCCCAGGGCAATCTTCTTTCGGGCTACCGCTCGGGCTCGCGGCTGATCGAACAGAGCTTCGTGCGGGCCTACCTGCAGGAAAACTACCTCTGGTATCAGGAAATGCCGGCCTCCCTGGTGGTGCCGCCGATCTACACGCAGGCCGCCTACCAGGACGGCATGAGCAGCTGGTTCCGTGACCTGCTTTCGCCCCAGAAGAACACCAATGGTGCGCGCAAGGACCGTTTCAGCTTTGCCATGCCCACGGCCGACTGGAAGGCCCAGTCGCAGGCGGGGGCCGTCAGCGGCTATGGTGTGGACCTGGGCGTTCTGAAGAGCGAGGTGCCGCGTGATGTGCGGGTGACGCTGGTGACCCCGGGTACCCCGGCCGAGCGCCTGAATGTGGCCCGGGGTGACCGGTTGCTGTGGGTCGTCACGGCGGCCGGCAAGCGCATCGATGTGGTGAACACCGAGGTGCAGGAAGAAGTCGATGAGCTGAATCGCGTGCTCTTCAAGGCCAACGAGGGCGAGAACACCGGTTTCGAGTTCCGTCCGGTGGAAGGGGGCGAGAAGAACCGCGAGGTCGAGCTGAGCGCTGGCCAGTACACCGCGCCGCCCGTGCAGACCACCCGGGTGATTGACGGTGCCGGGGGCGCCAAGGTGGGCTACGTGCTGTTCAATGGCTTCAACCTGCTGGCCGAGGCGCAGCTGGTGAAGGCCGTGACCGAAATGCAGGGCCAGCAGGTGCAGGACGTGGTGGTGGACCTGCGCTACAACGGGGGCGGCTACCTGTACCAGTCGGCGCAGCTGGCCTACATGCTGAGCGACCCGACGCTGACCAAGGACAAGGTCTTCGAGCGCCTGCAGTACAACGACAAGCGCCGCAAGGACGAGAGCCTGATGCGCTTTCTGACGGTTACCAGCGGCACCGAGGGCACCAACACCCGCTACGGCCAGACCCTGCCCAACCTGGGGCTGAAGCGCGTCTACGTGCTGACGGGCAACAACACCTGCTCGGCCAGCGAATCGCTGATCAACGGCCTGCGCGGCGTGGACGTGGAAGTGGTGCAGATCGGCAATACCACCTGCGGCAAGCCTTACGGCTTTACCGCGCATGACAACTGCGGTATGTCATACTTCCCCATCGAATTCAACGGCGTCAACGACAAGGGCGTCGGTGGCTTCGACGCAGGCTTCGAGCCCACCTGCAAGGTGGCCGATGACCTGGAGCACCAGCTGGGCGACCCGAACGAGCGACTGCTGGCCGCCGCGCTGCATCACCGCCAGTACGGCCAGTGCCCGGCCACGGCCAGCACCAAGGCCCTAGGTAGTGCCGCGCAGGCCGGCCTGTCCGACCCGCAGCTGGTGCGCTCTCCCGCCCAGACTTCCAAGTTCGTGCTGCCATGACGTTTTCCCTGCTGCCTTCTTCCTTGTCCGCCGTGTCTTCCCGTCGTGCCCTGGCTGCCGTGTTGCTGCTGTCGGCTGCACTGACCGGATGCTCGTCGATGACCAGCGGGGAAGGGGGCAAGCGGGAATCCCTGGAGCAGAAAGCCATCCGGGAAGGCGCCCGTGAAGATGTCGAGGCCGACCGCCGCGAGCAGCTGGCGGAAATGCTTCGGCAGGATCCGGGCGCTTCGCTGTCCGACCTGCCGCATGCACGGCTGGCCGCGCAGACCAACCATGCCTGCCTGGCCGCCATCGAGACCATGGCCGAACGCTACAGCGGCCGCCGCGTGATGCTGGGCGAGGCCGCCTTCGTCGACAGCAGCGACCTGGTGCTGGACCAGACCTTCCTGCGTGGGCCCGACGGCCAGATCCTGGACGGCCGGCGCGGCAAGCCCCAGCCTTTCATCATGCAGCTGCGCTTCGGACCGCGCGGCTGCATGGCCGTGGTGCCGGCGCAGTCCTCCGCCGTGCTGCCCGTTCCTGCCGCGCAGACCCTGCGCGAGTGCCGCTGCCTGCCACCTCCCCGGAAGTGATTCCTGGAATGACACAAGAACGGGGGGATTCCATGAGCGAGCACATCAAACGAGAGAAAGTTACACCACCCGGTGGTCTATACATCCCGCTAAATGTTCTGATCGGGATTTTTGCTTACCACACGGTCTTGCTTTCCATTTCCAGATCGATTGGTGACGGGCTGGGAAGGATCAGCTTCTCTTCATTGTTTTTGTCTTTGGGGATGATATTCGGGGGAGTGGTTTTAGGAAGGCTCTCCGCCCGAGGCAAGATTGTTCTGCCGCTCTGGGTGATAGTGTTCGTTGTTGCGCTTCAGGTGGTTATTGCCGTTTCAGGTAGGGCCATCCTGGGTTAGAGCATGGGTTCTCTGCGAACCCATGGTGAACCGTCCCGGGTATCGAGGAGATTCGTTGAGGGGCAGCCACCGGTGGGGCCTGCAGAATGCGCCTGGCCGCTTGTGGTGCCGCGTACCGGGGCGCGTCGGGGCTGCTTGGCGCGAGGGGCCTTTGCTACCAGGGCACGCGGGCCCGCACCGCCCGCCGGTCAGGTCTGCGATAATGACGGTTTCATCTCGAGTTTCCTGACCGACAGACAGGCTGCGCCGGCGTCATCCTGCGCCTGCTTCCGGCCGGCAGTATCGCTGCCGGTGCCCAGGCCGTGACGCGATGCCTGCGTGCCTGTCTTTCTGACCAACGGCAGCCTGCCACAGCTACATGGCCCAATACGTATACACGATGAACCGGGTGAGCAAGACCGTGCCACCCAAGCGCCAGATCCTGAAGGATATTTCCCTGAGCTTCTTCCCGGGCGCCAAGATCGGCGTGCTCGGCACCAACGGCGCCGGCAAGTCCACGCTGCTCAAGATCATGGCCGGCCTCGACAAGGAGATCGACGGCGAAGCCATGCCGATGCCGGGCATCAAGGTGGGCTACCTGCCGCAGGAGCCGCAGCTGGATCCCGAGCAGACCGTGCGCGAGGCCGTCGAGGGCGGCCTGGGCGAGATCGTCGAGGCCAAGCAGAAGCTGGAAGAGATCTACGCCGCCTACGCCGAGCCGGACGCCGACTTCGACGCACTGGCTGCCGAGCAGGCCAAGTACGAGGCCATCATCCAGGCCGCCGGCACCGACAACATCGAGCTGCAGCTGGAAGTGGCGGCCGATGCCCTGCGCCTGCCGCCGTGGGATGCCAAGATCGGCAACCTGTCCGGTGGCGAGAAGCGCCGCGTGGCCCTGTGCCGCCTGCTGCTGTCGCGCCCCGACATGCTGCTGCTGGACGAGCCCACCAACCACCTGGACGCCGAGAGCGTGGACTGGCTGGAGCAGTTCCTGCAGAAGTTCACCGGCACCGTGGTGGCCGTCACCCACGACCGCTACTTCCTGGACAACGCCGCCGAATGGATCCTGGAACTGGACCGGGGCAGCGGCATTCCCTGGCGCGGCAACTACAGCTCGTGGCTGGACCAGAAGAGCAACCGCCTGAAGCAGGAAGAAGCCGCTGAATCGGCCCGCCAGAAAGCCCTGAAGAAGGAGCTGGAATGGGTGCGCCAGAACGCCAAGGGCCGTCAGGCCAAGAGCAAGGCCCGTCTGGCCCGCTTCGACGAACTGTCGTCCTACGAATACCAGCGCCGCAACGAGACGCAGGAGATCTTCATCCCCGTGGCCGAGCGCCTGGGTGATCAGGCCATCGAGTTCCAGAACGTCTCCAAGGCCTACGGCGACCGCCTGCTGATCGACAACCTCAGCTTCCAGATCCCGCCGGGCGCCATCGTCGGCATCATCGGCCCCAACGGTGCCGGTAAATCGACCATCTTCCGGATGATCACCGGACGCGAGAAGCCCGACAGTGGCGAGATCAAGATCGGCCACACCGTGCACATCGCCTACGTGGACCAGTCGCGCGAATCGCTGCAGGGCGACAAGACCGTCTGGGAAGACGTGTCGGGCGGCCTGGACATCATGAACGTCGGCAAGTTCGAGATGCAGTCGCGCGCCTACATCGGCCGCTTCAACTTCAAGGGCCCCGACCAGCAGAAACTGGTGGGACAACTGTCCGGCGGTGAGCGCGGCCGCCTGCACCTGGCCAAGACCCTGCTGGAAGGCGGCAACGTGCTGCTGCTGGACGAACCCTCCAACGACCTGGACGTGGAAACCCTGCGGGCGCTGGAAGACGCCCTGCTGGAATTCGCCGGCTGCTGCCTGGTCATCTCGCACGACCGCTGGTTCCTGGACCGGATTGCCACCCATATCCTCGCGGCCGAAGGCGATTCGCAATGGACGTTCTTCGCCGGCAACTACCGCGAGTACGAGGAAGACAAGCGTCGCCGCCTGGGCGACGAGGAAGCCCGTCCCAAGCGCTTCCGCTACAAGTCGATCCACGTGTGATCGATCCATGGGATTCTCTGAACAGGTTCAGAGAATCCCGTGAGGCCCGGCGGGGGAGGAGCGCCGGGCTGTTGTGTC
>ERZ772962.1731-NODE-1731-length-11508-cov-15.227364_pt1 | contig 11508 bp, 9 predicted proteins | sample MGYA00580676_ERZ772962 | MGnify/ENA primary metagenome ERZ772962 (study PRJEB29015, sample SAMEA2738049) | human oral metagenome | biome: human oral; feature: human-associated habitat; material: saliva | place: China | collected 2230 ...
CGCGCAGACGCTGCTTTTCCTTCAGACGAACGGCGTAGTCGGAGTCCTGGCGGCGGCGGGTGCGGCCGTGCTCACCGGGGCCGTAGGGGCGCTTCTCGAAGTAGCGGACGGCCTTGGGGGTCAGGGCCAGGCCCAGGGCGCGGGACTCGCGCACCTGCTTGCGGGAACGATTCGTTGCCATGAAATCTTCTTCCTGTTTCTCATGTCATGTCGGGGCGGATCCCCGACATGGGGCCAACTCCAGTACCCGAGTGGGTTCATCGGCTAAGGCCCCAGGTGCCCGCGTGAGCGGACAACTGTTCCATCCTAGCGTCTTTTCAGCAGATTGCGAATGGCACCGAGTCGCTTCGTGAGCATCGCCTCATGCCCGTTCTCGGTCGGTTCGTAGTAGTGCGTCCCCTCCAGGTCGTCGGGAAGGTACTGCTGGGGGGCCACGTGATGGGGATAATCGTGGGCGTACAGGTAGCCCTCCCCGTGCCCCAGCGCCTGCGCTCCGGCATAGTGAGCGTCACGCAGGTGCTCGGGCACCGCTCCCCCACGCCCCTTTCGAACGTCCGCGAGGGCGCGATCGACCGCCAGGTACGTCGCGTTGGACTTGGGCGCAGTCGCCACAGCCACGACCGCCTGGGCGAGGAGCAGGCGCGCCTCGGGCATGCCGATGAGAGCCACGCCCTGCGCGACCGCAACGCACGTCGACAGCACCTCCGGCGCCGCCATGCCGATCTCCTCAGAGGCCGCGATCATGATGCGCCGCGCAATGAAGCGGGGGTCTTCCCCCGCCTCAATCATCCGCGCGAGGTAATGGAGGGACGCGTCCACGTCAGAGCCGCGCATCGATTTGATGAAGGCACTGGTCACGTCGTAGTGCTGATCGCGTCCCCACCGCACGAGCGCCTGGTTCGCGGCGGCCTCAACACTGGCCACCGTGATCTCGCCGGAACCATCATCACTGGCCGCCCCGGCAGCCGCCTCGAGAAGCGTCAGGGACTTACGCGCGTCCGACCCAGCCAGCCGCACGAGGCCAGCCACGGCCTCGTCGGTGATCGAAAGCCGACCGGCCAGGCCACGCTCATCGCTCAGCGCTCGCCGGATAAGACCCTCAAGGTCCTCGGGCCCCAGAGGATGCAGCGTCAACAGCAGCGATCGTGACAACAGGGGCGCGATGACCGAAAACGATGGGTTCTCCGTCGTCGCGGCCACCAGAACCACCCAGCGATTTTCGACCGCGGGCAGGAGAGAATCCTGCTGCGACTTCGAGAAGCGATGCACCTCATCAACAAAGAGGATGGTTTCCTCGCCTCCGGTTGCGAGCGTTCGACGGGCCGCATCGACCACACGGCGAACGTCGCTCACGCCCGAGGACACCGCCGACAGCTCGACAAAGCGGCGGCCCGACGCGCGCGCGATCAGGTAGGCGAGAGTCGTCTTGCCAGTCCCGGGTGGCCCCCACAAGACCACCGAGGACACGGCGACCCCGTCGCGTGACTCGGGAGACAGGAGCCGACGCAGCGGCGCTCCCTCACCCAGGAGGTGGGCCTGACCAACGACCTCCTCCAAGCGCGAAGGCCTCATACGAACGGCGAGGGGCGCACCCGCGGAAAACGCGGGCACGCCCAACTCGTCGAAAGATTCAGAATCGAACAGATCCATGAAATCTAGCTTACGTCAGGGTGACTCCATCCGAGGTAGACCCGATCTTCGGTCCGGACAGAACCTGCAGGACGACGAGGCCACCGAGAATCAGCATGCACGCGCCGGCGCCCAGCAGATACCCGTTGAGCCCTTCAGACTCATCAACGCCGTTCGAGGCCGACAGGACCTCCGCGTGGAGCTTGAACGAACTGGAGGCATCCACCGGCGCACCCGCGCCGGCTGCCGCGACAGTCGACGCGACCTTGAACTCGGCCCAGCCGACGAGCTGGTGCGAGCGGTTCGCGACGACGACCTTGTAGTCGCCCATCGGCAAGCCCGTCACATCCATCGTCACCTGGTTGCCGTTTTCAACCTGGAGCCAGCGAGCCTCACCCGTCTGCATGATGTTGGCGCTCACCCACTCACCGGCAACCGCCTTGTCTGCGGGGACGTTGATCGTCAGCTGGCCGCCCGTGAAGGCGGCGCTCACGCCACCCTTGTTGGCATCGGTGAGCTGAGACTCGTCCGAGATCGGAGACACGGGGGTGTCCGAGGGCTGGGTCGCGTTGGCCGAAGCGGAGGGGGTCGGCGAAGGAGTCGCCGACGGCGAGGGCTGAACGGGCGGGAGCTGCGGGTCGTCAGGCTGCGGAGCGGGAACGGGGATCACGCTCGGGGCGGGCTGGGGATCCGCGGTGGGCACAGGCTGCGGCTCAGGCGCCGGATCAACGGTCGGCACAGGCTGCGGCTCAGGCGCCGGATCAACGGTCGGCTCAGGCTGCGGCTCGGGCGCCGGATCAACGGTCGGCTCAGGCTGCGGCTCGGGCGCCGGATCAACGGTGGGCACAGGCTGCGGCTCGGGCGCCGGGTCAACGGTCGGCTCAGGCTGCGGCTCGGGCGCCGGGTCAACGGTCGGCTCGGGCGCCGGGTCAACGGTTGGGTCGGGAGTCGGCTCCGGGGTGTACGGCTTGTACACCGTGACGGAGTAGCTCACGTTCTCAGCAAGGGTCTCGTCGTCCTTATAGGTGACGATCGTGATGCGGTGATTCGTGCCGGGTTCCCAGGTGACGCCCTCGATATTGTTGGTGCCGTTGGGCACGGGAACAATCATCGTGTAGCTATTGAGGGGAACCGCCTTCCACAGGTCGTTCGCGGTCGGGGTCACGATCTCGCCGTGACGTTCAAACGACGGCGGATCGTTCGGTGTCACGCGGCCGTTGTCCAGGATGACTCCCCAGTACCCGGTCTTGCCGTACTTCGCTTCGAAGTCGAAGGCATCCTCGAGAGTGACGAGGAACGTAGTGTTCGGGATGACGTAGATACTGTCATCTGCGTGTGCACGCGCGGTGAAACCGGGAATGGCAAACGCGACCGCGCCGAAGAGGCACAGGGCCATGAGCACGCTCATTACCCGGCTGCGGCCGATAAACCCTCGTGCGGCGAGGGCGGATGTGGGCCGTCCGTGCTGCATAACGGTTCTCCTTAGGAACTTAATACTCAGAAGATATTGTCTGATAACCAGAGTAACAGGTGTGACGCCTGTATGGGAAGCGCGAACACGCACCATGCGGTTAATCGTGACCGCATTGGCATGACAGGAAGATGGGCCCGTCTACTGGAGGCCGCCGTGCGGCTTGCGCACAATACTGACCGTGACGATGGCCCCGAGCAGAGCAAGCAGGCCCCCACCTGCGAGAATCCACCCGCTCAGACGCCCCTCCTCTTCGCGGGCGGCCTGCTGGGTGGCCTGCTGATCCTGATGAGCCTTCGGTCGAATCTCGGAGGCGGACACGACCTGCGGAGAGGTAGAGGTGGACGCCTCGGGGGTGGGATCGTCGGAATTATTGGAGCCGAAGCCATTGCCCGAGGATCCCGCACGGCGCGACGGGGCGGCGGATGACGAAGGGGAGGGCGCGGCGCCGGGCGCAGAGGACGAGGCCGGGGCATTGCTCGCCGAATCGGCCGCGGGCTGAGCGGGCACGGAAGGACCATCCTGCTGTGTTGACGCATTAACCTCCTCGGGGGCAGGAGCAACGGGGGCGTTCGGAAACGCCGGTTCGCCCGGGACGTCGGGAGCCGGTTCGGCCGGAGCAACCGGATCGGCCGGATCGGGCTCATTGACCGACAGCGAGCACGCCTGTACACCCGCAGCAGCGTCGACGACGCTGACCTGGACGCTGACATAGGTTCCGCTCACACCATCGCCGATGGCGACCTGATGGCTCTCGCCCACGGCCCAGGCAGAGGGGACGGGGATATCACCGGAGAAGGCGCCCTCTGAGTTGACCTCGAGAACGGCCCACGCACTCCTGTTGCGCGCCACGCCGGTCGGGACCCATTCGGGTAGCTCCATGTCAGCACCGCGCTCGACCGCGCCATCATCGAGCGTGACGACGACGAACCCGCGCGATTGGCCCGTCCCCGCGGTCCATCCGCGACCTTCTAGGTACAGGGACTCACCCGCATGCACAACCGAGGAAACGAAGACGCTGGCCTCACCCTCCGATTCAACCAGGCACGAAGCGGCGGGAACCTCTGGAGTGTCATCACTGTAAGCCGGTACCGCGGTCGCGAACATGCCGACGACGATCGACGCTGATGCGGTCAGCGCAAGCAGGGACATATGCAGTCCCCTGTTGCGCGAATGCGACCGTGTCGTCATGCGTGTTGCTTCCTTCTCTTGTGGATAATTTTAGCAAATCTGCCCAATTGGGAACAGATCCTTTATGTCAGTGTTCGGGTAACTAACGACTGTACGCACAATAGTATTACCTCGCGTCCGCAACGCAATTGCGAGCAACAAGCAAATTCATGGACCACTGCATTAAAAGGCCATTTTACCGGGAAAAGCAAGCCCTTTCATCTAAAATTGTGAGGTATATTATCGGACAACTGTTGTCGGACATAACCTCTTGGTCAGCATTTGAGACTATGAAAGACATTCCCCACCCCGCTAACGACGGGGCACCACCAGAGGCGCACCTGTCTCAGGATCAGGGATGACGACGCAGGGCACGTCGAACACACTCTCGATGAGCTCAGGAGTCACAACCGTGCCCGGCGCCCCCTGGGCGATAATTCTGCCTTGCCTCATACACACCAGGTGCGTGGCGTAGCGGAACGCAAGGTGCAAGTCGTGCAACACCGCGACGATCGTTCGCCCCTGGCGTTGCAGCCGTTGCGCAAGGCGCAGCACCTCTAGCTGGTGATTGAGGTCCAAGTAGGTCGTCGGCTCATCCAGCAGCAAAATATCCGTCGACTGCGCCAGAGCCATCGCAATCCATACGCGCTGGCGCTGCCCACCGGAAAGCTCCCCGACCCTTCGCCCCGCCAACGCACTCACCCCGGCGTCGCGCATCGCCCCAGCCACGGCCTCGTCGTCGACCGCGCTCCACTGGCGCACGAGGCCATGGTGAGGGTAGCGGCCACGCGCCACCAGGTCCTCCACGAGCATGTCGCCAGGAGCGACCGACGACTGAGCAAGGAGGCCAAGCCGACGCGCCAGAGCTTTCTGATTCATCGTGCCAAGCTCGACCCCATCCAACTCGACGACGCCCGAGCGCGCGCCCAAGACACGGGCGAGGCAGCGCAGGAGCGTCGACTTACCGCACGCGTTTGGGCCGACAATGACGGTCAGCTCCCCCTCTAAGACGTCGAGGGACAACCCCTCCAAGATCGGCGCATCCTTCCCGTAGCCGACCGTAATCTCGCGGGCCGACAGCCCGCTCGCACCACTGTCACGTCCCATGACCTCACCTCACCTCACGAACCAACAAGAACAGGAGATACACGCCTCCCACGACGCCGGTGACCACCCCAACCGGCAGCTCGTGGGGCGCTAAGAGTCTTTGCGCGACCACGTCAGACACGAGCACGAGGAGGCCTCCCAGCACTGCCGATGACGCGAGCCCCACTCCCCCACCTCCGCACAGGCGACGGGCCACGTGAGGGGCGGACAGAGCAACGAAGGCCACCGGACCCGCAACCGCCGTCGCAAGCGACACCAAGACCAACGCCGTGGCAATGAGCGACACCCGAAGCCTGCGCACGCGAACGCCCAGGCCAGTCGCAACATCGTCTCCCATCGCGAGCAAGCCAAGCGGCGCCGTGCAGGCCGCGAGCGGTAAAGAGACAGCGAGGAGGACAACGACGAGCACGCTGACGCGAGGCATCGTCACCCCCGCGAAGGAGCCGGCGCTCCACAGCTGGGCGCGCTGGGCAGCCTCCAGCGGGGCCTTGACGATGAGCAGGGAATTAAGGGCGCGCAGCGCGGCCGAGCAGCCGATACCGACGAGCACGACGCGCACACCCGTGACACGCACGCCGCCCGCACACGCCACGATGAGAGCCCCCGAGGCCAGGCCGCCGATCAGCGCGCCCGCGGAGGTGGTCGCCGGGTTGGCGCCCAGCACGATGATCGCGACGAGCGCGCCGGTCGCACAGCCCGTCGACAGCCCGACGATGTCGGGACTACCGAGCGGGTTGCCCGACAGGGTCTGGAAGATTGCACCCGCCACACCGAGCGAGCATCCCACCGCCACCGCCGCGATAACGCGGGGAAGACGGACAGATTGGACGAAGTACACGCCCAGGAAGTCATCCGTGGGGCCGCCGTCTCCCACGAGGCGTCGCAGCGACTGCTCGACGCTGAGCCCGTAGTCTCCGAGCGTCAGCGAATACAGGGCAAGCGCGAGAAGAGACAGAAGTCCGAGGCTCACGACGAGCGCACTGCGCCGGTGCAGGCGCACGGAGAATGACGCGTTCGACAGGAGCGCGTAGCGGCTGGAGGATTCCCTCATGACATTCCCTTCCCGCGCGCACCCAGGACAAAGAAGGGGGCGCCAACCAGGGCGACGACGACGCCGACGGGAACCTCCTGCGGAGCCAGCACCAGCCGCGAGGCAACATCGGCGGCGCACACCCACGCGGCACCAACCACCGCAGACCACACGGCAATAGCACCCTGGCGAGCACCGACCACGCGTCGCACGAGGAGGGGCACAGCTAGACCGACGAAGGTCAGGGGCCCACCCAGCGCGGTTGCCCCGCCCGCCAGAGCCGTGACAGCCAGGGTTGCCAAACATCGGATCAGGCGCACGCGGACCCCCAGTCCGAGCGCCGCATCGTCGCCGAGGGTCAGAACGCCGAGCGCGGAGGTCAGCAGCGCGCCCAGCACCGCCCCGCAGGCGATGATGGTGCCCGCCCAGGTCAGCGATGCCATATCCACACCTTCGAGGGATCCCGAGACCCAGTAACGAAACTCATTGAACGCAAATTGATGACCGGCCAGGACAGCCTGCGTCAGGGACGCGAGCGCAGCGGAGACGGCGATGCCGGCCAATGCCAGGCGTGCCCGCGACCCCGCCCCGCCGCGACCGGACAGCATAAAGACGAGCGCGGCCGCCACGCCCGCTCCGACGAGCGCTGCACCCATCGTCAGCGCGCGCGTCGATACACCCGCCACTGCGGTTGCCACGACGACGAGGAATGCCGCCCCGGCGTTGACGCCGAGCACGCCGGGATCAGCCAGCGGGTTGCGAGTCACGGCCTGCATGATCGATCCCGCGAGCCCGAGGGCAGCACCGATCACGAGCGCGGCAAGCGTGCGGGGTACGCGCAGCGAGAGCACCACCCGCGCGTCCTGGGTCTGGCCTCCGTAGCGAAGCGCGTCCCACACGAGGGCAGGTTCAATGTGCCGCGACCCCAGCGCCAGCGAAGCAACGATGATGAGGGCAAGGACCAGCGCCGCCACGGCGCAAGCGGTGGCGGCGCTGGTCACGCTGCGGGCTCTCATGTCAGGCCCGCGCCTGATCGGGCGCGCTCATCTCCAGCGTCAGGACGCCGGGACAAACTGGGCTTCGATGGAGGAAACGATGCCGTCCATCAGGAGGTAGCCGCCGGTGGAGGTCCACAGGGAGCCGTCGACGGCGATGACGTGGTCGGCCTGAACGGCACGAAGCGAATCAAAGCCGACGGTCGACTTGGCTTCCTCAAGGGCAGCCGCCGACGCCTCAACGCCCGTGCCGCCGCCCGCAGAGGGGTTGTTGACCGAGGACTTACCCAGCGTGCCGAAGAAAATCCAGTCCGCGTCGATCTGGTCGATATTTTCCAGCGAGACCGGCTCGGAATGGCCCTCACCGTCACGATCCTGGTTCGCGGGACGCTTCATGCCGAGCGCGGTGAGAGCCTGACCGGCGGGCAGCTCCTTGAGGATGAGGCCGGCGCTGTCGCCCTGCCAGCGGACGACCGAGTAGGTCTGATCGAGGTAGCCGGCGTCCTTCAGGCGGGCGCTGACGGAGGCAACGTGCTTGTCGAATTCCGCGAGCTTGGTCTCAGCCTGGTCGGCAAGGCCGAGCGCGTCGGCCGTCAGGGTGAAGGTCTCGCGCCAGTCGCCGCCCTTTTGCGTGGTGAAGAAGACGGGGGCGATCTGACTCAGCGCGTTCAGCGTTTCAGTATCGTTGTTCTTCACGGAGGTGCCATCGACGAGGATCAGGTCGGGGCGGGCCGCCCCGATCGCCTCCAGGTTCGGCGCGCCAATCGAGCCGAGGATCGGGATGTCACCCGCGCGATCAGCCAGGTAGTTGGGGACGGTGGTCTGGCCGCGACCCGAGACGACACCGACGGGAGTCACACCGAGAGCAAGCGCGTTATCGGTCGTCGGCTCAGACAGCGTCACAACGCGAGTCGGATGGGCCGGGAGGGTCACCTCCTGCCCGGACGCGTCGGTGACGCTGCGGGTCTGGGCAGCGCCAGCCGGATCGGAGGACGAGGCCGGGGTGGGTGAGGTGGAGGAGCAAGCTCCCAGGGTCAGGGCCGCCAGGGCCACGGCCACGATGGCGCGAACTCGTATCGACGTGTGCACGTGTTCCTCGTTTCGTCTAGGTCACGATTAGGACATAGGCAAGCCTAACCTGGCAATGACTGCATATCCTGACAAGTTCCCCAGTCGGACAGGCTCACACACACCACTCGTCGAGTGCAGCCAGTAGTCCCTCTCTCCACCAGGCAACATCATGTCCACCCGAATAACGCTCCAGCCTGACAAGCGCACCGCACTCCCCCAGCAAGGCGGCGCAACGTTCAACGACCGGGGCCATCGCCACCTCGCGTGCACCCACCTGACACCAGATTGTCAAGCCGGACAGTGACCGACATGCACCCCTGCCAAGGTCACCCATCAGCGCGCCCTCGCCCCGGCCTCGTACGTCCCCACCCCACCACAGGGACGGAGACTGTGCGATAAAACACTCGACGGGGACGGAGCCGCCGAGCGCGGCCTGAAGCACCGCGAGGCCACCAAAAGACTGACCGGCCACGGCCACGGGACCGACCCCAGCCACGTCACACACCGCGCCCAGCAGCGCGCTCACCGCATCGGCGTCCGTCAGCTCTCGGCGCCTGGCCTCCACATCACCCGCGCCGATCGTCACGACGCGCAAGCCCGGGTAGCGCCGCGTCAACCAGCCCACGCCGTTGGCACGCCACACGTCGCCATCGAAGACGACGAGCGTACGCGTGGGCGCCTGCTCCCCGTCGTGCGCGACGACGCATCGGGAGAACCCGCCTCCGATCCGGGCACAAACCCTGGCCCCGATATCTTCTTCGCGCGTGGCGCGCATCGATGGGGCATCGACGTCACCGCCCGGCCAGGACATCTGAGCATCGGGTCCAACAAAAATCGACGCGGCGTGCCCGCGCCCGTTGACGAGCCTGAGCGGGTTACAGGCGTCCGGCCGCGCTTCCTCGACGAGGCGAACCCAGCTCCCCATGTCGACACGCACGCGCGGATCAATCCCGCTCGGCCCGCACAGGGCAAATTGATAGCTGAGGATCGCATCGGCGGGGAGGGCACACTCCAGCTCGCAGGCACCGTCGCGCCAATCCATGCGGAAGGCCTCGATATGCTCACGCGAACGATCCGTCACCGTATTGAGCAGGAGGTAGCACTGCGCGCGCTGCGGCGCCTCACACCGGAACGTGACGCGAACGGCGTCAACGCCGTCGATGAGCAGGCGCTCCCCCACAAGGGGAAGCCCGCTCGTACCGACGCGCCGACGCGCCATCGCGCCGGGCGTCAGCCGACAAAAGCCCGTCTGAGAAAAAGACGATTCCTCGAAGGCCACGGATCAGTCGAAGAGCGAAATGTCGCCCGCGCCCACGCGCGCCACGACGGCATCCCCGCCCGCGAAGTTGATGACCGTCGTCGGCTCAGCAACGCCGACCGGCCCCACCACGACCAGGTCGACCTGGTGGCCGATGCGCTCGTCCACCTCGAAGCCGTCCGTCAGCGGCTCGGTCTCGCCCGGCATAATCAGTGTCGAGCAGGCCAGCGGCTCACCGAGGGCCTCGACGATCGCCTGCGTGATGACGTGGTCCGGGATGCGCACGCCCACCGTGTGCTTCTTCTTGTTCAGCATGATGCGCGGGACCTCCTTGGTCCCCCGCAGGATGAACGTGTAGGGTCCGGGAGTAAGCGCCTTCATGGTACGGAACTCGTGATTATCAATGATCACGAGCTCGCCCAGCTGCGCAAACGAGTGGCACAGCAACGAGAAGTTGTGCTTGTCATCGAGCTTACGGATGGCACGGATTGTGTCCATACCCGCCTTGTTGCCCGCCTTCGTGGCGATCGCATAGCCGGAGTCGGTAGGCAGCGCGATCGTGCCGCCGCGTTCCAGCAGGTCAACGACCGTGTTGACCAAACGTGCCTGCGGATTCTCAGGGTGCATCTCGACGTACGACATACCCCTATTGTGCACGAAACCCCCACCGGTCGGTAACCGATGGGGGTTCCGTGGACAAGGTCACGGCGAAGGAATCACTTCTCGGATTCCTCGGAGGCCTCCTCGCCGCGCTTCTTCGGCTTCGCGTCGACGCCGGCTTCCTTACGCTGCGCGGGCGTAATCGGGGCCGGGGCCTCGGTCAGCGGGTCGAAACCGCCGCCGGACTTCGGGAAGGCGATGACGTCGCGGATGGAGTCGGACTTCGTCAGCAGGGAGACGATGCGGTCCCAACCGAAAGCGACACCACCGTGCGGCGGGGCGCCAAACTTGAAGGCATCCAGCAGGAAGCCGAACTGCGTCTGGGCTTCCTCCTCGCCGATGCCCATCACGTTGAATACGCGGTTCTGGATGTCGCGGCGGTGGATACGGATGGAGCCGCCGCCGATCTCGTTACCGTTACAGACGATGTCGTAGGCGTAGGCCAGCGCGTTACCCGGGTCCTTGTCGAAGGAGTCAACCCATTCGGGCTTGGGCGAGGTGAACGCGTGGTGGACGGCCGTCCAGGCGCTGTGGCCCAGCGCGACGTCGCCCTCGGCCTCGGCGTCGCCGGTGGGCTTGAAGAGCGGAGCGTCGACGACCCAGGTGAAAGCCCAGGCATCGGGATCGATGAGGTCGCAGCGCTTACCAATCTCAAGGCGGGCGGCGCCAAGCAGCTCACGCGAGGGGGTGGGCTTGCCAGCGGCGAAGAAGATGCAGTCACCGGGGTTGGCGCCGGTCGCGGCAGCCAGACCCTCACGCTCGGCCTCGGTGATGTTCTTGGCGACGGGACCACCCAGCGTGCCGTCCTCGGCGATCGTGACGTAGGCCAGGCCCTTGGCGCCGCGCGCCTTGGCCCACTCCTGCCACTTGTCGAAGGTACGACGCGGCTGCGAACCGCCACCGGGCATCACGACGGCACCCACGTAGGGAGCCTGGAACACGCGGAACGTCGTGTCCTTGAAGTACTCGGTGAGCTCGGTGAGCTCGAGGCCGAAGCGCAGGTCGGGCTTATCCGAGCCGTAGCGCTCCATCGCATCCTTGAAGGTCATGCGCGGGATCGGCGTGGACAGGTCGTAGCCGATGAGCGCCCACACGTTCTTCAGGACGTCCTCGGCGA
>ERZ772962.1737-NODE-1737-length-11475-cov-2.972242_pt1 | contig 11475 bp, 7 predicted proteins | sample MGYA00580676_ERZ772962 | MGnify/ENA primary metagenome ERZ772962 (study PRJEB29015, sample SAMEA2738049) | human oral metagenome | biome: human oral; feature: human-associated habitat; material: saliva | place: China | collected 2230 ...
ATGACGCAGGAAGAGTGGTTGAATGGCACCTATGATGTGAACACTGTTTCTGATAAGTTCTGGGTGCGTGCCGCTACAGGTTCGTACACTAACGCAACTTCCGGTGAGCTTGAGAAGCGCGGTGTTACTACGCCTCTGGCTACTATTGATTGGGCTAAGTCCACGTCGGATAAGCTCGTGTTGAAGTACACTGCGCAGTATGACGGCGAAAGCTTCTGGTTCTCTACAACTTCCGCTCCTGCGAACGACAAGAGTGCTTGGGGTGCGGCTATCGCTAACGATAAGCCGCGCTGTGGTGACGTTGTTCTGACGACGGAGGCTGTGCGCGCGAAGAAGGGTATCTTTAGTTTCGCGGCGCACACTTACAGGACGGATGTGACGGGTCGCCCTCAGACAGGTCAAGCTCAGGGGTGGGGCGGCTACAGTTACGCTGATGGTTCAGCCGAGGCTAACGCCCTTCCCAAGGACGGTAATGAGTCTAAGAGTGGCAAGTATGGCGAGGTTCTTAAGGCTAACCTTGTAGAGAACGCTTCTACGCCTAACCCTTACACGATTAAGAATGACCGCACCGTGTTTGCGGATACTCCTGGTGCTACCATTTCGGAGAACGGTAAGAAGATTACTGTCCCCGGTAAGGCTGTTATCACTATCGACGCTAACGGTGTAGCTACCGCAACCCCGGAGAAGGGTTTCTCTGGTGACTTGACGCTGAACTACAACGTTTACGATAGCGGCGACGCTACGCCGAAGGTTCCGTCTAAGGTGACGTTCTCCTGGTCTAAGCAGTCCACTTTGGCTGTTGCTCCTGCTGAGAAGACTGTGGCTGTGAATGGGGATAAGAGTGTTACTCTTGACCCGCTGGCTACGGCTAAGGTTGATGGTAGTGAGATTGACGCTTCCACTTTGAAGGTGGGCGGCTCTAGTTCTTACAGCTTTGGCGATTCTGGTGTCACAGCGCAGGTTGTGAACGGTAAGGTTCAGTTCACGCATCCGCAGAACATTGTGGGCGATTTTACGGTTCCTTACACGGTTACCACTAAGGATGGCGTTCAGGCTCAGTCCACTGTGACATTGCATGTTACTCCTGTGAATACCTCTATTGGTATTGTTACTAAGATTAACGGTGACGACGCGAACACCACCCCGGTTCAGCTGAAGGTTGGGGATGACGGGAAGGCTACCGGCAAGGTTACCGTGGAGCTTACGAATAAGTCTGATTCTGCGGTTACTCTAAATGAGTCTAACCTGACTGTTTCCAGTAAGTCTGGTTCTAAGGTTGCTTTGCCTGCCGGTTTCACTCTTGCACCGGGTGAGACTAAGACCCTTAATGTTGAAGGCGTTTCTGTGAAGTCGGGTGAATCTGTAGAGGTTGTTTACAGCGCTACTCAGACTGCGAACGTCTTTAAGAAGTGGGACGGTTCTAAGGTATCTGGTACTGTTGGTTCTGCTCAGGCTGTGAGCGACCCGGCTAAGGCAACCGCTAATGTTGTTTCTGAGGTTCCGGGCAACCCGCCTGTAGTTGAGAACCTACCGGAGGCTACTTTCGTAGAGCCGAAGGCTAATAACGACAGCTTCACCATTGATAGCGACAACCCGACCGTTCTTGAGGATATTGTTAAGAACGATGTGGGTGGCAAGATTAACGGTGAAGATGACCCGCTGGACGTGAAGACTCTCCGTTTCTTGGATGAGAACGGTAAGCCGGTTACTGAGCGTTCTTTCCCAGAGGGTACGTACCGTGTGGATGAGAATGGTGTTGTAACCTTCACCCGTACCGCTGGTTTTAAGGGTGACCTGCCTAGCGTTAAGTACACGGTAAGCACCGTTTCTGGTTTGTCTGCTCAGGCTGAGATTTCTTTGACTAACGTGTTTAAGGAAGTCCCTGAAGCTCCTAAGCCAGCTGAGCCTGTTGTTGAGAAGCCTGCCGAGCCTGTAAAGAAGGTTGAGGCTAAGACTGGTCACGACGGTGGTGTTTCTACTAGCCCTGTTGCTCTTGGTGGCATGTTTGCTGTGGTAGCCGCTGGTGGTGCTTTGGCTTTGCGTTCCCGTAAGCACTCTGATGAAAGCTAAGCCGGTTCGTCTCTAGTTTTGTAGAGATTTCCTAATTTGGGTGGGTGCCCTGCAATATAACGCGGGGTGCCCACCCTTTTTGCACCCAATTTTACATGTGACGCGCTTCACACTGCTATACGGTTTAGGTAATCATCGGTACAACGCCGTTCAAGGTGAGCGGCTCCTATATGTAGGAATTTTATATATGAGTAGTTTTTCTAAAAAGAAGGTCGGTGCTACCGCTTTAGCTCTGTCAATGCTGACGGGCACGGTGGGCGCTAACGCCGCCGACATTATCCCTAAGAACCCTACCCCCGCCGGTTCCTGTTTAAAGAGCACCTATCAGCCTGATTTCGGGTGCCCCGACTGGGCAGACGAGTTTAACGGGACAGAGCTCAATAAGGATTTCTGGAACGTGTATGACGGCTACTCGGAAGCTAAGCAAGACCCATACGGGCGGTACACGAAGAACGCTGTGTCCGTTAAGGACGGTCAGCTACACCTCACCACTAAAGTGGGCGCTAACGGGCAAAAAGGTGAATCCGCGGAGGTCACCACCAATAACAAAGCCGCTTTTGAAAACGGTTACTGGGAGTTCAAAATCTCCTCATACACGGGCTATAGCCACTCGGGTGCTTACCTATATGGGAACGGCAACGTCGCCGGTGCCCAAAAAGGTGAGGTAGACGGTTTCGAGGCGTTCGGTTCCACGGATTTCAATACTCGTAACGCATCGGGTAAGAAAGAGAAGTTTGACCAGAGCAATAAGAATCAGACGGTAATCCACTACAGTCAGGACGCTATTGATGCCCAGACAGGGAAGAAAGTCACCCACAGTAAGGGCGGCTGGCATACTAACAAGCCTGCCGGAGAGCCTGTAGTTGTTGGCATCCTGAAGACAGACGATGGGATTAAGATTTTCCGTGATGGTGTGCTGGTTGAGGAGATGAAGTCTTCCGACCCTAACTACGCTAAGTCTTTCCCGGCTGGTCAGCCGCTGAATACGACTTTGACCGCGCGCGTATCTAACGTTTACTGGGGCTTGCAGTCCAACCCCACGGGCGGAATTTCCTTTGATTACGTGCGCCACTACCCGCTAGTTACCGTAACACCAACCCCGGAGCCTACCGATGCTAAACCATCGGAAACCCCTAAACCCACTGAGGCTCCTAAGCCTGTGGAAACAACAGCGCCGCCCGCACCTACCGCTACACCCTCTCCCGTGGAGGTGCCTAAACCTACAGAAACGGCTACTCCTACACCGCCGGTAACAACCACACCCCCTGCTGAGACTCCTGCCCCGGCTCCTACCGTTGCACCTTCTCCAGCTGAAACACCTAAGATGGATGTAACACCCACGCCAGAGACTCCTAAAACAACTGAGGAGCCCGCTCCTGTAGCTCCACCTGTAGTCACGCCTTCTGTTCCCCCCACCCCATCTGATGCGGCTTCCCCTAAGCCCACTGAGGTTCCTAAACCTGTGGAAACAACAGCGGCTCCCACGCCTACAGGTACAGTATCTCCCGTGGTAACCCCTACGAGTGATAGTAGCCCTACAGCTACTACAGTACCTACAGAAGGTAAGGAAGTAACAGCTACACCCACGGTAGCCCCCTCAACCACGCCGGAGCCTTCTAAAACCCCCTCAGAGCCTACGGAAACCCCAGGTGATAAAGAAGTTACATCTGCGCCTGCACCTTCACCAGAGGGCGCTGTAACGCCTGAGAGGAACGCTCCTACCTCACCTGTAGAGTCGCCGGTGGCTTCAAACCCCACCGATGATTCTTCTAAACCGCTACAGCCTACTGAAAAACCCAAGGTTGTAGCACCTACAGGTCACGATGAGGTTTCAGGTAAGAACGGTTTCTTGATTGCTATTATGGCGTTCGCCGCTTCTGTTTTGGCTTGGTTCACTGGTCATTTCTTCTTTGGTAAAGATGACCGTTCCAACTAGTTTGTTTATTCGTTGCTAATATAGTGAGGTGCCCCGCTTGCTTTGTGTGAAGACCTGGCAGGTGGGGCACCTGTGCGGTAGAATATATATGCGACTTCAACTTTTAGTTTAAGGAATATTTTTTTGAACACAATTAACCCTGTTATTCAGGTAGTTGCACATCTTGATTCTGAGCGGCAACGTGTGGGTTTTATGCCTATCACGGGCGGCTCACTCGATGAACTGAGCGAACCTATTACTCATTCTGTTATTACAGGTGCCTCTATCCCGTCGGATGCCCCTAGTGCTTTAGTGGTGTTTGATGGGTTACGTGAGGCAGGCTATGAGGGTGCAGATTTTGTGCTAGTGGGTTGGGGTGCTCGCGAGATTCTGAGTGCTATTAAACCTGCCCTCCCAAAGTTACACGCCCTGTTTAATGGTAAAACTATTGATTTGCATGATGTCACTCGTGCTTTGAGCACTACTCAGGGTGGCGCGCCGTATTCAGTAACGCCGCCTGCTAATTGGGAGTCTGTAGCCGATGCAGTGCGTGACGTGTACCGCGCGTATCGCGATGTGATTCTTTTTCTAGCTTCTTCCACGCCCGCACCTAATGAAGCCCCCGCTGTGAACGGGAAGCTTATTGGTGTAGGCGGGTTGAAGGGGCACGGCAAGGATGCTTTTGCTCATTCTTTGAAGGTTGAGTGGGTTACTATCGGTATGTCTGACCCGTTGTATGATGCGCTTCTTGCGTTAGACCCGCTCGTGTATCATGAGGGCTCCCCGGTGCTTTTGTCGGACTTCCTGTGTGATGTATGTGCGGGGGATTGGGTTGTTGCGAAACGTAACCCTGACGTGCGCCGCCTGCTACAGCGCCTTGGTACGGATGTTGTGCGTGAGATGATAGATGAGGATGCTTGGGTTTCTATCATGCGTGCCCGAGTATCTACTCTTCTCGCGCTTGGGCATAATGTTGTTGTTACGGGTGTTCGTTTTCAGAATGAGCTGGAAGCTATTAAAGATCTGGGTGGCACTACGGTCTGGATTACCCGCCCCGGTTTCGGTGACGACGTTCCAGACACACACCCGTCTGAGAACACTCTCAAGCCGCAGGACTTCCAATTCATTATAGAGAACAGCGGCACTCTAGATGACTTGGCGAAGAAAGCTTACGAGATTATTTCCCTGAACGACGATTAAGATGTTAGGAGTGCTCTTTGGGGTCTAAAGAAGAGAACAGCTCACCCGAGGTGAAGCGCGCCCCTTCACCCTCTATCGGTGACATTAACAACCCGAAAGATGTGGCAAACCTTTACACACACATTAGAGCTTCTTATAGCGATAAGCTTGCGTTAAGCCGAGAGATGCGTGCCGCTAAGACACAAAAGTCCCCAGATGTTTTAGACCCGTTCTTCTATGACGCACCACCTAAGCGTGCTTACCCGCTCCCCAAAGACCACCCCATATTCCTGCGCGGCGCAGAACTAGGCATAGACGTTCTGACCGACAGGATGTATAAGATTGTTCGGTCTACCTACACTAAGGGGCTGTACACCGAAGACGAGGTGGACTGCTTCGTTACGTCCCCGTCGGGTAAGCCGCCGCTGATTAACTGGGACATTGTTCAGGAAGACAGAATCCCCGACTGGGCTAAGTCCCGTTTCTTCTACCCGTCAGGGGCGCGACGTAAGCACGCTGTGGCTGGCTTCCCGCTACCTACCGTCTCCCCGTCAGAATCGTCACAGGGTGTTAAGCCGTCTACCCCTGAGGATGTTTACTATGTCGAGCCCGAGGAGCGCACGGCTGAGGAGATGCTCCCTTGGGATACGTCCTCTTTTGACCATAAGCTTTTTATTCCTGGTCTGCACGGTCAATATAATGTTTATAAGAACAGGTACCTTGACTTGATTAACACTGTGGACGGAACTATTACTCTTGGTAACATGCTTCGGTTAGCTCCGTTCCTTGAGTTAGGAGCTAACGCGGACGATGAGCCGCGCAATATTTCACCTGTACCGCAAAATGCTTTGCTACTAGATGCTTTATCGACCCGAGCCATTAACTCCTTCTTACCGTTTGTGAATCTTATGGGTGCTAACGAGATGGTGTATCTCAATCTCCCGAAAGACCAGGCAGACAAGTACCTACGAGATACAACGGATGGTGTTAATTTTGTTCGTGAAGGCTGGCTTACCGACGAGAAGCGCAGTCCGGCGGCGCACCGATACTATGTGGCTGTTGAAGCTGACGGCAGGCTTATCACTCACGCGGGGTTGTCGTATGGTGAGTGGGTGAATATTGGTAGACCTCAAACAGCGCGTGAGGCGGCTTACGCGCTAAACCTTAAATATTTAGGGACTCTTTACCAGGGGGAGTGTCACCGTTTAGGGGATGGGATTAACTATGCCGCGAACCCGATTATGGCTCACCCTATCGCGGAGGTTTACAGCTCTTGGATGGCGACTCCGGAGCGGTGCCCATTCCCGCAGGTTCATGGTTCTGTTTCTATGCGTGATACTACCGCCCATGAAATGCTCAGCACCTATTTACACCCTATGTTCTATGCGGAGCGGATGCGGTATCACAGGTGGGGGACTAGCGTTTCTTTGAAGGGCACGCCGTTTTATGCGATAGATGGTGTCCGTAAGAGCCTTGTGAAGCTGGATGATTTTCAACGTGGCTTTGGGGCGCATGTGCAAGCTGTGCATAAGCGGCACGCATCTGCAATATACGCGCCAAATGTTCCTACGCTCATTAGTGCTGATGGGATGACTATCATTTAGAGAAAGCTCTGATATATAGGTAGTGCGATAAGCGCAGAGTGTCTCCCAATGTGGTGGGTGCTCACGGTTAGAGTTTTCGCATATGTAAGCTCAATGAGTTAGATTAGATATAAATTCAGGGGCATATTAACCGTCCTATTCCGGTTAATATGCCCCTGAAACGTTGCTTTAACTACTTCTTGGGTTTCGCTACTACCACATAGTTATCTGTGTACGTCCAGCGTCCATTCACCTGAGTTCCGCTACAGGTTGCCATGATGAGCTGACGCTCGCCCGTCTTGTCTGTAACGTCCCACCAGTTGCTCAAATCAACCTGCGGCACTTTAGATTCAATTCGGGTAACCTCCCACGTTGTGATGGTTCCGTCTAGGTCTGAGGTGAGAACAGTGTTGCCGAGCTTAGCGTAGGTGATAGCGCTCATGGGTGCCGCCGCGCCATTAGCCCAGTTCACGTGCCCAACAAGGAGTGTAGTACCTTTATCACTTGTAAGGGGTGCCGAGTCGGTGTAAACACCGATACGGAATGTGACGGGAATGTTAATCTCTGTTCGCCCCGTCTTCGGGTTATATGTGCCACCCGTGTACTGGAGTTCAGCGTTAAATTTGATGATGGGGATACGGATAGAGAACGGGTCTAGCTTGTTCGGGTCATAATTCTTTGGTTCCGCCCCATAGTACGGCGTTGTTGTGTCGGGCAGGTTTTCCGGCGTGTCCTCCGCCTCCGTGTTTACGCTCGGGTCGTAAGTTGTAGGGTAGGTGGGGGTAGCATCTGTAGTGGTAGGTGTAATAGCTTCACTGGCTTTATTGGACTCTTGTACTTCCGCCACCTTGGTGGGGTCTGGGTTGTTGAGTTCAGCAATTTTGCTGTTCAGCTCTTGCTTGTTTTGTTCATCGATAGCTGTTCCAACGCCTGCGCCAGCCGCGCCTGCTAGGAGGGCGATACCTGTGACTTTCAGAGCGTCACGCCTGGTGAACCGTGAATTATTGGGAGTGTTTTTCGCCATATGGCTGAACCTCTTTCTCTGGGTTTAAACCGTTATAATATGTAGGTAGCATTCTACTACATATAGCTTTTCTTTTTATTTAAGGAGGCTCTTCTATGAGCAACGATAAGGGTATTAAGACTCACTATGGTAAGCCGCGCCCTGGGTATGCGTCACCGGCAGGTGTTGTGTCTACGGCGGCTGAGATTTACGAAACGCTCTCCGAGACGGAGGGGCATCAGCCTGTTTATACGTCTGAGATGTTGCAGGCGGAGCTTGATTCGCGTGACCTGACGCGCATCACCGACTTGTCGGAACTGCTTATTAACCAGCTTCACCTCGCTGTGGAGGCGAACAATAGGAATTTGGAGGCTAAACGGCAGAAAGCCGCCGCTGAGTACGCTAATGAATTTGCGGAGACTACAGCACGCTATGAGATTCGCAACACGGCTGGCGGGGAAACACCGCAGGCTACAGGCTCGGAGGGAGCGCCGAATGTTAAGAGGTTAGCTGAGGCGGTTGTGAAGGATACCTCTGTTTTGCGTTGTAAGGGTTTCAGTATTGATGAGGTTGTAGCGAACGACAAGCTCTTAGTCACTGAGAATGACAAGACTAACGCTAACCTTGCCGCGAGCGTCTTCAGGGCGCTACTGAACGCTGAGGTCGCTCTTCTCCGTGTCACCGACTCTGGGCTAAACACAGCCCGAGGCGGCTTGAATGAGAACGAACGTAAGAAGCACGGCAAAAAGTAGTTTTTACAAGAAGGAACTATGAAAAACACCCCCACTAGTGAGTCACGGGCGCTCATGGACACTATCCGTCACACAACGCGCGCGCCTTACACGGAAGAAGCAACCCGTGAAGGCGTGGTAGTGGAACGCCCGCGTAGGCGTTTCAAAAAGCGTTGGCTGGCTATCCCCCTGAGTCTATGTCTGTTGGGTGGGGGTGTTTCTGGTGCCTATAACTCGGGTGTAACCCCTGATAGTGTTATTGGCTCTGTTGTACCTACGGAGACTCAGTACCGAGTCAGCGGCAATTCAATGTCCCCTACTTTTATAGATGGACAAATCCTGCGGTTCCCTAAAGTGTCTAACACCCCAGTGAAGCGTGGCGATATTGCTGTTGTAGATATGCCGCCCACATGGGAAGCTCTTTCACGTGCGGACGGGGTCGCTGTGAAGCGTGTTGTAGCTACAGCCGGGGATAGTATTTCTGTTACGGCGGGTGCTTTGACCGTGAATGGCGTTCAGGTAACGGATGTGAACCCCGCCTGCCGTGTAGGTTCTTATGAATATACTCTGCGGGAGGGTGAGATGTTTCTACTGGGTGATAATCATGCTGAGTCTTTGGATTCTTTAAGCGTGCTGTGCTCTTCCGAGGAGCCTACTACGAGCACGTTCGTTGTCCCCACATCTGCTGTTAAAGCTCACAGCCCTTCACCCAAGGTGGTGACCCAGTGATATTTTCCCGTGTCGTCGTTATTGCTGAACCTAATGACGCTTTCCGTAAGTTCCTTGTGCGTAAACATTCCGCTGAGCTTTGCGCCTCGTCAGGGGGTACATTCCTAAAAGTTGATAGGGTGCAGGATGCTACTGCAACTAACCTTTTTGGTGACGTGTATGTTTATCATGTTCCCTGCGGCTCTAAAGAGGACTTTATGGTCGCTTGTAAGACTTTAGAAGGTCGTGCAACGGAACCGTGGGGCGGGCTTATCCTTTCAACAGGTGCCCCGTTAAACAGGCTAAAGAAGCCTTTAGCTACACTCTCTAATTTAGGGTGTACCGTAGTTAAGGGGACGGGTAAGAATCGTGTCCGTAAAGAGCTGGAGACGGCAGGTTTCAGTAAGCAAGTAGCTGACGTTATTGCCGCTCACGCTGGTGAAGAGCTCCCGCACATTATTGGTGCTCTCGATTATGCGTGTACACTCACACCGCAAGAGGTGCAAAACCTCACCGTTGAGGATGTCTGGAAATATCTGCCTGTAGAGCCAGGCACCCAAGCACCTTGGGGTATTCTAGATGCTGTAATCAGCGGTAACGCGGCGGAGGTTATTTCCATTATTGACCGCGCTGGCGGGGGTGAGACATTCCCAGCCGCCGTTCTTAAAAGCAAAATTGAGGACGTTCTTCCGGTTGCGGCTCTGGTAGCACAGAACCCCAAAATGACGTTGGATGAAGCGGTATCGCTTACAGGACTGAGCATGTGGTCTGCACGTGGCGCTTTTAACCTTGCACGTCGTTATGGGTTTGACCGTGTTCTCTATGTAGCTACACGGTTTAGCGTGTATCTTCGTAACCCCTTCCGAACATACACGGAAGATGAGCTGAAAATGTTCTGCCTATCTCTATGTGTGTAAAGATTTTACGCCCTAAATATGCCCTAATGATAGAATGGTGACTATGACTAAGACTTTAAACCCCTCTAAAGAGCCACAGGAAGCCCAGGAAACCCCTAACCGCCCCCTCCTTGCTGAGGTGGAGGACTTAGGCTTCGAGGAAGCTTACAACCGCCTTGTAGGGTCTGCTGATGAAAAAGGTGACCTGTATCTAGGTTCTGGTAATGCTTATGAAGCGGCTACGGAAACCGAAGGTACTAGCCAGTTTGAAGCGCTCGCCCGCATCCTTGTTGGCGAGAATGTCTTTATTGCAGGCGCGCCGGGTACCGGCAAAAGCTCCATTGTGCATCTGGCGTGCCGTGTTTTCGACATGCAGGGTGTCCAGTATGAGGTTGTAGCTCCTACTGGTGCGGCGGCTGAGAACATTAAAGGAACCACTATCCATAGTCTTTTTGGTGTGGGTAAGAATAAGACCTGGGACAAGTACACGGGTAAAGCTTCTTACGCTTTCAATAAGACAGACCGGCTGAAGGAAATTGACGTACTCATCATTGATGAGGTGTCGATGGTTCATGGTCAGCTTTGGCAGGAGATGGATGAGCATCTGCGCCGAGTTAAAAGCAAGCCGAGCCAGGCGTTTGGTGGTATCCAGATTGTTGCTGTAGGTGACTTTAACCAGCTTAAAGCTGTGCCCGACCGCGACTTCGGAGCTCAAGAGCACTATGACGGGTTCCCTTTTTCGACTCCCGCCTGGGTGGATGCTAATTTTCATTACTGCTTCTTAACTAAGGCTCACCGCGCTACCGACCCGGTTCTTTCACGTATTTTGAGGCACATGTCAGCGAACGCTCTTACAGCCGAGGATTTTGAGGCGCTTACCAGCCGTACTGTGAAGCCGGAAGACGCTAACGGGCTGGATGATGATTCTAAGCCGGGTGCGGAGCCAATTATTCGCCTGTACACGCAGAACTCAAAGGTTACTGCATACAATGATGAGCGTATCCAGAGGCTCCCTGGTGATTCTATTACGTTTGCGTCTGAGGCTGAGCTTCTTGTGGCTGAGGATTCTCTTACTCCTACCCAGCGTGGTCAGTGGAAGTCCATTCAGGAGCGCGCGAAGTTGAAGGTTTCCCTTAAACCGGATACTAAGGTTGTTGCCGACATGCCGACTATTGGCTATTACATTGGCGAAGCGGCATCCTTGAAGCCTAAGAGCAGTTTCTCCTATAACCCCGACGATGGCGTGAAGATTACTAACGGCACGATGGGTTATGTACGCGCTTTTGCTTCTACTACCCCTAGCGCGAAGAAGGGGCGTTATTATACGAAGGTGGAGGATGTTCCTCACCCGAAAACAGCGTCTCCTGTTGTACAGTTCGGGGAGGGGCTT
>ERZ772962.1738-NODE-1738-length-11471-cov-2.787491_pt1 | contig 11471 bp, 10 predicted proteins | sample MGYA00580676_ERZ772962 | MGnify/ENA primary metagenome ERZ772962 (study PRJEB29015, sample SAMEA2738049) | human oral metagenome | biome: human oral; feature: human-associated habitat; material: saliva | place: China | collected 2230 ...
AGATATAGCAAAAATGTCTCTGAATTTTGGCATGGAAAATTACTAGGGAGTTTTTTATTGACAGAAATGCAATTATCTAAACGAATGATAAGAAGGCTAAAATCTTTAGAGGATGGGATTCTTGTTAATGGTGAGCCTAAAACAGTAAGATATATGCTCAATCTTGGTGAAAGCGTCTCAGTGGCCTGCACATTTAACAAAAAAATTAGTTATGAGTCAGAGGCCTTAGAGATACCTGTATACTATGAAGATGAAGATTATTTTATTGTAGATAAGCCTCCTTATATGACAATGTATCCAAGGTATCTAGGTGAAAAGGGTAGTTTAGCCAATTTTTCTAGGTACTATTTGGAACGACATGGTGGTATAGGTGGATTTTTTCCTATTTCACGTTTGGATAAAGGAACTTCTGGTTTGGTATTACTTGCTAAAACAGCTTTTGCAGCAAGCGCTTTAAGAAAATGCAGAATAACAAAATATTACCATGCTCTCGTTACAGGAGAGTGTCAAGAACATGGCACTTTGACAAATTATTTAAAACAAGCACCTTATTCTGGTATGAGGGATGGCGCATTATTTGAAGTACATGAAAACGAAGGAAAATATGCAAAATTATCCCCCAAACAATTCCAAAAAGACTAAATCTACTCCAATCACTTATCGACGAATGCGTAGCCGCCTAGTAAAATATGGCGCTATTGGATTTATTCTCAATGCCGCCATTTACCTTATTACCGAATTTATTGCAGCTCTTGGCACCAATCAAGATCTAGGGTATGTCTACTCTAAGCAATTCATCAGTGCGCTGGGAGTGTATCCTGGACAAATCGCCGATGGCGTACCAAACAATTTTTCACCCCTTGCTATAGTAATGAATCTAGGTTTCATCGTCACCGCTTTCGGTTTTTCTATTAGCTATGCCTTATTGCTATATCCAAAACTTAAAGACAGAAACACTAAACTAGCCTGCAGTTTAATGATGGTAGCCACACTATTCAGCATTGGTAGCCTCTTAGTCGGACTTTTTCAAGGTGGCGTACCCAATCAAGATTCGTTACATGGCATTGGCGCCAGATTATCATTCCTCATGGGGAATCTCACCCTATTTTTTACCGGTATTTTTCTAAAACCGAACCATAAAAGTTATCGTCTAACCGCTATCTTACTTTCAATTATTGGTATTAGTTTTGCATTTCTTCTTCAATACGCCATCACAAATAAGCTAACTGAGGTAGCCGCCATCTATGAGCGACTCACCGTCTACCCAATCATCGCCTGGGAACTAATTACTGGTATAATTTTCTTAAAAGAATCCATCCAAACCAAATATAATCTTGCGCCAAGGACTAAAAAGGAGAACAAAGATGAGACCGAATAAAGAACAGCAAGCCGCCATTGAATATCTAGGCGGACCACTTCTGGTTTTAGCTGGTCCAGGTACCGGTAAGACGCAAATTATTTCTCAGCGCGTCGCTCACATCTTGAATGTTACCCAAACCAACCCAAGCAACATCCTTTGTCTCACTTTTACTGACGCCGCCGCCACCAACATGCGCGACCGTCTACGCACCGTGATCGGTAACTCCGCTGATGAATTGAACATCATGACCTATCACTCCTTCGGCAAAACCATCATTGGTCGCTACCAGAATTATGCCACCGAAATTGAACGTTTATCCGAAAAAAATATTAGTCCCGTCGAAGCGGAGAATTTCTTCCAGCAACTTCTTGACGAGCTACCGATTACTAATCCATTGCGAGCTAATAAAGCTAGCGAAGTATCCGGGTTAATCAATAAACTTAAAAATGCCAATCTCTCCATCGCCGACTTAACTACCATCCAGGAAGCCAATCAAAAAGATATAGAGAACCTCAATCAAGCGCTCGCTGCCACCACCATCGGTAAAGCCAGTAGTGGTAATTTTGAAAGTAAATGCAAGGAACGCTATTTTCCGATCCTTACCGTACTAGGCCAAGTCAGTTCTTCTCATGATCAAAATATCTTGCCGAACGTGCCGTATATTTCTAGCGAGCTTTATCGTCAAATGCTTGACCTTTATCAGTTAGAAATCGCCAAAGATAAACCTTCTATTGCGACCCTAAAAAAATTTACCGATAGTCATTTCACTTTAAACGCTAGCGGGGTTTGTTATTATAAACAAACTAACGATATCGTTAAATTTTCCACCATTCTAGATTTTTGCCAAAAATACCAAACCTATCTTGCCGAAAATCGCTTGATTGACTATGCTGATATGATTCTTGAGGCAATCAAGCATCTAGAAACTGATGCAGATTTTAAAGCCATGATGGCTGAGCAATTTCAATATATTATGCTCGATGAGTTTCAGGATTCCAATCCGGCGCAAGTTCGTTTAATCCAACTCATCACCGACTACGATAAACCAGAAATTATGGCCGTAGGCGATGACGACCAGACCATTTACGAATTTCAAGGAGCACTTTCTTCTAATCTCGTCGATTTTTATCAGCATTATCACGCCAAGATTATCATTCTTAAAGAAAATTATCGTTCAACCAGTGAAATCCTGGCTTTGTCACGTAAAATTGCCGACCAAATCCCCGATAGTTTCATAAAATCCGAGTCCGTCCTAACCAGCCTAGGTGAAACTTCCGGTGACTTCACTAAAAATCTTCATGCCGCCAGAAACTCAGAATTATCAAAAATCACTAGTGATGATCAGACACTTCAACCGATTAATCATCCAAACACTCGTATTTCTCGCCATCACTTCAGTGATACCATTTCTGAATATCAGTGGGTCGCTGAAACCATCCATAATCTTATCCAAAGTGGGGAAGAGCAAAAAAATATTGCCATTATCGCCCGAAAACACGATATCTTGAAGGCAATACTGCCATATCTTCGCAAATACGACAATATTAACGTCACTTACGAGCGAAAAGAAAATATTCTTGAAGATGCCAAAATCAAAGAACTTCATGACCTACTTCGTGTCGTTCATCAGCTCGCATCAGGTCAAGACCCCCTTGATTTACTTGCAGAAATTATGAGCGCCGACTATCTCGGACTTAATCCACTTGATTTTGTGCAACTAGTTCACACTGGATATCACGACCATCGTCATTTTCTTGATTATTTGCTCGGATATCAAAAACTTCCCGCCGTAAGAAATTTCGCCAAATTCCTCGCTGAACTTGCTAAAAAATCTCTCACCTCGTCTGTCGAAGATATGATAAATTTCCTCATCAACTTAAAACCAGTTTATCTTGATCTTGATCCTGAAACTTCAGAAGCAAATTCTGGGTCCGCCATCATTGATCCATTCGAGACCAGCTCAGAATCTACCAATTTCTCCAAAAAATCTCTCTATATTTCACCATTTTTACCAAATCTTGATTATGAAAATCCGGAAACTCTAGCTAAACAACTAACCTCCAAAGAAGTTCGCCAGATGGTAGATTTTTACCAAAATCTCGCCACCTTGAAAGAGGAATTTTACAATTTCACCAAGTCTGAACATCCAAAGCTTGCCGACTACATCGATTTTCTTGATAAATATCAAGCCACCAATACTGCCATCCAAAAATCTGCAATTTTTTCCGATGATCAAAACGCCGTCACTCTAATCTCCGCCCATAAATCTAAAGGTCTTGAATTTAAACACGTCTTTCTCCTTGATCTTTCGGATGCTCATTGGAATCAAAACCGTGGATCACAGGGAATTAAACCACCTTTTAATCTGACTTTTGTCAATGGCGCTACCGAAAGTGAAGGATGCAATCTACGTCTCCTCTTTGTGGCCATGACTCGTGCTGCTAAATCTCTCACTATGACCAGTGCCACCATTAATCACAACCAGAGCGCTACCAAGCCACTTGGTATGATGATGGAAATCAATGAGGAAAAAATTATTAAAACTTCTCCGTTACTAGAAGCGCCTGAAATTTTCCAGCACCCGTCCAATAATTCTGAAATTACCGAATTACAACATCTAAAATCTACCTGGCTCGACAAATATCTCGATCCAAAAGACGATTTACTCAAATACCTTCACGCCAAAGCCGATAATATTTGGCTTTCCGCCACTGATGTTTCGAATTTCGTAGACCTCGAATATAACGGTCCACTCAATTTCTATCGCAACCGCCTCATTGGTGCACCACGCAGTATTGAAAATGTGGTGAACATCGAGAAGGGGAATCTAATCCACAAGTGTTTTGAGATGATTACTAATCAAAAAATCACCGCTGATCAGGCCCTCGAATATTACCTTGAAACTGCCAAAAATCTTGATCTTTCGGAGCGTGAAATCGAAGATCTCATTACCATTGGTAAGACCGAATTGCTTCAAAGTATCAAGTATTTCCACGACATTCTCTTTGACGAACATGCTAAGGCCGAAGTTTCATTTAGTCATGAAAAACTTTCCTTTGAAGGCGTCCCTATCACCGGTACTATCGATCACCTCACTATCGACGAGCAGAATAAAACTATTCGCATCTACGATTTCAAAACCTCAACTGGTATGCAAGAAAAGGATACCTGGAAAAATAACAAAAAACTTTTCATCTATACTATTCAGTTGCTTTTCTATTACTATCTTGTCACCACTTCGCCAACTTATAAAAATTACACGGTCGAATCCATGAGCTTACTTTTTGTTCTTCCAAGCTATAAAAACGTCAAACCAGGTGAACCGGGCGAATTCTTCGAAAAAACTATCACCAAATCCGAGATTGCTGAATTTGACATCGATATACCGAAGCTCATTCACGCTATCCGGCATCAACTAGATACCTTAGATTTCTTAAATACCGAATCTTTTACCTGCAAACCAGTCGGATACACCACCAAGAAAGCTGAGATTATCGACTTCGCCAACCAGCTAATCGCCGACTATGATAAAATTAAAGGGTAATGTATCAAAATTTTTCAGAATTTCTCCAAAACAAAAGCAAAATCTGCGTCATTCAAGCCGAAAATCCCGACGGCGATTCACTAGGTTCCAGCTTAGCGCTCGAGTCTCTCCTTGAAGACAAGGAAATTTCACTTTATTGCCCGGTCAATGTACCAAAGTATCTCCGCTATTTTTCTGGCTGGGAACGTATTGATCAAAATTTTGATTACCATGCAGACGGATATATTATCGTCGACACAGCCGCTACGATTCTTCTTAGCAAGCTACTTGACGATTTGGTTATCCGTAATATTCTCTACACTAAACCAATTTTCGTCATCGACCATCATGAAACTGACGATGATTTAGATTTTCCACACCAAAGTATTATCGAACATTTACCATCTTGCACTAATCTGATTTACAAAATTGCCATTGATCAAAATATCAAAATCAATCAATCCGCCGCCGAAAATATTTTTCAAGGTCTACTTTCCGATACTCTTGGCCTCACCACCGCTGGAGTCACCGCTGATACTTTCCGCGTCGCGGCCCACCTTGCCGAACTTGGCGCCGACATCAATAAGCTAGAAGAAAATCGCAAAGAATACATGAAAAAGTCGCGACGTATTCTCGATTATAAGGCCGATCTCATCAAGCGCATCGAGTATAGCCTCGACGATAAACTTTCTACCATTCATATTCCTTGGTCTGATATTACCGAATTTTCCGATGAATATAATCCAAACGCCCTCATTCTGGAAGAAATGAAAATGGTCGAAGGTGTAGAAGTCGCTGTCGCCATCAAAACTTATCCAGATGGCAAAGTTACCGGTAAAATTCGCACTTCCAAACCAATCGCCGACAAGGTCGCTGGCTATTTTGGCGGCGGTGGTCATCCTTTTGCCGCTGGTTTTCGCACCTACGACGCTACTTATGATGATGTATTACGTGACTTAGTTTTCTGTTGTAATAATTTACTTTTTAAGTCCCAAGAAACTAATTAATCGAGAAATATCATGACCAAACTTCACTTATTTAACACCAAAACTCGCCAAATTGAAGAGTTCATTCCTCAAAATCCCGAAAATGTCAAAATCTATACCTGTGGACCTACTGTCTACAGTTTCGCACACATTGGGAATTTTGCTAGCTACATCTATTGGGATTTATTAGTCCGCACTCTCAAGATTAACCACCTAACCCCGCACCGCATTATTAATATTACCGATGTCGGACATCTCGCATCTGATGCCGACGATGGGGAAGATAAGCTTGAAAAAGGCGCCAAGCGTGAAAATAAAACCGTTTGGGAAATTGCTAAATTCTACGAAGCGGCTTTCATTAAAGATTTTAATGCTCTAAATTTATTACCGCCTACCAAATTCTGTCGTGCCACCGATTATATTCAGGAAGATCTTGAAGTGATTAATACCTTAATTTCGCGTGGATACACCTACGAAACTTCCGATGGTATTTATTTTGATACCAGTAAATTCGCTACCTACGCCGATTTTGCCAGACTCGACCTCGATAATCTTCGTGCCGGCGCTCGTGTCGATTTTAATTCCGAAAAACGCAACGTCTCCGATTTTGCTATCTGGAAATTTATTAAACCTGGTGAAGATCATGCTATGCAATGGGACTTTCAGGATAAAAAAGGTTATCCAGGCTGGCATCTTGAATGCTCCACTATTTCACACTACGAATTAGGTGAGCCACTCGATATTCATGCCGGCGGTATCGACCACATTCCGATTCATCACACCAATGAAATCGCTCAGTCCGAAGCCGCTTTCGGTAAAACCATGGCTAACTACTGGCTCCACGCCAATTTCATCACCATTGATAATCAAAAAATTAGCAAATCCCTTGGCAATACTTATTCAATTCAAGACCTAAAAGACCGCGGCTTCTCACCACTCGACTTTAAGCTCTGGATTTTACAAGGGCATTATCAATCCGAACGAAATTTCACCTTCGATGGTCTCACTGCCGCCAAAAATCGACGCCTACATTAGCTAAATCGTCTTGCGAAAACCTTACAGGAAACTACTCCCACCGAAAATCAAGCTTCACTACTTACCCAAATTCGTCAATCTAATTATCAATCTACTAAATTACAAGAAAAACTAATTAATATCATTAATCAGAACCTTAACTCCGCTGAAGTGTTTGCTGAAATTGATCAAAATGAATTAAGTTTAGATGATTGGCGTTTTGTCGATGAATTATTCGGGCTTCGTTTCTTCGATAGTCTCATCCTGCCATCAAACGAAATTCTAATGCTTATTAAAGAGCGCGCCGAAGCTAAACAAAATAAAGATTACGCCAAAGCCGACCAGATTCGCGAAGATTTAAAAACACATAATTTTAGTATTTTAGACACCAATCAAGCCAGTTTCTGGCAATATCTTGAAGCACCAATGCTATAATCAAATAAAGGAGTATATGTCACGCACAATTGATATCGACACAAAAACATTTGTCCGCTTCTGGCTAGTCTTAATCGCTTTTGCTGCCGCCGGATTTTTCATTATTAAAGCTGCCGGTGGTCTAATCATCGTCGGAATTTCCGCTTTTCTAGCAATCTCTCTCCATCCACTAGCTAAACAAATCGATAAAATCGACAAACGTAAAAGTCGCCCAGGACTTTCTTCCGCATTAGCAGTTTTTTCGATTGCACTAGCTTTTGCCATTATCGTGGGAGTGATTGGTCCGGTTATTGTCGAGCAAGTTTCTAATTTTCTCGCTACCGCACCTGCTAAGATTTCGGAAGTTATCAACCATTTAGATATTAATGGTATTGGTAATTATTTTGGAATCTCCAATCTTCAAGATAGTTTAACTTCCGGTATTAAAAGTTTCAGTAGTACTATGCTCGGAAATATTAGCAATATTGCTGTCGGCAGTATCGGCGCCATTAGCAATATCATTACTAGTGTGATTCTTACCATTGTTCTTACCATCCTCTTCATGCTTGAAGGCCCGACCATGATGCAAGATTTTTGGCGTGTCATGGCAGTCAAAGATAAAAAATCCGCCCACGTCTGGCAGCGCGTCATCACTCGCATGGGTAATGTGGTGGCAGCCTATGTTTCGTCCCAAGTCTTTATAGCTCTCCTCGACGGCCTCATGACTATGCTCGGCGTTTTTGTTATCACTCTCATCTTCGGACTTCCAGTCACACTCGCAGTACCGCTCGGCCTCATCTCCTTCCTCTTCTTCCTCATTCCAATGTTTGGCCCGGTCATCGGCTGTATCTTGAATACCACTCTACTTTTCATTAACGCCCCAGGCGCCGCAATCGCTTTCTTCATTTTCTACCTCATCTATCAGCAGATTGAAAATAACATCATCGGCCCCCGCATTCAGGGTAAGGGACTTAACCTTCCTCCACTTGCAATTTTAATCTCGATTACTATCGGTATGTACGCCTTCGGCCTGATTGGCTGTATCGTGGCTATCCCAATTGCTGGCTGTATTAAAATTCTTTTCGAAGAAGCTTCCAATATCCGCGCTACGCTCGATGACGAAAAATAATTAAAATTTAAAATCTAGTTCAAGATCGAAAAATCAAATCTTTCTGACCTGCTTGACTAGTCATCCAAAATTTCACATAATTAATAAGCACTTAAAAAGGAAAAATTTACTATGGAACAAGTTTTACCATTTCTTGAAGGAATGTTTTATATTGCAACTACCGAAGGCGATCAGCCACATCTTCGCATTTTTGATGCTGCTGGCATTCTTGATGGCCACCTTTATATTGGTACTAAATCTGACAAACAAGTTTACGCTCAAATCGAAAAGAATCCAAAGGTCGAAATTTATGTCTTCAGTAACGAATTAGGCCTCATGCGTTTTACCGCCGAAGCTAAAACTGTTGCCGACAAGGAACTAAACCAAAAGGCTTACGAATCTACCGGCAAGACTTACGACAAAACCTCTGCCGCTATCGAACTCACCAATGTTCGTGGCTCCATCAAAACTAAAGACGGCGAAACCGTAGAACTTAATTTCTAAGATGGACAAACAAGTTAAAAAGCGTAATCTCTTAATTTACTTCACCGCGATTTCGGCTGGGATCCTTCTGATTTCCAACTTAGCTGCGACTAAGCTTTGGGACCTCTTTGGTATTCCAGTCGACGGGGGCGTAATTAGCTTCCCAATCTCTTATATCCTCGGTGATATTATCATTGAATTTTACGGCCAAAAGACCGCTAAGCACATCATTCTCGGTAGCCTCCTCGTTAATATCATTGCTGCGCTCACTTTTTGGATCGTCATCGCCCTTCCACCATTCGCCGGTACCGAAGGTATGCAAGAATCAATTGCCAATGTTTTAGGTTTTGCACCACGCATTATCATCGGCTCACTTACCGCCTACCTATTTTCACAATTTTCCAACAACTACATTTTCGAAAAAATTAAACAAAAGACTGGCCAAAAACTCTTCATCGTCCGCGCCCTCACCTCTTCTTTTGTCGCACATTTTTTCGATACTTTAGTCTTTGAAATTGTCGCCTTCATCGGCGTCTTGGCTTTTTCCGATTTTCTAAATCAAGCCATTTTTGCTTACATCATTGGTATCGGTATCGAAATCGTCTTATCACCAGTCGAAATCTTAATCGTAAAAAATCTCCGCAAATACATTCCAGCCCATAAAGTTGAAATCGCAAAAATCGCGGACCAAGCGATCGAAAAATAGGGAATCATGACGACTTCTAGTTTTTCTTTCGAAATTAATGAGCGTATTCCTGGGGCGCTTGGACGCGCCGGAACTATCCATACCCCACACGGCGACATTAAGACTCCAGCCTTTATGGCGGTCGGCACCACCGGGGCCATTCGCTTTCTTTCGCCAGAAGAACTTCATCAGACCAAAGCTCAAGCCATGCTCAGTAATGGTTACCATCTTCGTCGCAAATCACACGAAATTGCGGAAGCTGGTGGTTTAGCCAACTGGTCAAATTGGCATGGGCCGACCCTCACCGATTCTGGTGGCTTTCAAGTCATGTCACTCGGTTCTGGTCTTGGCAAAGTCGTCTCCATGGAGCGCGAGCGTGGTGTAGTTAATACTGCCCACCAAGAACGCCTCGCCCACGTTACAGAAGACGGGGTTAATTTCCGCGACCCTTTCGATGGTCAACCAGATTTTATTGGGCCAGAAGAATCTATGCAGATTCAATGCCGTATCGGCGCCGATATTCACATGGCCTTTGATGAACTCACCTCTTTAGCCGATAGCTACGAATATAACGTGGAGGCTCTCGCCCGTACCGAACGTTGGGCTAAACGTAGTCTCGACGAGCATTTTAAATTGCGCGACTCACTGGGTTACCGCCAAAGTCTTTATGGGGTTCTACAAGGTGGACGCTGGGAAGATTTAAGGCGCAGTACCGCCAAAAAGTTTGGCGAAATGCCGTTTGATGGCTATGGTCTTGGTGGCGCCTTTCTTAAGGAAGACCTCGGTGAAATTTTACGTTGGTGTAATGAGGAATTACCTGAAAACAAACCTCGTCACCTACTGGGACTTTCCCATCCGGACGATATTTTAATTGGTACCGAAATGGGCGCCGACACTTTCGACTGTGTCGCACCGACCCGCGAAGCTCGCCACGGTAAAATTTATACCAAATACGGCGACATTAATCTGCGTAAATTTAAGGATAGCAACGAATTGCTTGATGCCCACTGTGACTGTACTACCTGTAGAGCTGGTTGGACCAGAGGACAACTGCGTGCGCTTTGGAAATCTGGTGATCCAGAATTAAAACGTCAGTATTATAATCTTGCTACCGCCCATAATTTACGCTTCATCATTCGCCTAACTGAGCAAATTCGTGAAAGTATTTTGAATCAGACTTTTGCTGAATTCAAAAAACAGTTCTTACACGATTATTATCAAAAATAAGAACCATAATCGTGATAAAATAGATTAGTGGAAAATAAAGTTTCATTCTTCAAAAGATATCCAATCGTTAAAGATTTTGTTAATTTAATTGTTTTTGTCGCCTGTGTTATTATCGGTACGATGTTTTTAAACGCCTACGTTTTTCGTTCCTATAACGTCGTAGGGCACTCCATGGACTACACTCTAAGCGAAAATGACCGCTTAATTGTCAATCGCCTAGCAGTCAGTATGAGCCATCTATCGGGTAAGGAATATGTACCAGAACGTGGACAAATCATCGTCTTTCTCAATGGTGAGTCCAGTGGTAAGCTCACTTGTAATGTCGACTCTACCATTAAAGACCAATATATCATCAAACGTGTTATTGCTTTTCCAGGTGAACGCGTTGTGGTGAAAGACGGTAAAACCTGGCTGGTGACCGGTAGCCCGGGCGGTAGCCGAATTATTACCACCGTACTGCAGAAAATCCGCTACCGATGGACCAAAGGCCAACACTTCTGGCGAAGTCGATATCACAGTACCAGATGGTGAAATTTTCGTAGTTGGAGATAATCGTGAAGGCACCCATTCCTACGATTCTCGTTATGGCCTTGGCACTATTCCGTATTGTCGCATTATCGGACCAGTTCTCATGCGACTTTATCCCTTCGATCACATTCGTTTATTTTAAT
>ERZ772962.1741-NODE-1741-length-11460-cov-9.054274_pt1 | contig 11460 bp, 9 predicted proteins | sample MGYA00580676_ERZ772962 | MGnify/ENA primary metagenome ERZ772962 (study PRJEB29015, sample SAMEA2738049) | human oral metagenome | biome: human oral; feature: human-associated habitat; material: saliva | place: China | collected 2230 ...
TGCAGCATGCGCTGCGCGCCTTCACCCCGCGCGACCAGAAGGCCGTGCGCACCGCTGCCGAGACCATGCGCGCCAACCCCGCGCTTGATACCGCAAAAGCCATCTCCGAGCTGGGAGTGGGCGAAGCCCTGGTCTCGTTCCTGGATGCCAAGGGCACGCCCGGCATCGTCGAGCGCGTCTGGATCGCCACGCCGGCCTCCCGCATCGGTCCGGCCACGACCGAAGAGCGCCAGGCCTTGCTGGCTGCCTCGCCGGTGGCCGGCATCTACGAGCAGGCCGTCGACCGTGAATCCGCCTATGAAGTGCTGCGCGACCGGGCTGCCGGTGCGGCAGCAGGCGGGGCAGGGGCCTCCAAAGGCGGGGCGAGCGGCGCCGGCGGCATGGACGGCTGGGGCAACCATGGCGGCAGCGGCCAGGCCGGGGCACAGACGCAGGGTAGCGCCGGTTCGGGCGGCTTCCTGCAGGATGCACTGGACGGCCTGCTGGGTGGCGTCAGCGGCGGCACGACCAAGAGCAGCGGCAAGACGGCCAGCCGTCGCAGCGATTCCGTGCTGGAGACCGCCGCCAAGAGCATGATGCGCTCGGTGGGCTCGCAGGTCGGTCGCGCACTGGTGCGCGGCATTCTGGGCTCACTCACCGGCAAGAGCCGCTGATGCCTGTCTCCCGCTGGAAGCCCGAGCATCTCGGGCTCTTCTATGGCCTGCTGGGGTCCATGCTGTTTGCCTGCAAGGGCATCCTCATCAAGCTGGCCTATCGCCACGGCGTCAGTACCGAGACCTTCCTGGGCCTGCGCATGATGTGGGCTGCCCCCTTCTTTGCCTGGGTGGCCTGGCGCAGCGACGGTGCGGCCCTGCGCCAGCGCTGGGGCCGACAGGCCTCGGCAGGTGCAACGGGACTGTCCGACGAGGCGGCGCCCCGAGCGGACAGTGTCTGGCGATCCGGCGATGTCTGGCGCGTGGCGGGTCTGGGCTTTTCGGGCTATTACCTGGCCAGCTACCTCGACTTCCTGGGGCTGCAATATGTCTCGGCTGGCCTGGAGCGGGTGCTGCTCTATCTGGGCCCCACCTTCGTGCTGCTGCTGTCCGTGTTCTGGCTCAAGCGTCCGGTCAGCCGCACCCAGTGGACGGCGCTGGGCGTCAGCTATCTGGGCGTGATCCTCGTCTACCTGCACGATCTGGACGGCAGTCTGCAGGTCAATGTGCCGCTGGGCAGCGCGCTGGTGCTGGGCAGCTGCCTCAGCTATTCCTTCTACCTGGTGGGCGCCGGTGAGATGGTCCGCCGCCTGGGGCCCATGCGGCTGACGGCCTGGGCCAGCCTGGTGGCCTGCGTGCTTTGCGTGACCCAGGCGCTGCTGGTCGGTGGGGGCGACATGTTTCGCCAGCCGATCGAAGTGCAGGGTATCGCCCTGATGACGGCCATCTTCTGCACCGTCTTCCCGCTCTTTCTGACCACGGCCTCCGTCAATCACCTGGGGGCAGGCAAGGCGGCGCAGGTGGGCATGATCGGCCCGGTCTGGACCATCTTTCTGGGGGCTGTCGTTCTGGGTGAACCCACGGGCGGCCTGCAGATCGTGGGCACGGCCGTCGTCATCCTGGGGGTGCTGATCCTGAGCCGCGCCGCCACCCGGGGGTGATGCCGGGTTTTAATGCCATCCATCCAAACGGAAAGAATCCCACCATGACCGATCGTCGTTTTGCCTCCGTCGCCCGCGTCTATGGAGAAGCCGGCTGCCAGCGGCTCTGGCAGTCCCATGTTGTCGTCGTCGGCATTGGCGGTGTCGGCTCCTGGGCGGCCGAGGCGCTGGCGCGCAGCGGCGTGGGGCGCCTCACCCTCATCGACCTGGACCACGTGGCCGAGTCCAACATCAACCGCCAGGTCCATGCGCTCACCAGCACACTGGGCGCGGCCAAGGTCGAGGTGATGGCGCAACGCATCCGCGACATCTCGCCCGACGTCTCCGTGCATCCTGTCGATGAATTCATCGAGCCCGGCCAGGAAGAGAAGCTGATCCCTGCGGACGCCGATCTTGTCATCGACGCCATCGATGCCGTGGCGGCCAAGGCATCGCTGATTGCCTGGTGCGTAGCGAACGACAAGCCCGTCATTGCCTGCGGTGCAGCCGGAGGGCGCACCGATCCCCTGCAGCTGCGAGTGGAAGATCTTTCCCGTACCACGGGGGATGCGCTGCTGTCGGCCGTGCGTGCGCGGTTGCGCCGGCATCATGGCTTCCCGCGAGGGGATGGCACAGCGATGCCGTCTTCGGTCAGCCGTGCTGAAACATCGAGCGTGTCGGCCCATAGCCCGGCGCAGGAAGGCGAAGGTGCGCCAGGCCACTTTTCGGCTCAGGATGTGCAGCCGGTTCCGGCTGCACAGACCCCACCTCCGTCCCGTCGGCGCCGCAAGGGCGATCCCTCCCGCTTCGGCGTGCCGGCCATCCATTCGCCTGAACAGATTGCCGGCACCCGCCCGAAGGGTGAGGGCGGCGGCATGCCGCTGGCGTGCGCCGGCTACGGTTCGCTCGTCACCGTCACCGCCAGCATGGGCCTGGCTGCAGCCAGCCAGGCCATTGCGCAGTTGCTGCGCTGAATGCCATCAGGGAGACGGAAAACGCTCAGCCCGTCACTGCGGGAAACGACCACGCCAGTACGCGAAGCCTTTCTCGCCATAGACCGAACGGTCGTCGACGAGGTACTGATCGACGACTTGCAGCTGCTGGCCACGCTGCCAGTTGGCCGGTGCCTGCCAGACGACGCACTGCAGGCGTTTGGTATCTGGGCGCTCAATGTTCCAGCACAGCTTGGCCTGCTGGTCGGAGTCCCCCTTCAAGAGCAGCAGCTTGGCCAGGTCGCCCACCTGGGTGCCCCACTGCTTCAGCAGACCGTAGGAGGCCACACCGTCCAGCCGGAAGCTGAAGGGCGCACCGACGCCGCTGATCTGCGACTTGCCGTCATGGGTGGGGCTGGTGACAACATCACCCAACGAGGCAGAGTCTGCCGTGACCGTCAGGGACGCCGAAATGCTCTGGCGGTTGAACCCTCGCAGAATCTTCTCGCCCAGATACTGATGCCGCGGGTGCGGCGCGCTGCCCACGCTCAGCGAATACTCGCCCGGTGCGGCGGCATGGTACTGGTAGTACTGGGCATCGCATATGATGTTGCCCAGCGCGGCAAACGGACTCTGCAAGCCGGGGCTGTTCGGGGTCGTCTTCTGATAGTTGCTGGGGTTCAGACCCGTATCCGCGCGAAGCTCCGGCAGCTCCAGCGGCTGTCCCGTCGTGACGCGTGTGCCGTTGTACGACGTGGCGTGATGAAGGTTCAGGCAGCCTTTCTGATCCAGCATGGTCAGCAGCGCATCGCCCCGTACCCCGGCGGCCGAGATGGGGGCTGTCTGGGGCGCGGCCTGGGTGACGGTGCTGGCTTCTGCCGTATCGGCTACCGCCGTGCGGTTCGCAGCCGTGGCTGAGCTGATGGTACCGGAGGCATCGGTGGCGGGGGCAGCGGCAGATTCCGCGTTGGCAGGGCTTGCCGGGGCAGCGGCGGCAGCTTGTGCGGCGTCGGCGGCCTGAGTGGTGTTGGCAGCTTGTGCGGCGTCGGCGGCCTGAGTGGTGTTGGCAGCCTGTGCGGCGTCACCGGCCTGAGCTGCCGCGTTGGCCTGCTCCGTATCTCCAGCCTGGGCTGCATCCGCCTTGGTGGCGTGCTTTGTCGTGGCCGCCGGTGTGGTTCCCGAGAGGGCCTTGGTATCGACATGGCTGTCGTCATGGCTGCTGCCACTCCCGCAGGCGGCCAGCAGGATGGCCAGTGCAGCAGCTGTCACGGGCACGCGGTACGTGTTGCCAGGAATCGTCATCGTTCACCTCCTTGGTAGGGCTGCACCGTGCAGCCTGTTTGGAAAGCTGCTCATGAAAAAAACAGCCTAGTTCCAACTTCATGCCGCTGTGAACCGCAAAGCCTGTCCCGTTCGGGAAAAGACGGGGCAGGGGGCTCCCATAATTCGGGGGATGTCTCCATTCGCAGGGCAGGGGCTGCACAAGAGACGGACGCGATGCCGGCGTGACGCTCGTTCATCAGGATGACCGGGTGAACAGGATCTTCTCGTCAGGAGCCAGTCATGTGTTGTCGTCGCATATCAGGGTAATCGCCAATAAGCGGGAGGCGGGTGAAGTGGCCATCTCGCTCTACACTGCGCACTCCGCTCTACGAGAACCCGTTCATAGGCGTCCTCAGGGGCGTCACGCACCGACCGGTGCTCATGAAAGGAGATACACCCCGATGTTTCGATCAACCTTCATCCCTGTCGGTGATTCACTGTCAGCGCGTGCCGCATCCGTGGGCCTTGGACGGGCAACGTCATGCGCCCCCCTTCGTGCAGGGCTGCGTGCGGGTGTCCTCGCCCTGGCGGTCTCGCTGGGAGGGCTGACGGTATCGTCCACGGTGAGCGCCGCCGAGCCTCGCCGCCCCGAGTGCGTGGCTCCTGCCAAGCCCGGTGGAGGTTTCGATCTCACCTGCCGCCTGACACAGACGTCCTTGAAGGAAGGCGGCGTGCTCAAGCGTCCCATGCGCATTGTCTACATGCCGGGCGGTGTGGGTGCTGTGGCCTATAACAATATCGTGGCCCAGCGCCCGGATGAAGGCGGGGCCATCGTGGCGTTCTCTGGTGGTTCGCTGCTGAATCTGGCGCAGGGCAAGTTCGGTCGCTACTCGGCCGATGATGTGCGCTGGCTGGCCGCCATCGGTGCTGATTATGGGGTCGTTGTCGTGCGCGATGACTCGACGTATCAGACGCTGGGCGCGCTCATGGATGCGCTGAAAAAGGATCCTGCGGCCGTGGTGTTCGGAACGGGAGGCTCCGTCGGCAGCCAGGACTGGATGAAGGCAGCGCTGACTGCTCGAGCAGCAGGTGTCGATCCTCGCAAGATGCGCTTCGTGGCCTTTGAAGGCGGTGGGGAAGGCATCACCGCCTTACGTGGCAATCATGTCCAGGTCTTCATGGGTGATGCTGCCGAGGCCGCTGCGCAGCTCGAAGGCGGGGCCCCCATCAAGGTTCTGGCGGTCTTCCATGGTGAACGCCTGCCAGGTCGGCTGAAGGATGTGCCAACGGCCAAGGAACAGGGCTATGACATCGAATGGCCCATCATCCGTGGCTTCTACATGGGGCCCAAGGTGTCGGACGAGGATTATCGGTGGTGGCAGCAGGCCCTGGAGAAGACCATGCAAACCGAGGGTTTTGCCAAACTGCGCGCACAGCAGGGTCTGTACCCGTTCTCGATGACGGGCAAGGAACTGGATGCCTATGTCAAGGCACGGGTGAAGGAGTACGCGGATCTGGCGAAGTCCTTTGGCCTGGTGCAGGAGCCCTGAGCACGGAGGCGCCATGAACAATCGCATCCTGGGCCTCGGTGCACTGTCGCTGGCGGCTTTCATGCTCTGGTTTGGCTACGGCCTTCAGGCGCCGGTGGCCTATGAACCCCTCGGCCCCGCCGCGTTCCCCATGGTCGTGGCCGCCATCATGGCCTTGTGCGGCGTCCGTCTGCTGCTCAAGGGCGGCGGCCATGCCGAGCCCTTGCCACCCGGGGCTCTGGGGCGAATCCTTGCCGTTGTGCTGGTGCTGGTTGCCTATGCCGTGGTGTTCGAGCCCCTGGGCTTTATTCCGGCCACGGCGTTGATGGTGTGCATGGTCGGCCGATTGTTCGGCGGAAGCTGGGTGAAGACGCTGACGGCCGGCGTGGTGGGCAGCGTTCTGCTGTTTCTGCTGTTTGATCGCGGCCTGGATGTCGTCCTGCCGCCGGGAATCCTGGAGGCATGGTTGTGAGTCAGGTGCTTTCTCAACTGGGGCAGGGCTTCGGCGTGGCCTTTGCACCCATGAACCTGGGCTTTGCCGCCCTGGGCGCTTTCTTCGGTACGGTGGTGGGGCTGCTGCCGGGACTGGGGCCCATCAACGGGGTGGCCATGCTCATCCCCATCGCCTATGCCATGAACCTGCCGCCAGAGACCGCGCTGATCCTGCTGGCGGCTGTCTACGTGGGGGCGGAGTATGGTGGACGTATTGCGTCCATCCTCATCAACGTGCCGGGTGATGCCGCAGCGGTGATGACCACGCTCGACGGCTATCCGCTGGCGCGCCAGGGTATGGCCAGTGTGGCGCTGTCCCTGTCGGCCTGGGCGTCGTTCGTGGGCTCCTTGGTGGCGTTCTTCGGCATCGTGGCGCTGGCGCCGGCACTGGCGAAATGGGCACTGGCTTTCGGTCCGGCTGAATATTTCGTGCTGATGGTCTTTGCTTTCTGCTGTCTGACAGGGCTGCTGGGGGAGGATCCCGTCAAGGGCATCCTGGCCACTACCATCGGACTGGCCATCTCGACCGTGGGCGTGGATGCCAATTCCGGCGTGTATCGGTTCACCTTCGATGTGCCGCATCTGGCCGATGGCATCGACTTCGTGGTGGTGGTCATCGGTCTGTTCGCCATCACGGAATTGCTGCAGATGCTGGAACGGGCCGTCGCAGGGGCTGCCATCTCGGTTCCGCCAGGTGATCGCAAACTCTTCAATCTGCAGGAACTGCGCTTTACCTGGCCCACCGTGATGCGAAGCAGTCTGACAGGCTTTGGCCTGGGGGTTCTGCCCGGGGCCGGGGCCAGCGTCGCTTCTGCCATTGCCTATGCCAACGAGAAACGCATTGGCGAGCGTCGAGGGGCAGATGCAAAGTTCGGTCGGGGTGACATGCGTGGGCTGACGGCCCCTGAGTCCGCCAACAATGCCGCGGCCATCGGCTCCTTCATTCCCATGCTGACGCTGGGCGTTCCCGGGTCGGGTACGACAGCGGTGATGATGGGCGCGCTGACGCTCTACAACATCACGCCGGGCCCGGTGCTTTTCGATGCGCAGCCCCAGCTGGTCTGGGGGTTGATCGCTTCGCTGGCCGTGGCCAACGTCATCCTGTTCATCATGAACGTGCCCCTGGTGCGGGTCTTTGCCAGCATTCTGGCCGTGCCACCCTGGATTCTGATGCCGGGTATCGTCTGCGTCAGTTTCATTGGGGTCTATTCGATCAATGCCTCGACCTTCGATCTGCTGCTCATGCTGGGGATCGGTGCTGTGGGATACCTGCTGCGCAAGGCGGGGTTGCCAGTTGCGCCGCTCATCCTGGGCGTGGTGCTGGGGGGGATGATGGAGCAGAACCTGCGTCGGGCGCTGGCCATCTCCAACGGTGACGTTTCGATCCTGTTCTCCAGTCCAGTCACGATATCGTTCTGGGTGCTGGCCGTCGCCGTGTTCGTGCTTCCTGCACTGATCCGCCGATGGAAAGCAAAACGGGGATGAGCGCTGTGGCCGGCTCATCCGGCGCAGCAGCCTGGCAGCCCGTCGCCCGCGGCCTCTGCATCGCTCTGGTGGGTGCCGGCCTGGCGGTCTGGATGGGCACCCCATTGCCCTGGCTGCTGGGGCCGCTGTTTCTCACGGCGGCCACCCGGGTGGCCGGCATGCCGACCCGGTGCCCGGCGCCGTTCAACAAGTTCGGGCGCTGGGTCATCGGGCTGTCGCTGGGGTTGTACTTCTCCGCCGAGGTGATGCAGAGCCTGGCGCAGCACTGGGGGCTCATTCTTGCCGGCATCCTGTATGCCCAGGTGCTGGCGGTCGTCGGCTGCTGGTTCTATCACCGGGTTGGCGGTCTGGATGTGGGGACGGCCTGGTTCTCGTCGGCCATCGGCACGGCCAGCGAGATCGTCAACATGGCGCATCGCCATGGCACCCGGGCAGACCATGTGGCCACGGTGCACAGCGTGCGGGTGCTGCTGGTTGTGGCGCTGGTGCCTTTTGGCGTGCAGTGGCTGGGTGGTGACACCTCCCATCTGCAGGGTGCTGCCCGTGATGTGCACTGGAGCAGCCTGCTGCCGCTGATGCTGGGCAGTCTGGTTTCCGTCTGGTTCTTTCTGCGCGTGCGTCTGCCCAATGCGTGGCTGCTGGGGGCGCTGCTGTTCGTGGCGGCCGTGAACCTGCTGCAGCAGCTGCCGCATACCGATCTGCCGCGTTGGGTTTCGTGGGCGGGTCAGCTCTGCATCGGGTGGTCGTTCGGCGACCGGTACCGCCCGGATTTCCTGCGGTGTGCTCCCCGGCTGCTGTCGGCTGCCTGTGCCTTCACGCTGGCCAGCATCGCATTGACGGTCGGGCTGGGTGAGGTCCTGTCGCCGCTTGTCGGGCTGTCCGCTCCGGCACTCATCCTGGGGCTGATGCCGGGCGGCATCGCCGAGATGACGCTGACGGCCCGCGCGCTGGAGCTGGGCGTGGCCATGGTCACCGCCATGCAGGTCGCTCGCATGCTGTCCGTGGTGTTCAGCACGCCGGCCATTTATCGTCGCTTCATCCAGGCCAGGGAAGGGGATCGGGCTTCAGGCGCACAAGAAAGCAACCCGCCGGTTTGAGGATGCACTTGTGTGCATGGCCTTGGCGGGTGTTTTAGCTGGGGCATCATGCCGAAGGCCGCGAGGACTTGTTCAGACTTTCCCAAGGCACCGCTCGGCTGGCAGAACGGCCGCATCCTGGCAGCCTCAGCCCTGCTTCACCTCATGCCCGTTGCGCACCCAGCCAGCTGTGGCGAACGCCACCAGCGCCCACAGGGCCCACAGCCACGGCGAGCCGCCGTTGTCGTGTGCCAGCATGCCGATGGGCAGTACCAGGCCCACGGCGGCCGCCCAGGGTACCCAGGCACCGCCCCGGCCCAGGCGCAGCAGGGCGGCCAGCGCCAGGGCGGCCCCCAGGCCGATGACCCAGCGGGCGTCGCCGCGCGCGGGGTCCAGCACGGCGATGGCGCCCCAGAGAAAGACTGCGATGCCCAGCAGGATCTGGGCGGCCAGACGGGCCAGCAGGACGGTGAAGTTCATGCCTGGTCAACCTGCAGGTGGTAGGAGGTGACCCGTTCCACTTCCTCGCGGGCGCCGATGAACAGCGGAACGCGCTGATGCAGTCCGGTGGGCTGGATGTCCAGGATGCGCTGGCGACCGTCGGTGGCCGCGCCGCCGGCCTGCTCGATCAGCATGGCCATCGGGTTGGCTTCGTACAGCAGGCGCAGGTGGCCGGGCTTGCTGGGGTTGCGCTGATCGGCCGGGTACATGAAGACACCGCCGCGGTTCAGGATGCGGTGGATCTCGGCCACCAGGGCGGCAATCCAGCGCGTGTTGTAGTCCTTGCCACGCGGGCCGGTCCTGCCGGCCAGCAGCTCGTCGATGTAGCGCTTGACCGGCGGATACCAGTGCCGGCTGTTGGAGGCGTTGATGGCGTATTCCTTCGTGTCCGGCGTGATGCGGTAGTTCCGCTCGGTCAGGTACCAGGCGCCGATCTCGCGGTCCAGCGTGAAGGCGGCCACGCCGTCGCCCACGGTCAGCACCAGCATGGTCGACGGGCCATAGATGGCATAGCCGGCCGCAACCTGTTGCGCGCCGGGCTGCAGGAAGTCCTTCTCGGTGACATGCTCCACGCCTTCGGGCGCCCGCAGCACCGAGAAGATCGTGCCCACCATCGAGTTGATGTCGATGTTGGAGGAACCATCCAGCGGGTCGAACAGCAGCAGGAATTCACCCTTCGGATAGCGGTCCGGAATGGTGTAGGGCTTGTCCATTTCCTCGGAGGCGATGGCGGCCAGCTGCCCGCCCCACAGATTGGCTTCCAGCAGCGTGTCGTTGGCGATCACGTCCAGCTTCTTCTGGGTTTCCCCCTGCACGTTCTGGGTGCCCACGTCACCCAGATTGTTGTTCAGGGCTCCCTTGCCGACGGCCTGGCTGATGCGCTTGCAGGCGCGGGCCACCACTTCCAGCAGCAGGCGCAGCTCGCCGGGGATCAACCCCTTCTGGCGCTGCACCTCCACCAGGTACTGGGTGAGGCTGATGTGTTTCTTCATGATGGACGGACTCCGGAACGTGAAATCGGTGGGGCTTTTCAGAGTGCCCCCGGGATTCTCGGAACAGGTGCCTCAGGCGGTGCCTCCCGGAACGGGGTGCGACGGCCGCGAGGACGGGTTCAGAGGGCTCCCATCTCCTTGGCAATCACTTCACGCACGTCGGGCGACTGGGCCTCGTGGGCCACGTGTTCCAGCACGGTGTGCATCTGCTGTGCCAGCACCGGCACGAAGCGCTGGTGGCGGTCGAGCGTGCGCGCCATCCGGGCGGCCAGCTGCGGGTTGCTGCGGTCCAGCCGCAGCACCTCGTCACGCCACAGCGTGTAGCCCTCGCCATCGGGACGGTGGAACTCGGCCAGGTTGTCGGCAAAGAAGGTGTAGAGCAGGGCGCGCACCTTGTTGGGGTTCTGGCTGTTCCAGCCCGGGTGCTGCATCAGCTGGCGCACCCGTGCCAGCGTGGGCTGGTGCGTGCCGTGCATGCGGGCCTGCACGGCAAACCACTTGTCCAGCACGTGGGTCTCGTTCCGGTAGATGTCCTCGAAGCGTGCCAGCGCCCAGTCGGCATCCTCCGGGTCGCACTGCACCAGGGCCTGCAGCGCACCCAGCCGGTCGGTCAGGTTGTTGGCGCCCTCGAACTGCGCGCGTGCCTGCCGTGCTGCACCTTCGGCACCCACCAGGGTGAGCAGCTGCAGCGCCGTGTTGGCCAGGGCGCGCTGCCCCACCTCGGGGACAGCCAGCGAGTAGTCGGCTCGCCAGTGCTGGCGGGCCACCACGTCCTGCAGGTAGGGCACCAGCGGCTGCACCAGGGTGCGCAGTGCGGCCAGGCGTCGGGCACGCAGCAGGGAAGGATCCAGCGGCTCCAGCTGTTCGGCCAGCCGCTTTTCTTCGGGCAGCATCAGGAACTGCTGGCGCAGCCCGTCATCCAGCCGCGCATCCGGCAGGGTGGCAGCCAGTGCGTCGCTCAGCGCCTTCAGCGTCGCCTGGGCATCGCCCTGGCGGATGGCCTGCAGCAGGGCACGTTCGGCCAGCTGCTGGCCGGCTTCCCAGCGGTTGAAGAGGTTGTCGTCGTGGCGCAGCAGGGAGGCCAGGTCCTCGTCGCTGTAGGGATGATCCACCACCACCGGTGCCGAGAAATCCCGTAGCAGCGACAGCATCGGTCCCCGGGCATCGCTGCTTTCCACGCCCTCGAAGACGAAGTCCTGCTGCGAGGCTGTCAGCTCCAGCAGGCGGCGCTGCTGCACCTGGCCGCTGTCGCGGGCCAGCAGTGCCACGTCCACCGGGATGTGCAGCGCCCGTTCGCCAGCCGGCATCGCATGGCCCTCGGCATCCGGCAGCAGCTGTGTCAGCGACAGCACCAGCCGCTTGTTCGCGGCATCGTACTGGCTTCGCACCTGCAGCCGGGGTGTGCCGGCGGTGGCATACCAGCGCAGGAACTGTCCCAGGTCACGCCCGTTGGCATCAGCCATGGCGGCCACGAAGGCCTCGCAGGTCACGGCCTGGCCGTCATGGCGCTCGAAATACAGATTCATGCCGCGCCGGAAGCCGTCCACGCCCAGCAGCGTCTGCAGCATGCGGATGACT
>ERZ772962.1755-NODE-1755-length-11420-cov-3.727057_pt1 | contig 11420 bp, 9 predicted proteins | sample MGYA00580676_ERZ772962 | MGnify/ENA primary metagenome ERZ772962 (study PRJEB29015, sample SAMEA2738049) | human oral metagenome | biome: human oral; feature: human-associated habitat; material: saliva | place: China | collected 2230 ...
CCCGCCGGCCGGGCCCGGCCGGCGGAAACCCACCGCCCCCGCCCACACCGGGGGCGCCTTCCGCCGGCCGGGCGCGCCCCGTGAACGCCGAGGCGAAGAAGCTATACGACCCCTCGAAGGTCGCGGTGATGGGCGCAGCCATCCTCGTCGTCGTCGGCGCGATATGGAGCCTCCTCACGTTCTGCGCCCCGACGAACGTCCCTCCCGCGAAGCCGGCGGCCGGCGCCCCCACCACCAAGGTCGTCCCGGAGAAGGACAAGAAGGAGAGCAAGCCCACCGCGACCAAGAAGGGCAAGGAGTCCTCCAAAAAGGAGGATGAGAACTTGCCCTCTCCCCAGGTGGAGAGCGCCACGCTCCTCAATCCGCAGGCGGCCGACTTCGATCCGTCCAACACCCGTTCGCAAGACAGCCCGCAGACGGTGAAGAACGTGGTCGACGGCAACGCGGCGACCATCTGGCGCTCCTGGTGGTATTCGAATCCCAACTTCGTCCGCAAGCAGGGCGTCGGCTTGGAGATCAAGCTGAAGGAGAAGGCGAAGGTCTCCTCAGTGGACATACAGTCCGGCGCCGTCGGCGGCAACGTCCAATGGCGCAACACCAGCGCGGCCGCTCCGAACGCCGGCGACGTCATCGCCGAAAGCAGCATGTCGACTTCGATGACCCTCGAATCCGGCAAGCCCATCGCCACGGATACCGTCATCCTCTGGTTCAACCAGCTCCCGAAGAACAAAGCGCGTCAGAACCGCATCGAGATTTCCGAGATCACAGTGAAATAGGAGGCCTGAGCCAGCTTCCGGGTCAGTCGCCGCGTTGGCTCGAACGCTGGCCTGACTCGGAATCGGCCGACATCACGAATTCGACGAGGGAAACCTTCCCGAGAGGTCGCTTTCATGCAGCCTCTCAGTCGCCTTGATGCGTGGTGCAGTCGCACCCGCGGAACGCCGATTCTCGATGTCCAACCGGGTCGTCTCCGGGCATTCGACGACGGCGCCGCCGCCCGTCCGCGGAGCACCGCCGCCGGGAATACTCACGGACGTGGAAAGCGTTCACTCGGAGCACTGCCGCGCCCCGCGGCCCGGATGAAAGGCCCACAATGACTGAAACTGAGAACATCCGCGACGTCGTCATCGTCGGTTCAGGCCCGGCGGGGTGGACTGCGGCGATCTACTCGGCCCGCGCTGGATTCGAACCCCTCGTTCTGGCAGGGACGCTGGAGGCCGGCGGCGCGCTCATGACGACCACGGAGGTCGAGAACTTCCCCGGCTGGCCCGAGGGCGTCCTCGGTCCCGACCTCATGGAGAGGCTTCAAACTCAGGCGGAGCGCTTCGGCGCGCAAGTCGAATACGAAGACGCCGTCGAGCTCGAACTGGACGGCGAGGTCAAGACGATCACCACCGAGTCGGGCGTGTACCGAGCCCGCGTGGTGATCCTGGCACTCGGTTCGGCCTACAGGAAGCTCGGATTGGACCGCGAGGCCGAATTCAGCGGAAAGGGCGTCTCGTACTGCGCCACCTGCGACGGCTTCTTCTTCAAGGGCAAGGAAATCGCCGTCGTGGGAGGCGGGGATTCGGCCGTCACCGAGGCCCTGTTCCTGGCCCGCTTCGGTTCGACTGTGCACGTCATCCATCGCCGCGGCGAACTGCGCGCCTCCAAGGTGATGGCCGACCGCCTCCTGGCCGAGCCGAACGTCGAGGTCCACTGGAACAAGGTCGTCACCGCGCTCCACGGCGAGGCGACCCTCGAGTCGGCGACTCTGACGGACACCGTCACGGGAGAGACTTCGACCCTTCCCGTGTCGGGACTGTTCGTCGCCATCGGCCACGATCCGCGCTCGGCCATCGTGCGCGGGGAGGTCGCGGTCGACGACGCGGGTTACATCCTCGTCGACGAGCCTTCGACCCGAACGAATGCACCCGGCGTCTTCGCTGCGGGCGACGTGGTCGATCACACGTACCGCCAAGCCGTCACCGCCGCCGGTTCGGGCTGCCGGGCCGCACTCGACGCGCAGTCCTACCTGGAGGGCCTGGCCTGAGAAGCGACGCTCGCGATACGGCAGCGTCGTCGTCCATGGCTCGATCGGCTCGCCATGCGCGGACGAGGCCGCAGTCACGGAAATCGTCGGAGGCCGGTAGGATCATATCGACATGACCGAAGCACCCGTGGCGGACGACACCCCTTTGCGCAAGGCGAGGGGCGCGTTCTTCACCCCCGCGCCGATAGCCGAGTTCATCACAGCCTGGGCGATCCGTTCGGCTGCGGACCGCGTGCTCGACCCGTCGTGCGGCGATGCGGCCTTCCTGGTTCCCGCGATCGAACGCCTGCGGAGCCTGGGGGCCGCCCGCCCGTCGGCGGAGGGTGTGGAGATCGACGGGCCGACGGCGTATGAGGCCCGGAACAGGGTGGCCGCCGCCGGAGGAACGGCGGGCATCCGGGTCAGCGATTTCTTCGACGTGGAGCCGGTGCGTGAGTGCGAGGCCGTCATCGGGAATCCGCCGTACATCCGCTACCAGGGGTTCAAGGGAGCTATGCGGGCGGCCGCGCGGCTGGCGGCACTTCGGGCGGGCGTGTCGATCTCCGCTCTGGCGTCCAGTTGGGCGCCCTTCGTCATCCACGCTTCGCAGTTCCTGGTGCCGGGCGGGCGTCTGGGATTCGTCCTGCCGGCGGAGCTGTTGAGCGTCAACTATGCGGCGCCCGTCCGCCGGTTCCTCTTTGAGAATTTCGGGTCGCTCGAACTCGTGCTGTTCGAACGGCAGGTCTTCGCCCAGGCCGAAGCCGACGTCGTCCTCCTCCTGGCGGAAGGCTTCGGGTCGTCGACGGGCACGGCCACCATCCGCCAAGTTCCCGGCGAACGGGACCTGGTCTCGCCGGATGCGGGGCTCCGCTGGCGTCCAGCCGATCCGGGAGGGAAATGGACCACCGTTCTCGTGCCGGCCGCGGCGGCGGAGGTGTCGGCGCGGCTCATCGACTCCGGCGGTTTCGCGCGGCTGGATTCGTGGGGGAGCACCCGGCTGGGAGCGGTCACCGGCAACAACCGTTATTTCACTCTGTCGCCCGCCCGCGCAGGCGAGTTGGGGCTCGGCGGGCGCGATCTCGTCCCCGTCAGCCCCGCGGGAAGCGCCCATCTTCGCGGTCTCGAGTTATCCGGGGAACGGTTCCTCTCCCTCGGGGCACAGGGGGAGAGCACTTGGCTGTTCCGTCCGGACGAACCCCTGTCGCGCGCCGCCGCGGCGTATGTCAGAACCGGCCACGACGCCGGAGTCGACCAAGCTTACAAATGTCGCGTGCGCACGCCCTGGTACCGGGTTCCCCTCCTCGACGCGCCTGACCTCTTCCTGACGTGCATGAACGCGGACACTCCACGCCTGGCGGCCAATGCGGCCGGTGTCCATCATCTCAATTCGGTGCACGGGGTGTATCTCGACGAGCGCGTCCGCCTCCTCGGGCGCGAACTGCTTCCCCTGGCAAGCCTCAACTCGGTGACACTCCTGAGCGCTGAGATGTCCGGACGCAGCTACGGCGGCGGGATCCTCAAGCTCGAACCCGGCGAAGCGGCGAGCTGGGCGATGCCGTCGTGCGGCCTAGTCGCCGATCGGGCGGATGCGCTGCGGGCAATCCGCAGCGAGGTCTCCCACGCATTGGCGAAGGGCGAGCTCCTCGGCGCCGTGCATCTCGTCGACGGAATCCTCCTCTCGGACTCCGGCATGCTCACCGATGCGGAGCTCGCCACGGTCCGCGACGCCTGGTCGTCCATGTCCGCTCGCCGAGCCCGCAGGGGACGTCGGCATGGCTAGGGACACACCGTTGGAGACCGCACCCGATCAGCTTCCCTCGCCGGAGCCCTACACGGCGCCTTCCTCCCATCCGGCGTCTCCGGCACACCCGCCGCTGTCGCGTTCTTCCGACCGGTCACGCGGATGGCTTCTGTTCGACGCCATCGTCGACCGCGCTTCGCAGACGACCACATCGCCATGGGTCCGAGACGACGGCAGGCTCGTCTACCGGCCCGACTTCGCCACGCTCGAACTCCTGCTGGGCGTCCCCCTTCGCCTGGGCGCGCCGACCACGTCGGGCGTGCCCGCATTGGCCCTGGACGTGTGGCTGGTCTACGAACTCCATCGTGCGGGCTTCGCCTCCGACGTCGTCTGGCCTCGCCCCTCCGAACCGAGGATTCTGCCGGGTCCGATCGCCGAGCTTGTCAAGTCGCTCCCTAAACGCGAATCCGAAGAGCTTCGGAGGCGTCTGGAAACGTCGAAGTCCTTGAGGAGCGCCGCACCTTCCGAGGCCCGCATCCTCGGCAAGAACTACGAAAAACAGGTGGATGTGCTGATGTCGCATTGGTCCACCGGGCCAGAGCTCATGATCTCCACTAAGCGCATGGATTCGAGCTTCGGCAAGAATGCGCCGAATCGCATCGAGGAAGCCTACGGCGACGCGAAGAACCTCCGCCTGCGCCATCCGCTGGCAGCGATCGGCTTCTTCTTCGGCATCCGTTCGACGGTCTTCTCACAAGCCCCGATGACGGCCGAATGGATCGTTGACCTCATGCAGAAGCTCAGTCGCGAGGACGACGCCTACGGTGCGACATGCCTTCTGCCTATGGAATACTCCGAATATGAAGGGGGCGCCGATCACGACGATGCAGGCGATCAGCCCGTCGAAGCCGTCCTCGAGCATCTGCCCGCAGTGACCGTGCGGGAAGACCTGGTCCCTGAGAACGTGCGCACGTCGGTTTTCCTCGGCCGAATGATCCAGCAGGTACTCTCAGCCACTCCGGTCACCCACCATGTGACCGTGCGAGAACGGATCAAGTCGGCGTCGCGGAAAGAGAAGTCGTAGGGATGGCCGATTCCGGAGAGTCTCGACGCCCCGCGTACGTTCTCGTCTTCGTCTCGGCACGCTGGTGCCAGATTTCCGCACCCATGAGGGTCATCGCCGGCGAGATACTGCGGGACTTGGCGGGACGCGACTTCGCGATCCGCGGCCTCGAAGTCGACATCGACGAAGCCGAAGCCGCTCTCGCAGACCAGGCGTTCGACCGCCTCCGGCCTACTGGAGGTTCCCCAGCGGACCGGCCCCCGCATGGCCTCTTCGATCGACCCGCCTCTGCGACTTCCGGTTCGCACCAGGCAGTCTCGGCCGGCCTCGACCCGGTCGTCACCGCAGGGTTCGTCGATTCGATCGACTTCATTCCCATGCTCGTCCTCCTCCGCGAGGGAGGAAGAACCGCCTCCGATCGCATGGCAACGGCCGCCGAAGGAACCGCGCCTGCCGCCGAAGCAGTGCATGACAGCACTGCCGTATCCATCGACACCGCCGCGTCCACCGGCGATGCCTCTTCGTTCCGCGAACTCGCCAGATTCGCCGGGCAACTGCCCAAGCTGCACATCCGTGCGGCTCTGCTCGCCGCACTCGCCGACGGCGTGTCTTAGAACGGCGCGTCTCAGTCATACAGCTCTCGGCCGGTCAAAAGCCGCCCCGTGAACGGAGAACCATAGGTCTGTCCTGTGAACGGAGTCCTCGTGGTTCGGCGTCATCCTGGCCGAGGCACCTGAGTTCCCCGGCCGAATGCCCCCGAGTTCGTCTTCTTCCCAGCACGCGCCCATGACCGGAGCCGAGGCGTGGCACACTTGAGTGTGGCCGCTGCCGCGAGCCGTCCAGTGGGATGCGCAACCGGCTCCGTCCCACCGAAACCGAATGCAGGAATGAAGGAGAGCGCGATGAGCGAACAACAGCGAGGCACGACCAGCACGACCCGTGCCGCTGCGGCCGGTACGCGCCTGGATCCTTGGTACAACACGTATGCGGATCGCGCTCTGGGAATGCGCCAGTCGGAGGTGCGTTCGCTTTTCGCCGTCGCCAATAGACCGGAAGTCGTCTCCTTGGCCGGAGGGATGCCCAATATCGAGGGGCTGCCGCTCGAGTTCCTCGCGGAGATGAGCGCACGTCTTCTGCGCGACCGAGGAACGTCGATCCTCCAATACGGCTCGGGGCAGGGCAACGCCGAATTGCGGGAGATGATCGCCGAGGTCATGCGGCCCGACGGCGTACGCGGCCATCCCGACGACATCACCGTCACCACCGGTTCGCAGCAGGCCCTCGACCTCATCTCCCAGGTCTTCGTCAACCCAGGCGACGTCGTCCTGGCCGAAGCCCCCTCGTACGTCGGCGCATTGGGGACCTTCCGGGCCTACCAGGCTAACGTCGTCCATGTGCCGATGGACGGCGACGGGCTCATTCCCGAAGAGCTCGAAGCGACGATCGAACGCCTAGAAGGTGAGGGAAAACCAGTCAAATTCCTCTACACGATCCCCAACTTCCACAACCCCGCCGGGGTCTGCCTGTCCGCCGAACGTCGACGCCGGATCGTGAAGATCTGCTCGCGTCACCACATCCTCATCGTCGAGGACAACCCTTACGGTCTCCTCGGCTTCGACGGCGATCCCATCCCCGCCATCCAGTCCTTCAACCCCGACGGCGTCGTCTACCTCGGCTCGTTCTCCAAAACCTTCGCGCCGGGCTACCGCGTCGGCTGGGCGCTCGCACCGGCTGCGGTGACAGCCCGTCTGATTCTGGCCAACGAGAATGCGCTCCTCTGTCCGTCCACCTTCGCACAGCTGTCGATCAACGAGTATCTGCGCACATACGACTGGTACCAGCAAGTCAAGGAATACCGTGAAATGTATCGCGAGCGCGGTCGCGCGATGCAAGCCGCCTTAGAGGAATTCCTGCCGATGTGCACGTGGAACGCACCCGAAGGCGGCTTCTACACCTGGGTCAAGCTGCCGGAGGGACTCGATGCGCACGCCATGCTTCCGCGCGCGGTGACGAATCTCGTCGCCTACGTCTCCGGGACCGCCTTCTACGCCGACGGTCAAGGCCGCGACCACATGCGCTTGTCGTTCTGCTATCCGACGCCCGAACGCATCCGCGAGGGCGTGCGCCGCCTGTCGACGGTCGTGGCTGGCGAAGCCGAGCTCGTCGCGATGTTCGGCGTCCAGAACCGCGAGCACCCCCGGGGGAAGTTCAGTCACATGTGAGGAGACCGCAACCGGACTCCTCACCGCCCGTATAATGTCTACCGTTCGTCCTGGTGATCCAGTCCGTCGACTCGGGAGGCTGTCCATGTCCGCTCCACTCACGGTTGCGATTCTCGCCGGAGGCTTGACGCACGAACGCGAGGTGTCCCTGCACTCGGGACGGCGCGTCGCGGCCGCGCTGCGCGAAGCGGGCATGTACGTCAAGATCTTCGACGTCGACGCGAACCTCCTGCAACGCCTTCACTCCATGGCTCCCGATATCGTGTGGCCGCTCATTCACGGAAGCACAGGGGAGGACGGTTCGCTTCAGGATCTTCTCGAACTGGCCGGCCATCCCTATGTCGGCACGGACCCAGCCTCCTGCAAGCTGGCGTCGGACAAGGCCATCGCAGCCGCCGTCCTGGCACGTGAGGGTGTCGCAATGCCCGACTCAGTGACGATCCCCCAAAAGCTCTTCCGCGAGGTGGGTGTGGCACCGATTCTCGATCTGATCAAAGCGCGCTTCGGATTTCCCCTGGTGGTCAAACCGTCGCAGGGAGGTTCGGCGCTTGGAGTGACGATCGTCGAGGAATCGGCAGCCTTGCCCGGCGCGATGGTCGACTGCTACGCCTATGGCGAAGACGCTCGGATCGAAAAGTACATCGACGGGCGCGAGGTAGCGGTCGCGGTCATGGAGAGGGCCACAGAGTCTTCCTCCGCTGAGCCCCCGTCCACCGTACCTTCGTCATCTGCCACGTCTTCAGCGCTCGCTGAATCCTTGTCACCTACCAGATCACCCTCGCCCGCTGTGCCGTCTCCATCCACAGCAGCGACTTCAGCGCCGTCTCCATCCGCGGCATCAGATCCAGCTGCGACATATGAACAAGCTTCGTTCTGCCGGGCGCCAACCTCTCGGACCGGCAAACCCCATGCGCTTCCGCCCGTGGAGATCGTCACCGATGGCCCATACGATTTCGATGCGCGTTACAATGCCGGTCGCTCCGAGTACTTCGTCCCCGCCCGCCTGACGGACGAGGAGACATCCACAGTCAAATCAACCGCAGAGAGAGTACACAGGATTCTCGGCTTACGGCATTTGTCACGCACAGACATCGTTCTCGACGGAGACGGCGTTCCCTGGGTGCTGGACGTCAACGTCGCCCCCGGTATGACGGAGACATCCCTTTTCCCGCAGGCCGCCGCAGCCAAAGCGCGCAACCTCGGCATTACTGTAGACGATTTGTATACGAAGATTCTGCGTTCAGCCATGGATCGGTAATCCGAATGGCGTCGATTCGGCCGCTACAGGAGGATGGGGATTCGTTTTTCAAATCTCTCGAATTCTCCTTTTCATATCATAAGTTTGTTGTTCTGTGCTTTCGACGCTTATTCGGGGATATCAATACCCCCTTCACCCGGTGTCAAGACTCCGAGAATCCGATTGAGTTCGTCAATGGAAGCGAAATCGATTTTAATAGATCCGCGTTTGGCGCCCATCTCCACCTTCACTCGCGTATCGAAGCGATCGGCGAGCCGGGTCGAAAGCTCTCCCAGTTCAGGCGCATAACGCTTGGTCCGTCGCCGGACAGGCCTCGGCGGCGTCTGCTCATCGCCGACTGCGACCAGCTCTTCCACCTGCCGCACAGAAAGGCCTTCGGCCACGATTCTATGGGCTATGCGCTCCATGGCCGCCGAATCGGACAGTCCCAATAGCGCACGCGCATGGCCAGCCGAAAGTCCTCCCGCGGCGACACGTCGCTGGACGAGAGGCGGCAATTTGAGAAGACGAAGCGTATTGGAGATTTGCGGGCGCGAACGTGCTATCCTCCGTGACAGCTCTTCCTGCGTGCACTGGAAGTCTTCAAGCAACTGCTGATAAGCCGCCGCCTCTTCAAGGGCATTGAGCTGCGTACGGTGGAGGTTTTCGAGCAATGCATCACGCAGAAGATCCTGATCCTGTGTATGCCGCACGATCGCGGGTACAGTGTCAATCCCCGCCAGCTCACAGGCACGCCAGCGCCGTTCACCCATGATGAGTTCATATCTGGCTTCGGGCTTATCGGCGATTGGCGCTTCAAGCGGTCGGACGATGACCGGTTGGAGTACCCCAACCTCCTTGATCGAAGCGGCGAGCTCGGCAAGCTCGTCTTCATCGAAGACCGTTCGTGGCTGTTTCGTGTTCGGGATTATTGCAGTCAGCGGAAGCTCTGCGAACGTGGCCCCTGGCACCTCGACCAACCCGCCATCGGAATCATTCTCCAAAGCATCGTCCGTAGAAACGACATCGGGTTGGTTACCAGCGTTTGAACGATCGATGGTTGTAGCGGCAGAAGCCGTTTGCTCTGAGTCGAAATCGTCCAGAGAATCAGATGCATCAGAGTCAGGATCGGAATCCAAACCATTGCCGGCATGCGAAGTCTCGGAATCCGCAATCCGGTCGGCTTCAGGATATTCCTCATGATTGTCGAAACGATCGTTCATGGTGTCCTCCGATTTCTCGAAGCTGTCAATGTCTGTCAGACTCTTCTCACGGCTTTCCCGATTGTCTTCCGGAAGGTGCGTTTCATTGATCTTCACAGGCATACTGTCCGAAGGTTCAAGGCTGATCGATGATTCAACGTTCATAGAACTTTCGCTGTTTTCTGCTAAGGTGACAGCATTTTTCCCTTCTTGTTCTTCCTCAAGAAGTTCAACCTCGAGTTGTCGTCCAGCTTCGGTATCTTCATGAGCAGCACGGTCCGGTTTCGATCGCTTTACCGCAATGCGAGACGATTCCTCCGACAAAACGACGACGCCATCTTGGTCAAAGGCCTTCCCATTTCCATTTCTTTTTGTCGACTTTTGCTCGGGTGAATTCGCTTTACTTTCATATTGAGGAATTACGATTTTATTTTGTTTGTTTTCATCATGTTTTACATTAGATTTTTGTTTTGTTTTCGAGGAAGGCTTTTCACGACTTTTCTTTGTTTTATCTGTGCTTTTCCGGTTATTCTTTGTATTATTGGTTGACTTCGTAGCAGAATTAGTAGTTCGATCAGTTTTGTTGCCCCGTTCCAGTGAGAACTTTTCCTCCAAAGAAACTTTTGACTTTTTCTCTTCGGAATTCCCCCCGAAGAATACGTCAATCGGGCGGTCTTTTACCTCCTTCTGTGAATTCGGAATAAGGGCTCCGATACCTTTACCTAAACCGCGTCTACGTTCCGCCATAGTGAAGTGACCCCTTACTCGGCTCTATCAGCCAGTTCGTGCGCCGCGGCTAGATAAGCAATGGCACCGCTGGAACGAGGTGCATAGGTAATCACGGTCTCGCCGTATGATGGTGATTCAGCAATGCGCACTGACCGAGGAATTTCAACAGATAGCGTTTCCTCAGGGAAGAAATCCCGCACATTTTCGGATACTTCAGCGCTGAGATTTGTGTTTTTCGAAGCCATAGTTAGAAGAATCGTGCTGACTCGAAGACCGGCGTTCCATCCATCGCGCGCTCCTTCTATAGTCCTCAAAAGTTGCGTGAGGCCTTCGAGAGCATAGTACTCAGTTTGAACGGGAATTAGAACCTCATGAGCGGCGATCAGTGCATTGATTGGAAGTAGCGACATGCTTGGCGGACAGTCTATTATCACATAATCGAATCGTTCGCCTTGTTCCGCAAGTTCTTCTAAAGCAGGATACAGGGTTTCGCGTAAACGCGTACTTCGATCTGGTGCTTCCACCAATTCGACATCGACAAGGGCAAGATTGATTGACGAAGGCGCAATGTACAATCCCGGCAGCTTTTTGGACTGTTGCAAAATCTCGAAAAAGGAAACCTCTCGAGTAAGGACATTGTACAGACCAAGAGTGTCTTCATTACGTTCTGCACCAAGCGCAGTAGACGCATTTCCCTGAGGATCGTCATCAATGACGAGAACGCGAAGTCCGCCCGAGGCAAGTGCCGCCGCAAGATTAACGGCACTGGTTGTTTTACCAACCCCTCCTTTCTGATTTGCCACCGCAATGATTCGCGTCTTAGTTGGAACCTTGAATTTGGCGTCACCGATAGACTCAAGGCGTTTCATATCCTCCGCGAGACTGCGGGCAAGAGGGGCGCCTTCACCGACCAGACGATCCCACTGATTCGGGTTCGGTCCAGCGTTAGACCCACTCGTTTTAGCCTTTTTCATGGGATCACTCACCTGAATTTCTCCTCTCATTGACCCTATTCTACGCAATACGAGCTGACAGAACCGATGAAATCGGCCTCTGAAATTTGTTTCATTTGTCAATGCACACATCGATTCGTTTAATCGTAGCCTGTTTAAGGATTAGTGACATGCATAATGGTCACTCATTTTCATTTTTGTTGTTTAGAATCAAATCATTATTCAAACATTTCATATGAATTGAATTTCCACTGCATTTAGT
>ERZ772962.1756-NODE-1756-length-11417-cov-9.113008_pt1 | contig 11417 bp, 8 predicted proteins | sample MGYA00580676_ERZ772962 | MGnify/ENA primary metagenome ERZ772962 (study PRJEB29015, sample SAMEA2738049) | human oral metagenome | biome: human oral; feature: human-associated habitat; material: saliva | place: China | collected 2230 ...
CTTTACGCGCGTCCTCGGCCTTGCGGGCCTCTTCTGCTTTGCGTGCTGCTTCCTGAGCCTTGGCCGACTCTTCTGCCTTGCGTGCCTCTTCGCGCTTGGCCTGCTCGGCTTCAGCATTGGCTGCGGCGGCACGCTCCTGGGCGGCCTTGGCAGCCGCGTCCTGATCGGCCTTGGCCTTGGCGGCGGCCTCGGCTTCAGCCTGCTTGCGCTCCTCCTCGGCCTTGGCGGCCTGGGCCCGGGCAGCCGCTGCCTCAGCCTCGGCTTTCTGGCGTTCGGCAGCCTGGCGGGCTTCTTCGGCCTTGCGAGCTGCTTCCGCGCGTTTCTCGCTGTCGGCACGCTCGGCCGCCTGGCGGGCCTCTGCGGCCTGGCGGGCAGCTTCGGCGGCCGCAGCCCGTTGACGGGCAGCTTCCTGGGCAGCCTGCTCGCGGGTCAGAGCCTCGCGTGCGGCGGCTTCGCGGGCCTGGGCTTCCCGAGCAGCTGCAGCCTGGGCGGCAGCGGTCTGCTCGGCAGCAACGCGGTTGGCTTCTGCCTGGGTGGCTGCCGCCTGGGCCGCGGCTGCCTGCGCGGCGGCCGCCTGGGAAGCAGCCCGGGCAGCCGCGGTCTGTGCGGCGCTCGGAGCCGTAGTCGGGGTCGTTGCGCTGCCGGTCAGCGTGCTGCCGTTTGCGGACGTACTGTTCGTGATGACGTTATTCGAGGCGGTACTTGCCGGCCTGCTGGCAGGCGCCAACGGGCTGGACGAGACGGCAGTCGGTGCATCGCTGCCATCACCGCCACCGCCGCACCCCGCCAGCAGGAGCAGGACGGCGGCACTGATCTGGATTCTGTGGTTCGTAGTCGACATATTTAACCCGGTCTGTCCGTCCTGTGGACGGCAAATACTGATAAATGGTCCGTTTTCGGTGAAGCAGGAGGCGAGTCTAGCGGTAAACCCCCACCATTCATCCGGGCTTTGCCGGGAAGAAACATTCATTAATGTTCGCTTCCTTAGAGTGTTGCTTGGCCGAAACTGGCTTGTGTCATGGGGGCCGACGGCAGTCGGTAAGGTGTCGTCAATTAGCCCATGAACGGCCAGGGCAGGGCACTTGGGCAGGCAGGGGGCGTACTGTCGGTAGACATGACGCTGGGCCTGAGTGAGCACGTCGTCATGCCGTCGGACATCCGGTGCTCGGGACGATCATTGGAAAAGCCTTCCCGTGAATGGAAAGCAATCGGAAGGATGGCCAACGAAAGGAAGGCCAGCGAACAGGCAGCTATCGGGAAGACGGCCTTCGGGAAGAGAGTCTTTGGGAAGAGGAGACGTCTTTCGGGAAAAGGGGGTGGGAAGAGTGCCCTGGAAAGATGAGGCTGAGAATGGGAGGCCTTGGAAAGAAAAAAGGCGCCCCGAAGAGCGCCTTGTCCTGCCAGGCACGGCACGCGGATCAGGCCGCTCACCGTGGGGTTGAGGTCTTACCGGGTGCGCCAGTAGTAGCTCTTCTGGCCACCGTCCACGGTGCGGGTCTCGTGGATGTAGTAGCCCAGGAAGGTGAGAGCCTCGCCTGCCTTCCAGCCGGCTTGAATCTGCCAGCGGTTGCAGTACAGGCGGTTGGTGTTGGTCAGGGTGTAGTTCCAGCACAGGGTGGCACCGCTTGCGCTGCTTTCGCGCAGGATCAGCTGAACGCTCTGACCGTTGCTCCCAAACCAAGTGGCGATCACACCGCTATTCTCGATGCGGGAAACCAGCCCGTTTTTCTGCACGCTGAGTTCACCGCCCGAGAAGGTGGGCGCGGCTTCGATGCTGGTTGCACCGATGGTGTCGCTGACCTTCAGCTCATTATCCAGTTCCACCTTGTCAGCAGAAGCTTCGACTTTCAGCTTGATGCCCACGGTCGCCATCGGGAAGGCGGCATCCTTGCCGGCCTTGACCACACCACCATTGAACAGGTGATAGTAGTACGTGCGGTTGGCCGGCAGGTAGTTGCCTGCCTGTCCATTTCCGCCGCCCACGTAGTTGCTCGGATCCGTGTACTGCGAAGCATTGACGGTCGGTGCGTCAGCATCCTCCAGAAACTCGCCGGCGACGCCGTCGGCCGGCAGAGCTTCAGCATTGGCCTGCTGGGTACGGTTGGTGGTCATGGCCTGGTCCAGCATGGTGGCCAGCAGCAGGCCGCTCACGCCGTCGTTGGAGCTGGCCGGCACGGCATTCCGTGCGGCTGCCTGACGGGCCTCTTCTTCTGCTTTGGCTTCAGCTTGTTTGGCCTTTTCTGCATCTGCCTTGGCTTTGGCGTCAGCTTCTTCCTTGGCCTTGGCGGCAGCTGCGGCTTCAGCCTGCTTGCGAGCGGCATCTTCACGAGCAGCCTTGGCCTGGGCCTCTTCCGCAGCCCTGCGCTCGGCTGTGGCCTTCTGGAGTGCGGCCTCTGCATCTGCAGCACGCTTGTTGGCGGCCTCGGCTTCGGCGCGCTTGGCTTCGGCCTCGCGGGCGGCGGCTTGGGCTGCCTGCAGAGCGGCGGTGGCCTGGTTGGCAGCGTTGCGGGCCGCGTTGGCCTGGCTGGCGGCTTGTGTGGCAGCCTGTTCGGCCGCACGCTGAGCAGCGGTATTGGCTGCGGCGGTAGAAGCAGCATTCGCCGCTGCTGCGTTGGTAGCCGTCGCGTTCGTCGCCGACGGGCTGGCCGAGACGGCCTTGGGTGCTTCGCTGCCGCCGCCTCCACCGCCGCAACCTGCCAGGAGAAGCAGCACGGCTGCACTGATCTGAAGTCTGTTGTTTGTCGTCGACATGATCTACCTCGATGGGCTGCCCTGCGGTCTACAGGAGGCGACCAAGGGCTGTTCATAATGCGAAAGCGGCGAGTGTAATAGCCGAATTCACACTTTGATTCACTCATGTCGACGTGCAACATAATTTGATGTTCTTGTGTTGCACGGCGGATACAAAAAGAAAACCGCCAGCTCGGGCTGGCGGTTTCGGCATCGGTCGCTGCGCTGTTCAGGGAACGGTCGGTGTGGGTTGTAGCCGACCGTTCTGCTGGCCCGTCAGCGTTGCTGCAAGGTCTTACTGGCCCTGCTTCCGGGTGTGCCAGTAGGTCGTGTTGCCGTCGCGCACTTCCACCAGGTAGTGGCCGGCCTTGACCAGGGGCTGACCTTCCTTCCAGCCGTGGGGCACGGTCCATTTGTTGCAATACAGGCGGTTGGTGTCGGGCAGGTGGTAGTTCCAGCACAGGGCCGCCTGGTCATCGGCCACGCGGTTCACCAGCAGCTGCACATTGTGGGCGCCGTTCTTCCATTCGGCCACGACGCTGCCGAAGTGGATCGCGTCCGATTTGCCGATGCTGGCACCTGCGCCGGTGTAGGTCGGGCCTTCCAGGTAGTTGCCACCGTTTTCGTCCAGCGCCACCAGATGGGTGGCCAGCGTGACGGCGTGTTCGGTGTTGGTCACTTCCAGGTCCATGCCGATCGAGTTGACCTCGAAATGCGGGTTGGTGCCGTCGCTGACCTTGGTGCCGTTGAAGGTGGTGTAGGTGTAGCTGCCCGTGGCCGGGGTGTAGCTGCCGCCGGCGCCCGGACGCTGGCCTTCACCGGCGTAGGGGGTGCTGCGGATCTGGACGGACTGCACGACCGGGGCGGCAGCGCCGTCCAGGATCCGGCCTTCCAGCGTAGCCGGGTAGGCGTAGGCGGCGTGTTCGTCATCACCCACGTCGATGCTGCGCTGGTCCAGCATGGTGGCCAGGACGGCGCCGGTAATGCCGGTGGCCGAGATGGCGGACGCGGGGTGCTGGGCCGCAGGCTGGGTCGGCGTGACCTGGGCGCTGTTGTGGGACGCATCCGTGCGGGGAGCCGTCGGAGCGGCCGGTTGCGCGACGGGTTGCGTGCTCGGCTGCGAGACGGTGGTAGCCGGCTGCGAGGGCGCGGGCTGGGCAGCAGCGGTGCTGTTCACCGTGGTCGTGGTGTTTGCAGCAGCAGGCGTGTTGGTGGCCAGGGGCTCGGAGCTGCCGTTGCTGCCGCCACCGCAGCCGGCCAGAAGCAGCATGATGGCAGCGCTGAGTTGCAGTTTGCGGGTGTTGATCGACATGGTGTGCACCTGTGTTCCGAAGGGCCGGTGCCAGCAGCAACCGGCGTGAGGGGAAGGGGGAGGCAGTGATCGAGAGCTTCTGAATCGGGACAGCGCTGGAAGGTTGCGTCGGCGACCTTTCGTCGGGCTGTCAGTGCCGTGCATCGTAGGGGCTGATCCCGAAGAGGGCGCGGCAATTGGTCACATCCGGATGAAGACGAGTGGCCGATGAGGGCGAATGAATGGCCGGGGTGTGACTTATTTGGCACTTCGGGGAACCGCTCGTCGGGAAAAGGCGGACGCGGAGCTGGCGCGGTGCATGAAGACGAAGGAGGGCGCAGGTGGGCGCAAGCCGGGGTGTTGCTTGATGACGCGGTTGTGGCGCGGGCTTCGGCATGCAGGCCGAAAGGATGGGGAGACAGGCGCCGTTCGTCGCCCCGAAGTTGGCCGCCGGTGTCGGGTTGGTTAAGGTTTCTGCCTTCGTCGGCAGTGTCTGCCCGCCAGGGCTGGGGGCTGCATGACGCGACGACGTGTTTCTGCAGTTCCTTTTCAACCGGGTAGAAGGAAAAAAGATGAGCAAGCGCAATCAATTCACGATGGGGGCAGCGCTGCTGGCGTTGCTGGCGGGCTGCGGCGGTGGTGATGGTGCCGATGCCGGCATGAGCACGTCGTCGACCAAGGCTGTGGAGGGTCGTTCGGCCCAGCTGGCTGCCTTCACGGGTGAGGCGGCCGAGGCCGCAACGCTGGCGGCCGTGGTGAAGGCAGCCGGCGGTACGGATGCCGATGCCGCCGAACTGCAGGCGAACGTGGAGCGGGCAGCCGGTCAGGAACTGCAGGCGTCCGTGCCGGGCCAGACCGAGGTGTCGGTTGCGCCGGCCTCGGCCCATGCCGTGAAGGCAGTGTCGCCGTACTCGGTGTCGGGTGTGAGCGGCGCGCTGCTGTCGGCCATGCTGGATCAGCGGGTGGGCAATCGTCTGGACGAGATCGGCCCGACCGACCGCACGATGCTGGTTCCGGTGACGGCCCGCAATGCCGGTCAGGTGAACGATGCGGCGCTGCCGTTCGTGACGGCGGGCTACAGCCTGACGCCCGACAACTACGTGGATGGGCAGTACCGTGCAGCCAGCAGCCGCCAGCAGCTGCAGATGTACATGCGGGTGCAGAACCTGGGTCGCGCCAGCGCGCAGGCCACCACGCCGTTCGGCGAGTTCAACATGAACACCGCCGTGTCCACCGACGAGAACAGCGTCTCGGTGGGCGGCATGCTGCATGTGCTGTCGTGGACGCCGGAAAAGCGCGCCAATGGCACGTTCAGCCGTGCCGGGGTGCCGGGCGTGACGGTGCAGCCGGGCGATTCGCGCATCGCCTTCCATCAGAGCAACCTGTATGCGCCCATCGGCTTTGTGGCGCGCAAGGATCAGCTGGTGCCCTACGGCAGCATGATCCAGCAGTGGAGCGCCGACAATACCTACGTGCAGCTGTGGCTGCTGAAGAACGGCAGCAGCAGCCAGCCGCAGCTGTGCTGGAACTTCTGGCTGCCCAAGCTCAAGCGCACCTACTGCCAGGCCTGGCAGGTGCCGGCCGGCTGGATTGCAGGCAGCGTGCTGCAGAATGGTGGCAACTTCGTCAATGACAACCGCGAGCCGCAGGGCGGTTCGGGCAATCTGTACTGGCAGCAGCTTTCGGCCGCTCAGTGATCAACACACGGATCAGGGATACACACATGTTCAAGATGAGCAAGAAAGGGTGGGTGACGGCTGCTGCACTGGCCGTGCTGGCTGGCAATGTCCAGGCGCAGGCGGTGGCACCGTTCAGCAATACCGGCGTGAGCGGTGCGGTGCTGGCCACGATGCTGGATCAGAGCGCGGGCAGCGCCAGCAGCCATGCTGATGCAGTGAGTGGCGAGAATGGTTCGGCCACGAATGATATGGCGGTTCCGCCGGTCAATGCGCGCAGTGGCGTGACGCGCTATTCGCGTCCGTCCAATCCGACGATGCCGCCGCTCTACAACGTGGCCGAGCGCTATGCGTCGCTGTCGGGCACGTTCCGCTACGACCAGCGCCATCAGGTCCAGAACGACAACAAGCTGAGCACGCAGGCCACGAAGCCTTTCCGCGACCTGTGGGTGCTGACCTATCTGGCCGAGGGCCCCAACAATGTGGTGCTGGGCAACTGGCTGGCCACGCGCACGATGCTCTCGACCAACGTGGGCTTCCAGTACGGCACGCAGTTCTGGTCGCCGGCGCCGGCCGCCACCAGCTCGCTGATGCTGACCACGCACAGCGCCTATCGCGTCCGCAAGGACGAGGAGGTGCCGTTCGGCAAGGTGCTGCAGCAGTGGCGCAACGACGAGTCCTTCGTGCAGCTGATGCTGCGCCGGGGCGAGGGCGAGAACGAGGCCCAGCTGTGCTGGAACTATGCGCTGCCCACGCTGGGCCGTCTGTACTGCCAGACCTGGCAGGTGCCGTCGGGCTGGCAGGCCGGTCAGCCGCTGGTGGATCGTGGCGTCTTCATCGATGATGACCGCGAGTACTACCACGGCGAGAGCGGCCACGTGTACTGGCGTCGTGACGTGCGCTGATCGGCGATCGGACACGATGATGTACAGGATTCTCCAGCAGGTACCGATGCCATGAAGCAGGATCAGGTCATGCCACGTTCCCGGGATGCCGTTCCCCAGGGCAGTGTGCCGGGACGGCGGCAGATCCTGAAGGGCGCCGGTGTCGGTGCCGCCGGCATGGCGGCACTGGCGCTGTCGTCCCCGGCGCTGGCGCGCAGTCGTGCGGCTGTCAGCCAGGGCACGATGCCTGCCCAGGAGCCGGTGGTCTGGCGCTGCCAGACCGCCTGGTCGCTGGAGGATGATTTTCAGTCCTACATCAAGACGCTGGCCGAGGTCCTGGGCATGCTGACCGAGGGGCGGCTGCAGCTGGAGATTCTGCCAGCCGGCAAGGTGGTTCCCACCGATGCGCTGGCCGAGGCCGTTTCCGATGGCCGGCTGGATGCCTGTCACCGCACGCTCACGCTCGACAGTCTGCGTCAGCCGTCGATCGGGCTCTGGGGCAGCGGGCCCGCGTTCGGCATGGATGCGCTGACGTTGCTGTCCTGGCATCGGTACGGCGGTGGTGAGGCGCTGCTGCAGGAGATCTATGCAGCGTCCGGCCTGAAGGTGCATTCGCTGCTGTACGGGGCGTTGCCCACGCCGGCCTTTGGCTGGTTCAAGCGTCCCATCGCGCGGGTGGAGGATCTGAACGGCATGCGCTTCCATGCCGGGGGGCTGGCCGCTCAGATCTATCAGGAGCTGGGGGCGACCGTCTTTCAGCTGCCCATCGACGAGATCATCCCGGCGTTGCGCCGGGGCGAGATCGAGGCGGCCGAGTTCAGCACGCTCTCCGGTGACCGTGCGCTGGGTCTGCCCGAGGTGCTGAAGGTGTGCATGCTGCAGAGCCATCACCAGGTGGCCGAGCAGACCGAGCTGCTGATCAATGCCGAGCGCTGGGCCGCACTGCCGCCCGCCTGGCAGGCCATGGTGGAGCAGGCCACGCAGGCCGTGACGGCCACGCTGATCGGGCAACAGATCAATCAGGGCGCGACGCACTACATCGAGATGCGCGAGGTGCAGGGCGTGCGCTTCTACAAGACACCCGAGTCGGTGCTGCGCGCCCAGCTGCAGGCCTGGGACCGGGTGACAGTGCGCAACAGCAACGGTGACCCGGTGTTTGCACGGGTGCTGGATTCGATGCGTCGCTACGCCCAGCGTTGCGTGGGCTGGTATACGGACGCGACCGCTGACCGGCGCATGGCCTACAACCACTATTTCATGCAGCGTTCGCCCAAGGGCACCAAGGAGTGAGGCTGCCTCGGGGCTGGGCGTGAGGATGGGGCGCTGTTCCCCTCCGCGCGGCACGACGCTGCACGACGTATCCGGCGGTTGCGGCGGTTGCGGCATCCGGCCGGTTTGCCGTCCAGGGGGCGAGGCTGGTCGATTGTCGGCCGGGGCCGGATGGCGGGTGGCGACATCGGTACGATGCCCTTGTCTGCAATCTGAAACAATGGGTTTCCCGGGTGAATCGAATGCAAGGGGCTGTCCGGTCCGGACACGCCGCGATAGCCCGGGGTCGATGAATGGCTGCTTGGGCTCGCTTTCTCGTCAAGGCACTGGTTCTGGTGCCGTCGGTGTTCGTGGCTGCGGCTTCGCCCTTGTGGGGTTCGCTGCTGCTGGCGGCACCCGTGGCCTTCGGCGTGCTCTCGTGTGCGCATCGCGTGGTGAAAGCAGCCCGCCGCGACGGCTGGCTGGCCGAGATCTGAGCAGGATCTGACCGGGGGCTGCCCGCGCCCTGTTGCATCTGGCAGTGCGCGGGCCATGATGTTCCGTGCAGTTGCCGACATCTCGAATAAACTACGGGGATCTACGTTCCTTTTCACGATCGGATCCCCATCTCCATGTTTGATTTCGTCCGAACCCACCAGCGCCTGGCCCAGGGGCTGCTGCTGGTGCTGATCATGCCTGCCTTCGTCTTCTTCGGCATCTCCGGCTACGACCGGATGTTCGGCGATGGCGACTCGGTGGCATCCGTTGATGGCGAGCCGGTGCCGCGTGCCTATTTCGAGCAGACGTACCGGCAGCAGGTGCAGCAGATGCAGCAGATGATGGGCGACAACTATGATGCCGCCATCTTCGACAACCAGGCCACGCGCATGGAGGTGCTGGAGAACCTGATCACCCGCCAGGCCATGCTGGCTGATGCACGCCGTGCGCGCATCACGGTCACGCCGGGCGAGATCCAGAAGGCCATCCTGGATCAGCACGCCGATCTGCGGGACGCCAACGGCAAGTTCGACATCGAGGGCTACAAGCGGCTGCTGGCGGCCAATGGCCTGACGCCGGCGCAGTACGAGGCGCAGATGGGCCAGATGCTGGCTGTGGGCGCCGTCGAGCGTGCCGTGGCGGATTCGGCCATGGTGCCGCAGACCGTGGTGGACGGCGTGTTTGCCTCCCAGGAGAACCGGCGGGTGGTTCGCACGCTGCTGGTGACCCCGCGTGACCACGAGAAGGGGCTGGCCCCCACCGACGAGCAGCTCAAGGCCTATTACGACGCCCATGCGTCCGCCTTCGACCTGCCCGAGTCGGTGGACATCAGCTATGTGGCGCTGCGCCGCACCGACATGCTGCCCAAGGATGTCGAGCCGTCCGAGAAGGAGCTGGAAGCCTACTACCAGAAGCACCGCAACCAGTTCAACGAGGCCGAGGAGCGTCAGGCCAGCCATATCCTGCTGAAGGTGCCGGAAGGGGCCGATGCAGCGGCCAAGGAGAAGGTGAAGGCTCGCGCCGAGGCGCTGCTGGCCGAGGCCAAGGCCCATCCGGACAAGTTTGCCGAGCTGGCGAAGAAGAACTCCGAGGACCCGGGCTCGGCCGAGCAGGGGGGCGATCTGGGCTTCTTCGAGCGTGACACGATGGTCAAGCCCTTTGCCGATGCGGCTTTCGGGCTGGACAAGCCGGGCTTCACCGATGTGGTGGAGACCGAGTATGGCTTCCACGTCATCCAGGTGACGGGCGTGAAGGGCGGTGGAGAAAAGCCGCTGGCCGAGGTCAAGCCCCAGCTGGTGAAGATGTGGCGTGAGGAAGAGGCCGCACGGCGCTACAACCAGGCTGCCGAGGCCCTGTCCAACATGGTCTACGAGCAGGCCGAGTCGCTCAAGCCGGCTGCCGAGCGCTTCAAGCTGAACATCGAGCAGGCCAAGGGCGTGGGCCGCAAGCCGGCCGCCAATGCGCCGGAGGGTTCGCCGCTGGCCAATGCCCGCCTGCTGGAGCAGCTCTACGCGCCTGATGCGCTGGAAGAGAAGCGCAACACCACCGCCATCGAGGTGAGCCCGGGCGTGCTGGTGTCGGCCCGGGTGGATGCCCATCATCCGCAGCGTCGCCAGACCCTGGACGAGGTGAAGGACACGGTGCGTCAGCGCTGGATTGCCGACGAGGCCGCACGGTTGGCCCGCGAGGCCGGCGAGAAGCGCCTGGCCGAGCTGCGTGAGGCCGCAGGCGCCAAGGACGCGAAGGCTGCACTGCCGTCGGGCCTGAGCGAGGAAAACACCATCAGCCGTTCCCAGCCGGGCCGTCTGCAGCAGCCGGCCCTGAAGGCCGCCTTTGGCGTCCCGGCCGATCAGCTGCCTGCCTGGGTGGGCGCCGATCTGGGCAAGGACGGCTATCAGCTGGTCTACGTGGAGAAGGCGCTGCCGCCTGATGAAGCGGCCCGTCAGCGTCTGGACACCTACCGCACCCAGCTGCGGCAGCTGATGGCCACGGCCGAGCGCCAGGCCTGGGTGGATGCTCTCAAGAGCACCCTGAAGATCGACCGCCATCTGGAGAAGGACAGCGGTTCGAGCGATGCGGAGTGAACGGAGGCCCGTCTGAAAGTCTTCGATCTTTGCTGCGAGCAGCAACACCAGTTCGAGGGCTGGTTCTCTTCCGCCGAGGATTTCGAGCGGCAGCAGGAGAATCAGCTCATCGAATGCCCGATGTGCGGGTCCCGACAGGTGAAGAAGCTCCTGTCGGCGCCCCGGCTGAACCTGTCCCATGGCAGCCCGTCAGCTGACGAGGCGGCTGGGGCTCGCAGTGAGCGACCAGCGCGTTCCGGTCCGGTGACGGCCGAGATCCGCGAGCTGCAGGGGCAGCTGATGCGGGGGCTGCGCAAGCTGATCGATGCGACCGAGGATGTGGGTGACCGTTTTGCCGAGGAAGCTCGGCGCATCCATTTTGACGAGGCGCCGGACCGCCCCATTCGGGGCGTGGCCACGCCCGAAGAGACCAAGGCGCTGCACGAGGAGGGCATCGAGGTGCTGACGCTCCCGCTGCCGCCGGCGCTGAAAGGGCGGCTTCAGTAGGCGGAAAGCCTACCCTTCGGCCGCTTGGCGCTCGATGTCCTCGATTTCCGCCTGGCGCTCCAGCCAGTCGTTTTCCAGGGTTTCCAGCTCGGTGGCGATCTGGGCGCGTTCGCGCTGGCGCTCGGTGGCCGCTGCCCGGTCGGCAAACGCATCGGGCGCGGCCAGCTGCTCGTCCAGCGTCGCGGCGCGGGCCTGCAGGCTTTCCATCTGGCGCTCTATCTTCTGAATGGCCTGCTCGACAGGCTTCTTGCGGGCGGCCAGGGCCGCACGTTGCTGGGCACGCTCGCGGCGGTTGTCGGCGCGCGAACCGCCTGCAGAGGCGCCTTGCTGGCCGGACGCGCTGCCGCCGTCCTGGGTACTTCCCTGCGAACGGGAGCCGTCACTGCCGGTGGCATTCGCGCCTTCCGAGCCAGCCTGTCCGGATGCGCCGCCTGACGGGCTGGCATCCGTGCCACGCTGACGTGCGCTGCGTTCCTTCTGCAGCCACTGGGCATAGTCGTCCAGATCGCCGTCGAAGGGA
>ERZ772962.1759-NODE-1759-length-11411-cov-7.642480_pt1 | contig 11411 bp, 9 predicted proteins | sample MGYA00580676_ERZ772962 | MGnify/ENA primary metagenome ERZ772962 (study PRJEB29015, sample SAMEA2738049) | human oral metagenome | biome: human oral; feature: human-associated habitat; material: saliva | place: China | collected 2230 ...
CGTCGAAGATCTGTGAGATGACGTCGGAGAGTTCGCGCGCCGACTCGAGATTGTGCCCGAATGGCTTCTCGATGATGACGCGTCGCCACTCTCGGCCCTGGCGCTTGTTGAGGCCTGTGTCGGACAGATGCTTGGCAACGACGGGGAAGTAGGACGGCGGGATCGACAGGTAGAAGGCGTGGTTGCCGCCGGTGCCGCGCACGCTGTCGAGTTCGGCGACTGTGTCGGCCAGGCGGCGGTAGGCCTCGGGGTCGTCGAATGTGCCGGACACGAAGCGCAAGCCTGAGCGCAGCTGGTTCCACGTCCCCTCGTTAAAACCGGTGCGGGTGTGAGCTTCAATGGAGGCGCGCACGTATTCCTCGAAGTCCTGCGGACTCCAGTCTCGCCGTGCGAAGCCGGTCAGCGAGAAAGCGGGGTGGAGCAGACCGCGGTTGGCAAGATCGTAGATGGCGGGCAGGAGCTTTTTGCGCGCGAGGTCACCGGTGATGCCGAAGATGACGAGGCCGCAGGGTGGTGAAATGCGCGGAAGCCTGCGGTCTTGGGGATCGCGCAGGGTGGGAATCTCGTTGCTCACGAGGTAACGCTCCGTTCGCTGGGAATTGGGACGAGGCCGTGGCTCCTTCCGGAACCTCGCGCGGTGTGCGCGGGAGCCGGGGCAACCCACTATGTCTACGAGAATAGGGCTGCTGGCGCGCGAGTGCGCGCCAGCAGCCCTTGGTCAGATCAGGTGACTAAAAAGTCACGACCGTGCGGCCTCGATGGATTCCTTCGCGGCGGCGGTCACGTGCTCGGCGTCGATACCGTACTCCTTGAAGAGGAGTTCGCCGGGAGCCGAGGCACCGAAGTGCTCGATGGACACCGCGCGACCAGCGTCGCCGATCCAGCGGTACCAGGGCAGGGCCAGGCCGGCCTCGACGGAGACGCGGGCGCGCACCGACGGGGGCAGGACTGCGTCGCGGTATTCGCGATCCTGGGCCTCGAACCAGTCGAGGCAGGGGACCGACAGGACGCGGGCAGCCACACCCTCGGCGGCCAGGGCTTCGCGTGCCTCAAGAGCGACGGACACCTCGGATCCCGACGCCATGAGGATCACGTCGGGCGTGCCCTCGGTATCGGCCAGGATGTAGGCACCGCGCGCCAGGTCCTCGGTGGTGGCCAGACCGGTGCCCTCACCACGAGCGGGGTTAGGCAGGTTCTGGCGCGACAGGATAATGGCGGCGGGGTGGGACTGCTCAAGGATCGCCTTCCAGGAGGCTGCCGTCTCAGCCGCGTCCGCAGGGCGCACGACAGCGAGGTTCGGGATCGCACGGTAGGAAGCCAGGTGCTCGATCGGCTGGTGGGTCGGGCCGTCCTCGCCCACGCCAATAGAGTCGTGTGTCCACACGTAGGTGACCGGCAGATCCATGAGGGCGGCCAGGCGCACGGCACCGCGCATGAAATCGGAGAACACGAAGAACGTACCGCCATAGGGGCGGGTCAGGCCGTCAGCGGCGATGCCGTTAAGGGCTGCGCCCATCCCGAACTCGCGCACTCCGAAGTGCAGGTTGCGACCGAACTCGTTGCCGGAGAAAGCCGACGAGGACCGGTGCGCGGGGAGGAAGGAAAGCTCTCCCTTCATGAAGGTGTTGTTCGAACCGGCGAGGTCGGCGGAGCCACCCCATAGCTCGGGCAGCACCGGAGCGATGGCGTTGAGCACCTGGCCGGAGGCGGCGCGGGTCGCCAGCGCCTTGCCCTCTTCGAAGGTAGGCAGCGAGGCTTCCCAGCCTTCGGGCAGGCGACCGGCGGAGAGACGATCAAGCAGTGCGGCACCCTCGGGGTTGGCTGCCTTCCAGGCATCGAAGCGAGCGTCCCAGTCCTTGCGGTACTGTGCGGCGCGGGCGGCTGCGCGGGCGCGGACCTCGTCGACGAGGGCAGCGTCGACGTCGAACAGCTTCTCGGGGTCGGCCCCCAGGGCGGCCTTGAGGCCCGACAGGGCTTCGCTGCCGAGCTTGGCACCGTGAATGCCTCCGGTGTTCTGCTTACCGGGGGTGGGCCAGCCAATGATGGTGCACAGCGCGATGAGCGAGGGCTTCGTGGTCTCGGCCTTGGCGGCCTCAAGAGCCTCATTCAGAGCGGCGGTGTTCTCCTCGTAAGATCCGTCCTCGCCGAGCCAGTCGACGCGCTGAACGTGCCAGCCGTAGGACTCGTAGCGGGCCAGGACGTCCTCGTTGAAAGCAATGGAGGTGTTGTCCTCGATAGAGATGTGGTTGTCGTCCCAGATGACGGTGAGGTTGCCAAGTTCCTGGGTGCCAGCCAGCGAGGAGGCTTCGGCGGACACACCTTCTTCGAAGCAGCCGTCGCCGGCGATGACGTACACGTTGTGGTCGAAGACAGACTCGCCGAGCGGAGTGTTGGGATCGAGCAGGCCGTGGACGCGGCGGGCATTCATGGCGAAGCCGACGGCGGAGGCGATGCCCGTGCCAAGCGGACCGGTCGTGATCTCAACGCCCTTGGTGTGGCCGTATTCGGGGTGGCCAGGTGTCAGGGATCCGGCGGTGCGCAGCTTCTTGACGTCGTCGAGCTCGAGGCCGAAGCCGCTCAGGTAGAGCTGGACGTACTGGGTGAGAGACGAGTGACCAGCGGAAAGGATGAAACGGTCACGGCCGATCCATCGAGGATCGGCCGGATCGACGTTCATGACCTTGTTGTAGAGGAGGTACGCGGCGGGTGCGAGCGAAATGGCGGAGCCGGGGTGTCCGGATCCGGCTTGCTCGACGGCGTCTGCCGCGAGGAGCTTTGCGGTCTTCACAGCTGCATCATCAATATGGTCCCATTGAAGTGTCACGTCGGCCTCCAGCCGTATATAGGCCCCAACATCGGGGAAAGGAAATGGTTACCGGGTCACATATTAGCGAAAATGTGCGAACGCGCATAGGGATTGCGCACATTTGTTGGAATTTCGCTTACTCTGTCGCTATGACCTCCCTCGAAGCAACCGTGAACGAGTGGGTGGACTATCTTCGCGTCGAGAAAGGCGCGTCTGCTCACACTGTTTCCAACTACCGCCGCGATGCGTTGCGTTATGCCCACGACCTGGGTGAACGCGGCGTGGTCAGTCTCGCTGACGTGAATGCGCGTGACATCGAGGATTACACGATAAGGCTCGCGTCAGGGGAGGTGACCGGAAGTCCCGCAGCGGCCTCGTCGGTCGCCCGTGCCTCGGCAGCGATCCGAGGCCTGCACAAGTATGCGCTCGCGGAAGGCCTCGTAGGGGTCGATCCAGCAGCCCAGCTGCGTGCGCCGCGCCAAGGACGTCACCTGCCTAAAGCCTTGACGGTTGACGAGGTTGGCCGCCTCCTTGACGTCGCCCACGCGGACGACTCACCCATCGGCCTGCGCGACTGCGCGCTGCTGGAGCTGCTCTATGCGACGGGCGCGCGCGTGTCAGAAGCCGTGAGCCTGAGCGCGGACGACCTCGACCTCGACGGGGATGTGCCCGTCGTACGCTTGTTCGGCAAAGGCCGCAAGGAACGGATCGTGCCCGTTGGTTCTTTCGCGGTCGAGGCCGTGGAAGCCTACCGGGTACGCGCTCGTCCCGCCCTGGCTGCGCGAGGACGGGGGGCCACCGCGTTCTTCCTCAACTCCCGGGGCGGCCCGCTCTCGCGCCAGAGCGCATGGACCGCTATCCGGCGAGCAGCCGAGGCCGCGCAGCTGGGGGAGAAAATCTCCCCCCACACGATGCGTCATTCATTTGCCACCCATCTCCTTGAAGGCGGAGCGAGCGTGCGCGAGGTGCAGGAGCTGCTGGGGCATGCCTCGGTGGCAACCACGCAGATATATACGGCGGTGACCGCCGCAGCTCTGCGCGAGGTTTTTACACTCTCGCATCCCCGGGCGCGTGGCACCAACGAGATACCCGACCAATGACCTAGGATGGTGACGTGACCGAGAATTCGCATCCGACGCTGACGAACGATCTGCCCGACGGACAGATCGATTTTCCTGTGCCCGCGCCCCTGATGGGCCACGGACCCGCACGCGTGATCGCGATGTGTAACCAAAAGGGTGGCGTCGGTAAGACGACGACCACGATCAACCTGGGTGCCGCGCTGGCTGAGTACGGTCGCCGCGTGCTGATCGTTGACTTCGATCCGCAAGGTGCCGCATCCGTGGGCCTGGGGATTAATACCCTCGACATGGACCAGACTATCTACACGCTGCTCATGAACCCGAGGGCCGACGTTCACGCGACAATCTGCCAGACAGCCACGGAAAACCTGGATATCCTCCCGGCGAATATCGACTTGTCCGCAGCCGAGGTGCAGCTCGTGAACGAGGTCGCGCGTGAGAGTGCCCTGGCCCGCGTGCTGCGCCACGTGGAGGCGGAGTACGACGTTATCCTCATTGACTGCCAGCCCTCGCTGGGCCTGCTTGCCGTGAACGCGCTGACTGCCGCGCACGGCGTCATCGTGCCTGTGGAGGCCGAGTTCTTCGCGCTGCGCGGCGTGGCCCTGCTGGTCGAGACCATCGAGACGGTGCGTGATCGCATCAACCCGCGTCTGAAGATCGACGGTATTGTTGCGACGATGGTCGACCTGCGCACGTTGCACTCGCGTGAGGTTCTCGAGCGCCTGCAGGAAGCCTTTGGTGATCTCATCTTCGACACACGCATCGGGCGAACGATCAAGTTCCCGGACGCGTCCGTCGCGACGGAACCCATCATCTCCTACGCGCCCAACCACGCGGGAGCGCACGCGTACCGCCGACTGGCGCGTGAAATCATCGCCCGTGGCGACGCTGCCTGACACGATCGAGGTTCAGGGGGAGTTCGAGCTTTTCGCCGTTTCCCTCCCCGTCTTCGAGGGGCCTTTCGACCTGCTCCTGTCGCTCATTGCGCGCAAGAAGCTCGACATCACCGAGGTGGCACTCGCCCAGGTGACGGACGAATTCATTGCTTTCATGAAGGCGTCTCCTGACCTGTCTCGTACGACGGAGTTCCTGGTGGTCTCCGCGACTCTCCTCGACATGAAGGCCGCGCACCTGCTGCCTCGTTTTGAAGAAGACGAGCAGGCGAGCGATGCCGACCTGGAGGCCCGCGATCTGCTGTTTTCCCGGCTCCTGCAGTACCGCGCCTTCAAAGAGGCATCGAAGGACCTCGGCGAGCGCATGAGGTACTTCGAGGCCTACGTGGCGCGCGACGTCCCCCTGGAGCCGCATTTTGCGACCCTGCTACCCGAACTCGCGTGGATTACGAGTCGGCAGGACCTCGCACGCCTAGCCGCCGACGCACTCACCGCCTCGGTACCCACCGTCCAGGTTGGGCACCTGCATGACCCGGTTGTGCCCGTGCGTGAACAGGCACGCGTCGTAGCGACCGCCCTCGCGGCGGAGGGACAGATGACGTTCCATGACCTCGTTGCCGACGCTGCGACGCGCGCCGTTGTCGTCTCCCGCTTCCTGGCATTGCTAGAGCTCTACCGGCGTGGTGTTGTCGAGTTCGCCCAGGACGAGGCCCTGGGAACCCTCACGATCACGTGGACTGGGACCGATGCGGAGGTCGATATCGACGTGGATGACGACATCGGTCAGGCGAGCGCGGGCGGGGCCCCGGCCTCGTCGGTGGATGAGGAATCCGCACCGGAAGGAACCGATACCGATGAGTGAGCACGACCTGCGCGCCCCGATTGAGGCGATTCTGATGGTCATCTCAGAGCCTGTCACTCCCGAGGAACTGGCAGTCGCGCTGGGAACGGAGGTTGCGGACGTCGAGGCAACGCTGCGCGCCCTGGCGCGCGAGTACCTGGGGGAAGGCGGTGCCCGAGTCCGCGGCTTCGAGCTGCGCGAAGTGGCGGGCGGCTGGCGCATCTATTCCGCGCGCGCGTACGCCGACGTCGTCGGACGTTTCGTTGTCGGCTCCTCCCACGCGCGGCTCTCACAAGCCGCACTCGAAACGCTGGCGGTCATTGCCTACCGCCAGCCGATCTCGCGCGCTCGGATCGCCCGTATCCGCGGCGTCAACGTCGATGGCGTCGTGCGCATCCTCCTTGCCCGAGGACTCGTGGAAGAGACAGGTACGACACCGTCCGGGGCGCGCCTATACGGCACGACCGCGGAGTTTCTTGAGAAAATGGGGATGACGAGCCTGTCGGAGCTGGTACCCTTGGCACCTTACTTGCCGAGCGCCGATGCGCTGGATGAATTGGAGGAAGAACTATGAGGGCTAACCCTTACACCGAGGGGGGCGTGCGCCTGCAGAAGGTACTCGCCCAGGCCGGCGTCGCGTCCAGGCGCGCGTCCGAACAGATGATCGCGGATGGCCGCGTGAGCGTCGACGGCACGGTCGTGCGCAGCCAGGGAGTGCGCGTTGACCCCGCAACGCAGGTCATTCACGTCGACGGCGAGCGCCTGATTCTTGACGAGACGAAGCACATTGTGCTGGCCGTCAACAAGCCGATTGGGACCGTCTCTACGATGAGCGACCCGGAGGGACGTCCCTCGATTGCCGATCTGATCGCTGATTACCCCGAGCGCCTCTACCACGTGGGTCGCCTCGACATCGATACGTCCGGTCTGCTGCTGCTGACCAACGATGGCGAGCTGGCAAACCGTCTCACCCACCCCAAGTACGAGATCCGCAAGACCTACGTGGCGCGCCTGCACGGCGAGGTCAAGCCCGGTGTCAAGCGCACCCTCATGAACGGCATCGAGCTGGAGGATGGCCCGATCAAGGTCGATTCCTTCCGCATCGTCGACACCTACGGCGACATCACGACCGTGGAGATCGTCGTGCATGAGGGCCGCAACCGCCTGGTGCGTCGCATGATGGAGGCCGTCGGCTACCCGGTGCGCGAACTCGTGCGCACGGGCTTTGGTCCGATCACCCTCGACCACCTCAAGCAGGGCACGACCCGCCGCGTCAAGGGCAACGCCCTGACCGCGCTGTACGGGGCCGTCGGCCTGTGAGCGCTCGCGGCGGTGGCGCACCCACGCGCGTCGTCTCCACGGTCGGCCCGGTTCTCATCATCGGCTCGGGTCTCCTGGGTGCGTCCCTCGGCCTGGCGTTGCGAGCCGGGGGAGTGCGCGTCTACCTCGAGGACGCGTCGCCGACTTCTCTGCGCCTTGCGTCCGACGTGGGCGCGGGAGTCGCCTTCGGTGACGCTATCGACGAGGCCGGGGTGGCCTACGCGGATGCGGGAACGGATGCTCCCGGTTACGAGGCTCCGTGCATCGTCGTGGTGGCTACGCCTCCTGACGTCGCTGATCGTGTCATCGTGCATTCTCTCCTGCGTTTCCCAGGTGTGATCGTCACGGACGTCGCCTCGGTGAAGGACGCGGTCGTCGCCGACGTGCTCGCGACGCTTGAGGAACGCGGCCTGGAGGACGCGGCGTGCCGGTACGTGGGGTCCCACCCGATGGCTGGCCGCGAGCGCTCCGGTGCTGGTGCGGCCGACGCCGACCTGTTTTACGGACGGCCGTGGGTTATCGTGGCGCACGAGACGACGTGGCCGCGCGCGCTGCTGGCCGCGCGTGCTCTCGCAACGGACGTGGGTGCCGTGCCCCTGGAGATGAACGCGGGGACGCACGACCATGCGGTGGCGCTGGTGTCCCACGTGCCGCAGCTGGTGTCCTCAATGCTGGCGGCACGCCTCGTGGATGCTCCAGCGCAGGCACTCGGTCTGGCCGGGCAAGGGTTGCGCGATACGGCGCGCATTGCGGCGTCGGATCCTCGCCTGTGGACGGCGATTCTGGCGGGGAATGCGGGGCCGGTGGCCTCGATTCTGCGTGAGCTACGCGCTGACCTGGACGATCTGCTGCACCACTTGGATGCGGCGGCCGAGCTGGGGCCGCTGCGCGGCGGCAGCGTTGGCGCGATCAATCGCGTCATGACGGCCGGAAACCAGGGCGTGGCACGTATCCCCGGCAAGCACGGCGGTGCCCCCTCACGGTACCGTGAGGTCGAGGTGCTCATCCCAGACGAGCCGGGTGCTCTCGGTCGTCTGTTCAGCGAGCTAGGCGAGGCCTCGATTAACATCGAAGACCTGGTCCTTGAGCACTCTGCGGGCGCGCAGGCCGGCGTCGCTCGCGTCATGATTGATCCGGCGGTCGCTGACCGCTGCGCCGCAGGCCTGCAGGAGCGGGGCTGGCGGCTCATCACCCATTAGAACAACCTCGATGAGGAGAATGAACGGATGAACGACACGCTGCGTCAGGATGCGATCTCGCGCGTTGGCATCACCATTGCGATCGATGGCCCTGCGGGTTCGGGTAAGTCCACGGTGTCCAAGGAACTGGCGTCGCGACTGGGCATCGGTTATCTCGACACGGGGGCGATGTATCGCGCGCTGACGTGGTACGTGCTGGACCGCGGCATCGACCTCGAGGACACGGACGCGGTCGCCGCAGCTGCGAACGAGATGCTTCTGCGCCTGCAGTCCGATCCCGCCGACCCGCACGTGTGGGTGGGGGAGACCGAGGTGACCGCCGCGATCCGTGAACCCCGCATCGCCTTGGCGATTAAACACATCTCCACGAATCTGAAGGTGCGCGCATGGATGGCTGCAGAGCAGCGTCGTCGCATGATGGAGGCACGTCAGCAAGGCTCTGGCATGATCGCCGAGGGGCGTGACATCACGACCGTCGTGTGTCCGGATGCAGACGTGCGCATCCTGCTGCTGGCTGACCAGGAGGCGCGTCTGCGTCGGCGCACCCTGGAGCTCTACGGTGACGCGACGGAGGAGCACATGGAGATTGTGCGCGCCCAGGTTGAGGGCCGCGACAAGGCCGACTCCGCCGTCTCCGAGTTCATGACCGCCGCGCCCGGCGTCGAAACAGTCGACTCGACCGGCCTGGACATCGCCGGCGTGTGCGAGGCCATTCTGGCCTACGTGGATGAGGATCTGGCCGCTCGCGAAGCCTGAGCGCATAACGTCAGTGAGGGGTCCGAGCGTATCGCTCGGACCCCTCGACATTGTTGTTTGCAGACTGAGGGTCGTTTATGCCGGTGTCGTTCGACATGCCCTCATCGTATTTCCATCGGTTTCGGGCGGGCCGGGTGAGGGTCGCAGTCTAGCGATAGGTGGGCGGGTACTGGCCGTAGCCCTGTCCGCCCTGCTGGGGCGGATAGTAGCCCTGCTGACTGGGAGCGCCCCCATACCCGTAGCCGGTGTTTGGCATCGTCGATGTGCCACCGCCGTTCGGCTGGTAGGACATCGCTTGCGCTCCGGAAGGAACCCCACCGTTGTAGGCGGGGGCGACCACGCCATACTGAGGCCCAGCGGGACCTCCGTAGGCGGGAGGGTTCTGTTGCAGTCGCCCCTGTGCAATCCGGCTACGCCTGCGACGGTTGTATACGTTCCAGACGCACAGGCCGATAAAGATAATCACCGAAATCGTCCCGAAGACCGGGTCGCTGCTTCCTCTTCCTCCGTGGTAGCGGAAGCGCCTCGTGGGCGCGAGAACGTTGTGGGACGAGGCCGGGGCTGGGCTCACCGAGACGGCGTCGGTCTGCGGGGCGACTGACGCGACAGCAACGATGGTACTAGCGGAGGTCGGCGCGGCCTGCACGGGCAGCGTAGGGACAGCAAGTGCCATCGTGCCGATGACGCATGCTGCGGCGAGCGAGAGAAAGCGACGGGATGTCATGGAGGCAGTTCCTTCCAATGGAACAACGGCAAATGGGATCCAGCGACAGTGTAGACCCATGCCTATGGGCACTCACCGTATTCCGACGGACAATACTGGTTCGTACGTGCCGTGTGCAGGATGAGACCACGGAACCATCACGCTCCTGTGTCGCGGACCACTCTGCTCGGTTTGCGCTCGATTCGAAAGGTGCGCTATAGTTCTACAGGTCGCTGCGGCGACGAACTAAATACGGGCTGTGGCGCAGCTTGGTAGCGCACTTGACTGGGGGTCAAGGGGTCGTGGGTTCAAATCCCGCCAGCCCGACGATGAAATCGCGAGAACACTGAGTGTTCTCGCGATTTTTGTTGCTCATCCACGTGTGACAACGACGTGGAGTCCAACGCGTTCCGCATGTGAACCCCCTGTTCTGTATGTGGGCTGTCTGTTTCGTACGTGTGCGGGGTTGCCTAGCCGGTCAGCCCATTGCTTCCTCGCACAGTGCGCTCCTACAAGCCTCAGACTGCAAGAAGGACACCCCAAGGCATACGAAGCACGAACCCCAGCAACACGACACGTCCTATAAGCCCATTTCCTCCGTGTGGAGTCCGGCGCGAGTGTTGAGCCGCCCAAAGTGCAGACTACCTCGGCGACAAGTGTCGGAAATGGGCTGTTGTGGGCGAGGTGGTCTGCGTTTTGGGATATTCCCTGTGATGGGTGACTGGCGTGCGCCTTGGTGGGCACGTGGTTGCGGGTGTTCGCGGTCAGGTGCCATGCCTCGCTCGAACGTGAACCGGCTCTTCCGCACGTGGGCCGTCTGTTCCGTATGTGGGCGTGGCTGCCCAGGCTCGGAATAGCGGGTTAACGTGCGGATGAAGCACGGTCAGATGGGGAGCTGTTGGATGATCTGGATAATCCGAGCGTAGCGTGCACGGTTTCCCAACTCCGCAGCAACGAACTCCGTTACCTACCGACCACAATACCTGGGACTAACCGCATGTTCTAAAATCCCGCTGCTTGCGTTCCCTGAGGGACCTCTGTCCCGATTTTAATTTGTCAGACAATCTTTGTAATCAAGACGTGATGTGTCTATCAACTGGGTATCATCCTCGGTAAATGGCAGTTTGTGAGCAATTATCCGCAGATTTACGCCGATGAACGCGACTATGTCGCGATGTGAAGCGCATCATTTTATATGCGTGCATGAGCTAAACTGTGCCATAGGTCGAAGTTGTCGACGGGGATGACTTCGACCTACATCGGCGGTTCGGCCCCTTCCGATACCGCCACAAACGGGTACATACCCACCCGGGCACCCCCGGCCTCGTCAATGGCGATGAGGCCGGGGAAACCCCGACACACTACTGCGACGGTCAGTTATTCGTCTGCGAAGACACCTCGTCCGGCTGTGCATCGGCGGGAATGAAGTCCTCAAGCGTGGCAGGCTGCGTGCCAGGATCATCGAATTCGGTCACGGTTGTCACTTCATCGACAGCAACATCAGAGATAGCCGACGAAGTCGTCAGCCCCGATTGATCGATGATGGTGAGATGACGATGAGCATCAAGCTCAACCAGGAACAGATTCTCGAGGGCACCCGCACCCGCCTGCTTGAGCTCATCGCGCAACCACTCTTCGCTGCGACCAGCCAACTCCATGTTCTCACTGACAATCTGACCGTTCGACACCAGGAGGTAATTCACGTCGCCTTCGTTCATACGCCGAACGGTCAGCGAACCGTTGGCTTCGCGTTGTGCGAGGCTGATGTCGCTCAGTGAAAAGATGCCCATGCCGCGTAGCTCTGCGAGAAA
>ERZ772962.1761-NODE-1761-length-11404-cov-5.841660_pt1 | contig 11404 bp, 10 predicted proteins | sample MGYA00580676_ERZ772962 | MGnify/ENA primary metagenome ERZ772962 (study PRJEB29015, sample SAMEA2738049) | human oral metagenome | biome: human oral; feature: human-associated habitat; material: saliva | place: China | collected 2230 ...
CTAGCGATAAAATCAACCGCAAAATCACCCACGACCAGCAGGTTGGCAAGCAAAACGGCGTCAGTGGTACACCAAGCTTCTTCCTGAATGGCAAGAGCCTCGGTGCCGATAAGGTAGAAGATGCCAACGCTCTGCGCCAGGTACTTGATAAAGCAATCGCTGACGCGAAATAGCTAAGTCATCCCACGCAGCCAACCCGCGGCCATACCAATAATGCCGCGGGTTTAGCGTTTTGTACGCGCGCGGCTCAGTACATCAACATGGGCACCAACCAGCAGTGCCGTGGCGCTAAGATTACACCATAGCATCAGCGCAATCACACCAGCAAATAGGCTGTAAGTGGCACCAAAATGCGCCCAGTAGCGTGCATACAGCACAAACATCACTGTAGCCAGCAGCCACAAGCCAGTTGCGCTCACCACACCCCAGCCAAATAGCTTGGGGCGTTTTGCGTGGTTAGGCCCGTACCGGTACAGCCCCATAACCGCTAGCAGCATTACACCCACAACAGCCAGCCAGCGAACCGCCAGAATAACCGGCACAATAGCCGCTGGCACGCCAAATGCTACCAGCGCACCAGTATGGAGCATCAGTAGCCCTACGAGCATATATACCAGAATGAGTGCCAGTACAGTCAGCCCCATACTGCGGACTTTAATACGTAGCAGGTGGCGGGTTTCACGTAGGCCATACACGGCCCCAAGCGCCCGGGCCAGGTTTTCTATAAAGCCCGATGCCCAAAAAATCGCGAGAATAATCGCTACGACTGCAACGGCTATACTGCCACTTGGCTGGTTACTGGCAAGCTCAATTTGGGTCGTCAACAGGCTGGCAATATCGCGCGGCACGTAGTGGCCCAAGCTAGCTGTCACCACATCAACATGCCCGGGGCCAATAATAAGGGCGGCAATCGCCACGGCTGCTGCTACCAGCGGGAAGAACGCTAGCACCGCAAAGTAAGCTGCCCCAGCCGCCAGCACGCCGGTGTTCTTAGTATTCATATCATCGAGCAGCTGGCCCACCCACCGCGCGCTACGCCGCACACACTTGCCCATTAGCGCCGCCGTAAAAAGTAGTGGCCCAGCAGTAAGCCTGCCACAACGCTAATGCCAATAATGCCGTAGAATGTCCACGGGTTATGCTGCAGTGGTAACGGCACATTCATGCCGTAAATCCCCGCCAGCATGGTTGGAATGGTCATCGCCAAGGTAATCACGGTCAGCACACGGATGGTTTCGTTTAGGCGAGTGTCCATCACAGCCCGGTAGGAATCGCGCGAATTAGTAATCGAACGCAGCAAGCTTTTGCAGCGGGCCAGCAGCTGCTCGAGGTCCACCGATAGGTCTTCGACCAAATCGCGGTCGTCCTCATACAGGCGCAGCACGTTGCCGCCAAGGGTCTTTTCGAGTGCTGTGTTGGTTGGGTCAAGCGCATCGGTGTAATCATTCAGCCGGCGCTCGTAATCAGCCAGCACGGCAATATCGCGCGAGGTCAGCTTATGGATATTGCCAGTTGTCGCGCGCATCTGCCGGTTAATTGCCGCCACCCGCGTTTGGTACTGCTTGGCAATTGCATCCAGCATCAGCAAAAATATCTTGTTCTTTTGCGTGGTCGGCACCAAGGTTTTATCGATAAACGGCCGCCACAAACGCGATAAGTCATCGCGGCTGATGGTAATAATATACTGGCTGGCAAGTACAAACAGGATCGGCGTGGTAAAATCATTAAAATCATCTTTAATATCCGGCAGCCGGGTAATGAAGTAGGTATCGTGGTTTTGGAGCTCGACACGCGGTACCTCGTGCGGGTCCAGGGCGTCTAGCAGGATATCTTCGTCGATACCAAGGCTCAATAGGTACTGCTTTTCTTCTTCGCTCGGGTTTTCACACCGAATCCAGCACCCAGGCTGGAGCTCGGTGCGGACTTTAATACTCGGGCGGTAGTGGGTAGAGCGCAGAATCTCTATCATATCCTTCTATTAGACCATACTGTGGGTAAAATTACAATATACACGCACAGGGCGCTGGGCCGTGCCCTAGAGGTATCACACCCAAGCGCCCATACGCGTTCGGCATAACAAGCTAGCCTAGCTGGTGATACGTGTCCCAACCGTATCGTCCATAATGCGGCTGGCGTTTTCGAGCGAGGTAATCACCGCCTGGCGACCCGACTGCCGCGTCACAAATTCAAGCACGGCCTCTACCTTGGGCAGCATGCTACCCTTAGCAAAATGCCCAGCCTGGGCTAGATCGGCTAACTCCTGGGCTGTCGTGTGGCTGAGGGCGCGCTCCTGGGGTGTATTAAAGCCAACTTTTACACTATCGACCGCTGTGAGGATCGCCAGCATATCGGCTTTAAGCTCGTGGGCCAGCTGCGCGGCGCTAAAGTCTTTATCAATCACCGCTTCGACGCCGTGGTAGCTGCCATTATCAGATACAATCGGTACACCGCCACCACCAGCTGCTACCACCAGCACGTTACTGGCAACCAAGGTTTTGATGGCTTCTATCTCTACAATGCGGCGCGGCTTAGGCGATGGCACCACGCGGCGCCAGCCACGGCCAGCATCTTCCTTAACGGTAAAGCCACGCTCGCCTGCCTGTGCCTCGGCTTCGGCCTGGGTATAGAACGGGCCAATTGGTTTGGTTGGGTTTTGGAAGGCTGGGTCGCTTGCGTCGACCTCTGTTTGCACCACCATCGATACCGTGCTACGCACCAGGCTAGTGTGCTGCAGCTCGTTCAAAAAGGCTTGCTGCAGCCAATAGCCAATCAGCCCCTGGCTCATAGCGCCACATGAGTCCACCGGCATGCTCGGCACATCAGCGGTGTTAATCGCCTCTTCGTGCAGGATGATATTACCTACCTGCGGGCCGTTACCATGGACAATCACCAGCCGGTTGCCATCAATCAGTAGCTGCACTAGCTGCCGGGCGGTCTGCCGGGCCACTGCCTGCTGCTGGGCGGCTGTGGCCTCGCCTTGGCGCTGCAAGGCATTGCCTCCCAGCGCCACCACGATTGTTTTTGCTTGCTGCATAGGCTTTTGTTCCTCCTTCATTTACAGTAGCGAGAATATAGTTATAACGACGATGCTAATCAGCCCCAGCACAATCATAATCGGTAGGCTTCGTTTGAGCCAGTCACGGTACGATACACCAGCTAGTGCCAAGCCACCCATCAGCGATGCAATGGTTGGTGCCATCATGTTAACGAGGCCAGATGAGGTTGCAAAGGCCGATACCAGCACGCTCTTATTAATACCCACAATATCAGCGATTGGGGCAATAATTGGCATCGTGGCAGCTGCCAAGCCCGATGACGACGGAATAATAAACGACATAGGGATATAGAAGATAAAGGTCAGCACACCCACAATGCCCGATGGCATACTCCTTAGGGTATCTTCACCCAGGTGGATGATCGTATCCTGAATGTTACCGTTTTCCATCACCACTGATACACCGGCCGCTACCGCAATAATCAAGGCAACTGGTACTAAATCAACCACCCCGCGCAGGAAGACATCCACTGGGTAGGTACCCTCGCGGCGGAACGCCTTGTAGTACATAGCAATGATAATAAAGGTTGCAAGCAGGAACAGGGCCGAAATTTCGTTAAAGTACCACTGGCCAAACGGTACATTGTGCTCAGCACCCAGTAGCGGGCTCACAACGCCAAGGTTATGCGCCAGGATATCATGCAAGCTACTAAAGATGGTGATGTTAAAATCTTCCCACGGAATCAGCGCCATAATCATCAGCACAAAGGTGGTGGCAAAAACAGCCAGGATCGCCTTGCGCACACCGGTAAAGGCTGGTAGCTTGGCAAGATTAAGCTCACCGACGGCTGGCTTGTAGCGTACATCTTCTTTGTAGTGGCCGGCTTTTACCCGGGTAGCATAGCGCATTGTAAAGGCGATTGAGGCGATCAACCCCAGCACCAAAATGATGGTTTGGATCCCAAGCATATCACCAAGCCGCACGCCGGCAGCTTCGGCCGCAATTGTGGTCGAGAATGGGTTGATGGTTGATGCAAGCACACCGGTCCCGGCGCCCAGCACAATCACCATCACGGCTGTCATGGCATTAAAGCCGGCTGCTACCATCATCGGCACAATCAGGGCGTAAAAAGCGACGGCCTCCTCTTGCATACCGTAGGTGGTACCACCAATGGCAAACAGCGTCATCAGCACCGGAATGAGCCAAATCTCGCGGCCTTTCATACGGCCAAGCAGCGCACCCAGCCCGGCGTCCAGCGCGCCAGTCTTCATAACGATACCGAGGAACCCACCAAGGATCAGCACGAACACAATCACATCGAGCTTGCTGCTCATGCCTTTAATTGGGGCAAGTAGTACATCCCACGCGCCCTGGCGGACATCAGTTGTTTCTGGCTCACCCTTATCGTTTGGTGCCGTGGTAACCTTATCTACCCCGTGGTAGGTGCCCTGCACGCGCACGGTTTTGCTGCTATCGTGCGGGTCAGGCACTGTTTGATATTTACCAGATGGAATCACCCAGGTGAGCGCTGCCATACCGGCGATAATCACCAGTAGGATGGTAAACGCTGACGGTGAGCGGAACTTTTCTTTTACCTTTTTCTTGATTTTTTCTGTCATGGTTGTGGCCTCCTTACCACATTAACGACTATAACGTCAGTGCCATCACCGCTTTGATACTATGCATGCGGTTTTCGGCTTGGTCAAACACAATACTGTGCTTGCTACGGAAGACCTCGTCGGTTACTTCCATTTCGCTAAGGCCATACTGCTCGGCGATTTCCTTGCCAATCTTGGTTTCGGTGTCGTGGAAAGCTGGCAAGCAGTGCATAAACACGACCTCTGGGTTGCCGGTGGCATCCAGCAGCGCCTGGTTTACCTGGAAACCCCGCAGCTGCTCGATACGCTCAGCAAATTTGTCTTCCTCGCCCATCGATACCCATACATCGGTGTAGATGGCATCAACACCGCGCACACCATCGTATAGCTGGTCCGTAATGGTGATAGTGGCGCCCGTTTCGGCGGCAATCGCCTGGGCTTGCTCAACCAGCTGCTGCTCGGGGAACAGTGCCTGCGGTGCAACAATGCGCATATCCATGCCCATCTTTGCCCCACCAATCATCAGGCTATTGGCCATATTGTTGCGGCCATCACCCACAAAGGCAAATTTCATACCCTTGAGCCGCCCAACGTGCTCCTCTAGCGTCATAAAATCAGCCAGGATTTGGGTTGGGTGGTAGGTGTCGGTCAGGCCGTTCCACACGGGTACACCAGCGTGCTCAGCCAGCAGCTCTACTGTCTGGTGCTGAAAGCCACGGAACTCAAGACCATCAAACATACGGCCAAGTACTTTGGCGGTATCCTCGACGCTTTCCTTTTTGCCCAGCTGAATATCACCGGCGCCCAAAAACTCTGGCGCAACGCCTAGGTCATTTGCAGCCACCGTAAAGGCGCAGCGGGTACGCGTACTGGCCTTTTCGAATAGCAGCGCAACATTCTTGCCTTCGTGAATACGGTGCGGCACACCAGCGTACTTCAGGCGCTTATACTCGTGTGCGCTATCAAGCAGCAAGCGGATCTCTGCCGGGGTAAAATCCAGTAGTTTTGTGAATGATCGTCCCTTTAAATTCTGCGCCATTATAGTACATCCTCCCGTACGAGCGGCATACTCATACAGCGCGGGCCGCCACGGCCACGGCCAAGCTCAGAGCCCGGCACCTCAAGCACGGTAATGCCAGCTTCGCGTAGTTTTTGGTTGGTAACGTAGTTGCGGTCGTAGGTAACAACCACGCCTGGGGCAATCGCCAGGGTGTTGCTGCCATCGTTCCACTGCTCGCGGGCAGCCGCAATTGGGTCGCCGCCACCGCATTCAATCAAGCGTACACGTGGCTTACCCAGGGCGACGCGCAGCACGTGCTCCAAATCATCGTGGTAGGTGATCTTCGGGAAGGGGCTATGCGCCGACTTCTCGAGCACGTAAATATTAAGCTTACCACCACGGTCGCGAATCTCTGGGTGGATGGTAAAGGTATCCACATCAATCATCGTAAACACGGTGTCAAGGTGCATAAAGGCATGTGACTTTGGAATCTCGATAGCGATAATCTTTTTAAAGTCTGACCCCTGGAAGAGCTTGACGGCCATGGCTTCGATTGCCTCTGGCGTGGTGCGTTGGCTAATACCAATTGCCATAGTGTCTTTGCTGATAACCAGCTCATCGCCACCTTCCATCGAAAAGCGGTTGGCGCGGTCGTACCACACTGGTGGCTGGGCTGTCTTAAAGCGTGGGTGGTTATTAATAATGTACTCCATAAACAGCGATTCGCGGCGGCGAGCTGGGTAGTGCATTTTATTAATCGTAAGACCTGCCCCAATCGCGGCCGCTGGGTCACGCGTAAAGTACAAATTTGGCATTGGATCCAGGTAGAACGGATAGCTTGTCTTTAGCTGGAAGGCATGTGCCCCACCTTCTACCAGCTCGTGCAGCTGCTGCTTATGGTGCTCTGGCGGTAGCTGGATCTCATCCTTACGCACACCAGCCATAATCTTGCGCACCATTTCGGGTGTGCTCATACCAAGCAGGTACTGGCGCAGGGAATCGCTCACGCGGTTATCCGACTGCTTAGAGGCAGCCAGGATATCGTGCACAAAGGCTACTCGCACAGCGTCTTCGCTGAGGGCTTCGCTTACCAGCTGGTCGAGGTACAGTACTTCGACGCCGTTATCGCGCAGCACGTCGGTAAAGATATCGTGCTCCTTCTGGGCCAAAGCTAGGTATGGAATATCATCAAACAGCAAGTCTGTCAGATACTCTGGTGTTAAGTTTTCTAATTCGGCACCTGGACGGTGCACCAGAACGGTCTTTAGCTTACCAATTTCGGATGTAATATGAATTGGTTGCTCCATAGGTCCCTCCCCTATTCTACTAATGCTTTATAAGGCTTAGTATACGGCCATTGCAAGCAAAAAACAAGGGCTTACTCTGGTAAATAGCCAATTATCTTAGAATTACCTGAAGCAAAATTATACCGTGGGCAGACGCAAAATTGCCAGTGACTGCTCTACCTGCAAGCGGGCTGGGTGCTGGCGGAGCCACTCATCAACCGCGCGGGCCGCCCCTGGCAACGCTTCGCTGGCGTAGTCATCCACCACAACGCGAGCACCCGGGGTAAGGCGTGGCCACACAAGCCGCAGTGAATCCATAATTGACTGATAATAGTCGCCGTCCAAAAAGGCAAAACTAATACACGCTGGCAATTGCCCTGGCTGAATATCCCGGAACCACGCCTTGGTAATGACCGGCATTGGCACACCAGCCCGGGCCATATTCGCCATAAACTGGCGCTTGGTGGCGGCTAATTCACCAGGCGTGAATTGCAAGCCCGCCGGGCTCGCATCTGGGGCGGTTTTGGGTGGCAAGCCAGCGAACGAATCATACACATATAGCTGCTTATGGGGGCTACGGGCGGCAAGCTCACGCGCCAGGAAAACACTGGTTGTACCGACATAGCAGCCAAATTCCACCACATCACCAGGCAGGCGTAGGGTCGGCTGTAGCTCACGCAGGATAATAGCAATTTCGCGCTGGCTAACTTGGTCCGATAGTAGTGGCTCTTGCCGGGCCCGACGGGTTGCTGCCATGGCTTACTCTGCCGCGCGTGTGGTGCGTTTACTGCGCTTGGCTGGCTGGGCCGAGCTTGTCCCATCACCAAGTGGCCGTTCCCTAAACGGCAGCAATACAATCACCGCCAGGAGCATTAAGCCAGAACTAAAGATAAACACCCGGTGCAAGGAGTCCGCAAAGGCCTGTAGCAGCTTGGTGCTAAATTCAGCCTGGCGCTGATTGAAACGCTCGGTAGACTGGGTACGGGCCGGCTCTGGCAGGCTTGCAAAGCGGCTGGTGACATTCTGACGGATTGTTTCCTTCTGGGCGTTTAGTTGTAGGAGCGTATCGGCCTGGACTTGGGTGTTTTGGCCGGAGCCACGCACAGCCTGCACATAGGCCATCTTACTCGCGTCACCAATATGCGCCATAATGCCACTGGTTAGCAAGCCAGCAAAGATTGCCGTACCAATCGTAGAACCCAAGCTACGGAAAAGCTGCGTACTAGCAGTTGCGACGCCGAGGTCCTTCTGGCTAAATTCGTTCTGCACTGCAATGGTCAGGATTGGCATCACCATCCCCATCCCTAGGCCAGCTACTGCCATAATCATCGCCTCTTGCAAATACGGTGAATGTGGCTGCAAACTCGTCAGTGCCAGCATACTAGCGGCTGTAATAGCAAGCCCAGCTATAAGAAAGCCCTTGTAGTGCCCGGTGCTACTGACCAAGCGCCCCGAAGTAATTGAGCTCACCATAATACCAGCCACCATCGGCAGCAGCATCAGGCCAGCTTGCGACGCAGTCGCGCCAAATACCTGCTGGTTAAACTGCGTCAGGTATAGGATTGCACCCAAGAAGGCCGCACCGTACAGCAGCGATGCTACCAGAATAAGGCTGTAGTTTTTACGCGCAAAGAAAGCCAGCGGCAAAATCGGCTGCTTAGCCCGGCGCTCTACCCACACAAAAACGCCAGCAGCAATCACCGCCGTAACCCACAGCGCTACCTGCAGCGTAGCCAGTGGCACGCCCATATTGATCACTTCTTTAAAGACATTTTCGGTGTTATCAACCGCGAGTACGATTGCCGCTAAGGCGATCGTTATACACAATGCCCCTAGGTAGTCTGGCTTTTGCGTACTGGCATGGGTAAGCCGCGGGCAGTAGCGAATAATCAGCCCCGCAGCAATAATACCAACTGGTACATTGATGAAGAACGTCCAGCGCCAATCAGTCGTTACACCGAATAGCCAGGCACCATCCGTTAGCCACCCACCTAGCAGTGGCCCCGCTACCGAGCTAATCCCAAATACCGCCCCAATAATACCCTGCCACTTGCCGCGCTCCTTTGGCGGGAAGAGATCGCCCACAACCGTAAAGGCATTAGCAGTAATAATACCGCCGCCAATCCCCTGCAGTGCCCGCCATATAATCAGCCAATCAATACTCGGTGCCAGGCCGCTCAGCAGCGAGCCAAGTGTAAATACCGCTACACCTACAAGCAGCAGTGGTTTGCGGCCGTACATATCGCTAAGCTTACCTGCCAGTGGCACCGTCACCGTTGTGGTGAGCAAATAAGCGGTAATAACAAACCCAAGTGACGAAAAGCTGCTAAATTCCGTCACAATAGCACCAAGTGCCGTCGAAATAATCGTCTGGTCGAGTGCCACCAAAAACAGCGCGCTCATAACCGCGCCCATCACAATTAATTTGCTGCGAATTGGTAGTTGCTGCAGCATATCTGACACCTCCTTATTCTTGTTATCTCGCTTGTAGATAGGCTCCGCATATAATCGTGCTATTGTATACCTATACTGCAGAGCTGTCAAGCTGGTGGGCCGAGTGAGCACGTGCCGTACTAGGCTGCGGTGGGTCAGTATGCCACCAACGATCCACCAGGTGGTACGGCAACTGCCGGTAGCGGTGCCAGGTAATAGCGCCCAGCATAAACAGCAGGAGCGCCCCTACAGCAGTGCCCATAAGCAAGAGGCAGTCCAGCCGCGCAAGGTAGAATACCAGCCGGTGCAGCCACCCCCGCCCCTGGTCATCCAGGCAGGCACCCGTGACTCGCCCGCCAATCGTCATACCTCGCGCCACGAGCGGTACAAAAAGCTGCACCATAACCGTTACCACTGCAACAACACTCCAGCGCAGCAGTACGGCATCACCTGGGCTCGGCCGGAAAGCCAGCTGCAGCACCACGCCAATCACCGTGCTAATAGCTGTAATCGCCATACCATCCACTATGCAGGCCACCAGGCGGCGCACCAGCCCGGGGTTGGTAATAATGGCTTGACCACGATCCACCGCGCGAATATTTGGGAAGAACACTCCCAGGCCAAAACCAAGCAGCGCCCCCGTGGTATTAAGTAGCAGGTCATCAACATCAAACAAGCGGTAGCTACAGGGGTAGAGCCCAAAAATCCCCGTCAGCTGGGACGTCTCTATCGCTAGCGAGGCGCCCAGGCCAATTGCCGCTACCCAGTACCAACGCCAGCCATACATTGCCCGCAGGAATACACCAAGCGGCACAAAGAAGATGATATTCATCACCACCTGGAGCACAGCACGCAGGCCCTCGGTGGGGATATCCATAATTGAGCCCAGCGGCATAAGCTGAGCCTGTAGATGGTGGCCTGCGCAAAAGCGCACTGCATCATCCGGCGCCGGGTAGAGCGTAAACAGCCCCAGTGCCAGTAGGTATAGCGCCATAGCGTACACCATACCGGCCCGCCCCCTGGCTATTCGCCGGTAGCGAATATAGTGTGCTAGCAGGAGCGGCAGCGTCAGCGCCGCAGCAGCAAACGGCCATAGCATAACGGCAAACATAAACGACTGCGAAAACGTACCAAAGAATCCAAGCATACCAGTGTATTATGCCACAAGGGGCCAGCCAAAGGCTAGGGCTCGCTTGGGCGGCCTGCGTCTTGGCAGCTATATAGATGTGTGTTAATCTGTACATAGCCAGCTAGGCGTGGACCCCTATTGGTCTGCGCGTTAGCTGGCTTTTAAGTGCTAGGTTATAGTCCCTAACAATATAGATGTTGATATAATACTACCCCCGGCAGTTTTTGTCAAATTCCTACCTACTCGTGCACCCGCTCCGCTCCTCCAAAAAAGACTGCCGCGCGGCGCTTGACTTTTTGTTCCAGTATTGATATATATATCAGCTTTTGTTTTGCACAGAGTGAGACGAAAGCTTGTACCTACCTCGCTGGCACGCCCAATGCGCGCTGTATGCATTCACGCAGGCGAGGAGAGAGGGAGTTATGGAAGACTTTGTGTTTTATATGATAGGCGTCATGCTGGCCATTGTGGCCGTACTGGTAACCGTTGTTTTAGTAGTTACGGCGTGGCAATACGGCGGCCTTGGGGCTACTTTCATTGCGCTAATTATCGTTATATTCGCGGGCATTGGCCTGTTCGCGAATATTTATTCCCTCGATTAATTTTCGGCACCACCCTAGCGTGGTGCCTTTTCTTTTTACTCCGCCCATCACCTACGGCGGCGCCTCCGGCGTATTGGTTCTGTATTGACGCCGCTTAGCAAGTGGTAGAGATAGGGCCGCAACTTTGGCAGGTTCCATACTAAGCGGCCAAAAACATCACGCACAATATAGTCGCTGAGGTTCAGCCCCAGGCGTTCGGCGTTGCGTTCCAGCTTCTCACGGTCGGCCTGGGTGCCCCTGCGCTGTTCGGATGGCTCGCGCAGGTAGTCCACCAGTGCGGGAATCGCGCGGGCGCGTTTCGTGGCGGAGTACCCGGGCGCCTTGATTTTAACCATATAGCCCGTAGAGTCGCGGATAACC
>ERZ772962.1762-NODE-1762-length-11403-cov-7.124780_pt1 | contig 11403 bp, 14 predicted proteins | sample MGYA00580676_ERZ772962 | MGnify/ENA primary metagenome ERZ772962 (study PRJEB29015, sample SAMEA2738049) | human oral metagenome | biome: human oral; feature: human-associated habitat; material: saliva | place: China | collected 2230 ...
TTCTTAATTGTAGCATATTTGCTACTGTAGCATATATGCTACTTTTTGCTTTTTTATAGCACTTTTTTGCGGTTATAAAATGCTATTCAAATATTAAATATAGTCGCTCAAAAATATATAATATTAGTTGCAAAATATGAGTTTTCACTCAAGTTATAGTTACTTATTTCAGTAAAATTATGTAAGACTGGTTTTTTCACTCAATCTCCGTTTAAAACACTGCTCTTAACACTACTTTTTTGGTATCTCATCTTTTATATAGCAATGTCGGATTTTTATATTGCAAAAGTTCATTCGTAGGAATTATTCCTATTTTTTATAAAAAACTTATTTTTAATTTTTTAGTCTGATTCTTCGTTAATTAGCTTATTTATTTCGGAAAACATACCTTTTTCCGACAAAAAAACCGAGGTACTCACCCCGGTTTTTCAAGTTTATTCGATTTCAATTTTGTTTCATTAGCACTTCATGATCCCAACGCTTTCTTCAGTTCATTCACCGTGTGATATCCTTCTGCGTTTGGATCCTTAGCGATTTCTCTGCCTTCTTTTATTGCATCAATCGTTATTTCATTAGGTTGCTTCGTTTCTTGATAAGATTGTTGCGTATCTTTCTGCAATGCTTTATTCTCCTTTTTATCCATAGAGGACCTCGACTATCTCTTTCACTTTCTCTGCTACCCCCATCTTTTCAGCATACTCATACAAAGTTTCTATCTTTTTATCGGGCGACTGCATATAGTTTCTAAGAGCAGACGTGTAGATTTCAGCATCGATTTTTTTGCGGTTAGCTATTAGGTCACAGATAGTTCTCTCTTTATCGTAACAATAAACCTTATTCCCCATTTTCGTCGTCACTTCTGTTTTTCCTAGTTCATGCAGCTCTTTCTTTATATAGTGCGGTTTGACAATTGACGGAAAGCGATGTGTGTTATATCCCGAATAAACTGTGACATCAATATCATAAGGGAATGAATCCACTAAATCATGCAAATAGAGTGCTGAGACAAACGAGAAAATCGCTGCTTGGTTTTTCTGCTGGAATAAATAATATTTATCATAGTATTGATAAGACATTGCATATACTCCACGCTCTAATTTCACGAGCTTCCCTTTATCCACCATACGAGAAGCATAGGTAATTGGAATCCCAACTACTTTCATGTCCTCGCTTCGGATAATATCATTTTCTGCAATTAGTTCTTCTAATAGTTCTTCATACTTCAAATAATCCACCTCCAAATTGTTATTTCTGTGCTTATATTATATCATAACATACGCACGAAAGTAACAAGTTTTGCACAAAAAACCGAGGCACTCGTCCCGGTTTCTCCTATTTGTTGTATTCAATTTTCTATGTCGCTTTTATTTCATCCCATTATAAATCTCATCGGCAATCTCCAAGCCAATTTGTGCTTGCTGCTCGGGCGTCAAGGCGTGTCCTGTGTCCTCTAACGTGGTGAGACGTGCGTTTTTTAGGCGCTTCACTGCTTTTTGGGAGGTGGTGAGTGGCACGATGTAGTCGTCTTTGCCGTGATAGATATGCACAGGGATTCCTAGCTTATCTAGGTTCGCGTAGGCGTCCATGTCGTAGATGTCCGTGATGTACTTCTTCCCGATTTTCGTGCCGAGTAAGTTAAAGGTCTCGGGTACTTCGTCTAGTTTCGGGAAGCTACTTCTAATATCGTCTGGCAGTGAAAATGCAGGATAGAATAAGAAGAGGCCTGCGATATTGGTGACTTCTTCTGCGGTCAGTGCTGTGACGAGTCCGCCCTGGCTACTTCCCATGAGATAAATTTTCTGCGGATCGGTATATTCCATCCCGCTCGCGATTCGGATGGCGTCCTTCAAGTTTTTCACTTCGGTGAGAACAGACATCTCGGTCGTTAGTCCCTCACTCATCGGAGCTGCGGATGACGAGCCTCCTGCAAACTCCAAGCTAAAAACTGCAATCCCAGCCTTCGCCAATGTCTTCTGCACTTCTTCCTCGTGTTCGACATTGGCCCCCAGTCCGTGGCTAAAGATGACAAGCGGCACCCGTCCTTCCACGTCTGGAACAAAGGCACGTGCATAGAGGTTCTTGCCATTACTTTCGAAATCATATTCTTTTACGGTATACGTGCCGTCTGTCTTCACTTCGACATGTGGTGCTTGTGTGGTTTGGGACGTCTGTGCGGTCGCGTTCGTCGTGTTTGCCCCGTTCGTAGTCGTTCCACACGCTGCAAGCATTAATACCACGCTAATTCCCATGAGTCCTTTTTTCATTCAATTCCAACTTTCATTTTTGGTGGGGCCTTTGCCCTTTTAAGTAGTCTACCCGCTAAGAAGTGGAACCTCAACTTTTTTGCATAAAAAAAGACTGCAAGACATCCCTGCAGTCGGTTCGTTTACATTAAAATTTTAGAACCAAAACAAAAAGGAATTAAGCAACAATTAGTTGCTTAATCCCTTCCTAAAATTCTTCATCAATACTATTTAACCAATAGATAAACAGAAACAATTACGTAAATTTAAAAGAGTTAAAAATATTTAACTAGATCATTTACATCTCGTAATTCATTATAAGCAATCGCATGTGCAAGAGCTTTTCCCCAATTTCTAGTTTCGGTTTTTTCTATTTCTCTCTTAAATGCGTAACCTTCGATACAAGCATATGTCCAAGAATCCATATCGGTTTCACATAGTTTCTTTGGAGATTTACCACCTGTAAATAATTGAACTCCAACATAAATATCTTTGGGATCATTTTTAAATTGTCTAGCGTTTATCACCAGTCTTTTATGCTTTTCTAAGTAACCTGTTTTTACCTGAACTTTTTTCCCATTTTTTTGTATAAAATCGTGACTATCTAGTTTAGTTTTTCCTTCATAGATTTCAGGTATATCTTTAGCATCAATCTCTATCATTAAATTTAAATATCTTAAAAAAACAAGTTCGCCTAGTTTTCCAATATATGTCTTTTCTATTAGTTCATTCATAGATTGCTCTGATTTATTATACTGATTTCTTCTTTCAATCTGATGCGCAAAATCATATGCCTGTTTTCTCATTTCTTCAGTAATTACTATTATCGGTTTATTTGTTTCTAGACTTACTGCCTCATCAAAAGAATCAATTTCAATAAATTCGTCTTCCAGATCATCTATATTTACATCATATCGTTCTGCTTGCCATACTCTTTCTTCATAAGCGTCTTGGATACTATCCCCTTCAGCATCTAATAACCATTCCCAATCAATGCCCATTTATTTCACATCCTTAAATTTATACATTTTTATACTTTGTATAGTATCATTTTAATTATTTTTTGTCATCTAGAATTATTCTTCTAAAACTGGTCAAGGATTATCAAATTAACTTGATAAGATTATATTAAGATAACTCGATATACGGACTATTTATGGAAAACACTAAAAAATTAAACAAAGTATGTTAATTGGAAAAGGTATATATTTAGGTCAAAGGTAAAATCACTATACATAGATATTAACCTAAATTTCTATTGAATAATAAGGATATAATTTTTAATTTTACTTTTTCTATATACCAAGAAATAACTATCAAAAGTTTGTGGAACCTCAACTTTTTTGCATAAAAAAGACTGCAAGACATCCCTGCAGTCGTTTCAGTTTACACTAAAAATTCTAATAATTCCGCGTAGCTTCTCACTTCCACGGTCGGCTTAATAGCGGTTCTATTTTCTTTTGCCGCGAGATTCATCCAAATCGTGTCGATACCTGCATTGATGCCGCCTTGGATATCGGCTGTCAATGAATCACCGATGATCACGGCTTTGTCCTTGTCGTAGTCTGGAATCGCACCAGCTACTCGTTCAAAGAAGACTTCACTCGGCTTTTGTGCTCCAACTTCTTCCGAGATAAACACTTTCTTGAAGTATTTTGCAATCGGTGAGTTCGACAAGCGCCCCTTTTGAATCGTCGTGATGCCGTTTGTGGCAGCGTATAAGTCATATCCTGCGTCCTGTAACGCTTGAAGCAACTCCTCTGCCCCTTCGTACGTTTGCCCTTGCGTTGACAGGATGGCCTCGTAATCTGCGGCGAGTTCCTTCCCGTCTTTTTCAAAACCGAAGTGGTCGAACAACTTAGCAAAGCGCGTTTCGACGAGTTCCTCACGTGTGATTTCGTCCTTTTCCAACGAACGCCACATGGCACGATTCATCGGCACGTAGACGTCGATATACGCCTCGACATCCTCCACGCCTTGCTTTTCCAAGAGCTTTGTCAGCGCGTAATTCTCCGCCGAATGGAAGTCCCAGAGCGTTGAATCCAGGTCGAATAGTAGTGTTTTATAGATCATGTTCCTAACCTCTTTACATTGTTACCTTATTTTTTGTTCAAATTGATATTCCGTTTGCAATGATTTTAGAAAGCCTTCTAGACCTTTTACAAGGGTGCGATTTGTCTCGAGTGGTTTCTTTTTCCAAAGAGTAACCTCTTCCTTTGCACGTGCCACTAAAGCATTGAATTCCTTCTTGAAGGAGTGACGTCTCCAGAAAAAGACAGCTCCTAGAACGATAAAAGGAATACTCCATGTCAAGAAATGGAAGCTCGTGACGGTTACCACGAATTCGAACGTTTCCCAAACGCCAACCTCAAAAATAGTTGCAAATGCATCCCCTATAATCGAAAAAGCGTGCGCATTTTGTAAATAGACACCTGCGAAACAAAGAGCGAATAGCGGCAAAAGTAACCGCGCTATTTGATGTTCTTTCGGTAAAGGTGCCGCATCTCCTCTTTCTGAAATCACCTTTTCCAATAATTCTCGGAGTCGGTTGGCTGTTTCTTGTGTGACTTTCTTCTTCATTCTTACTCCCACTGTTTTCAAATCCTTTTATTTTATAACCCGTAAGTTTTGTATTTTTTAACGAGGAACTTCGCGCGTTTGACGTAGTCGTTCTCGTTTCCATGAAGAGCCTCCAGTGCTTCTTGGGCAACCGGCAAGAGTGCGCGGATGTCTTTTTGGATGAAGAGCTGGTTTCTTGTATATAACGCCTTTGCAAAGAACAGCCCGAACATCCACACGAGTACGAGCGGGAAGAACACGAGCATTTCTTCGTTAGAGAGGGTAATCATAAAGTTCTCTGATTTTCCTCCGTTCAGATAGAACACGAATGCGACGAGTCCAATCGTCAAGAGCACGAGGATGCCCACGAGGACGTTAAAATACTTCATAAGGTGCTGCACTCCCGGACTTTCATACGGCAGCTCGAGGTCAAGGCCACTCTCCCCGACAAGGCGCTCGGTCAATGCGCGAAACTCTTGCGCTTCATTTTTTCTATATTGAATTCTTTGTAGATCCATGGTTTTCCCTCCTTAATGATAGATATGCATTTAGAGGCCGTAGCGTCTGTATTTCTTCACTAATGTTTCTGCACGCTTGATGTCTACGGCTAAGTCTTTCCGATTTTGCTCGTGTAAAACAATCGTTGCTTCGTCAACAATATCCAACAGCTCTTCCATTTCCGCCCACCTTTTATCTTGTTCACGACGGTATAAAAGGGCTGCAAAAAGGACACCCACCAGCCAAACGATGAGCCCCACCAAACATGCGAAAAACATAATACCAAGGATGAGAAGCGGATCGTCAACATTTCTTCCACTAACAAACCACAAATACCCCAATCCTCCTAGCATCAAAGCCAAGAAAAGTCCTAATATCCAGATGAGTATTTTCAACAATGGAGAACGTTCCGTCACAAGGGGAAATTCTGCTTCAATCCCACTTTCGTCCACTAAGCGTTCTGCGACTGCTCGAAAGTCTTGTACCTCTTTTTCTTTTAATAGTATTCTTCTGGGTGCTACAAAAATAAACATATTCTTCACTCCTTAAAAACGATAATTTCGTTGTAAGTCCTCTACGTAATTTTCTAAATCGATGACTTCTTGCGAAACAACGCCATTGCCTTCTTCATATTGGCGCGCAATTTCATCTTTTGCGTGTTCGAGTAAGAAGAGCGTTTCTTTTACAAGGGAACGGCGCGTTAGCCAGAGAATGAGGATGAAAATCGCAATCAATGCCACCCACAAAATCGGCAACCACCAGTACTGTGCCATCCGGTCCATGACTGGTGAGGATTTTCTTGTAAAGAGCATATATATCGAGCCAAAGATGGTCGCTAGAAAGCCTGTCGTCATAATCGTATAAAGAGTGATGATTCCAAAGAAGAGCATGCAAAAGAGACGAATCTGACGATTATCTCTTGGCAGGACGCGCGGTTGTTTGCTCCTGCGGTTTACGATGCGAATGAGTTCACGTAGCCTTGTTGTTTGAGGCTGCCAAATTGTTTTCTTATAGTTCATAATGTCCTCCTAATAGTACTTATGTGCTTGTTTTAAAAATTTTTGTAACTCTGCTACTTCATCTGGTACGGCTGTCGTTTGACTCCACTCTTCGACTTCACGGTCTGCCAGTGCCAATAGTTCTTTCCATTCCTTAAACGTTTCTCTGCGATGCCATAACCATACTGTAATGAAGACGGCAATCGGTAAGAACCAGATAATGACAAATGGCCAAATGAAGGCAAGATAGCCAATCGCGACTCCCAATTGCAACGTCACTAGGCAGGCGATGAAAAGTTTCAAATACGTAAAGAATCCAGATACTAGTCCGATGACGATGCCTGCAATTGCGACCGTAATCAGGACGTAGATGCGTAGCCAATAAGAGCTTTTTGGAAGCTGTTCTCCTCGTCCACTCTTCTCCAAGACGGGCTTCAATAGCCTTCTTAAGGCGCGAACTCTTGAAGATTCAACACTTGTTAGGCGTTTTGCTACTTCGTGTTCTTTGCTCACTTTATCCATCGCAACTTGGGCGCTTGTAGCAACGGCTGTTACTGTTTCCTTCACCCACGAAGGTTTGCCCAGTGTTGCATATTCCTGTAAATACGCCTCTAGCGCTTCAACAGCTTCGCGGCTGGCTTCTCTTGGAGAGGCTTTCCACGTTGCCACTTCTTCATTTCCACGAGCCACCAACTGTTTCCATTCCCAACGAACAGATCTATGGCAGCAGTAGAGAATGACCGCTAAAATGGCAAACAGGATGACAAAGTGAAGCACCAGGCCGAAGAAGACCTTACCTACTTGTGAGAGAGCCTCTGAATCCCCCGTCGAAAACACCAAATTGAGCGTTTTAAAGAAATCCGATTCGGCCAACCCTATGCTTCCAAACACCGCCACTGCGAACACCACTCCAGCGACACTAAGAATGGTTATGAAGATGCGTAGTGGGGACAAGCTCATCGGTAGTGTGCCTTCTTCCCCATTTTGCTCGACCACTGCTCCAATCAACTGACGCAGTTGTCTTACATTGCGTTCCTTCACTTTCCGTTTCTTTTTCATTGTCATTCCTCCTGACGTTCAAGGGTTGTATCTTCTATCCACAAAGATTCTTTTTAAACCGTCATTCCGTATGATTCCTTTAATTCATACATACAATCATCCAACTCTTGGATTAACTCTGCTGAGAGTGCTAAAGATTTTTTCTTAATTCTTTTTGCTTCCTCATCCGCAAGTTGTAACAATTCCGCAAGCTCTTGTTTTGCTTTCTTCTTCTGGAACTGAAGCAGTCCTTTATAAACAATGATCATTCCTATCATCAGTATAGAAAACAAAGAAAATGTTATTTTGAACGTTATGGAGATATAACCGCTAAACATCAAAAAATAACATAGAACTGAACAAAAAAGAATATCTGCTATCACTATCCATGTTTGAACAAGTTGTAGATTTCCCCATTTCGAGTCCGGTATATCGAATCTATTTGGGTTTATCTTTCCTAACAGTTGTTTTAATCGACTGATTCTGAAATCTTCTCTTTGTATATCATTTTGATTAAAATCAGTACCCCATTTCATAACACTCATAAAATATTTTAACGATACCATTTCCTGCGAAAGAGCCTCTTGAGGTATATTTTCAGATGCCATAAGAAGCCTATTTGCTGCATTCATTAATTGGTCTGTTTCTTTTTTCTTAGAAACCCGAATCAGTCTGTTACAAATAAGAAGTACTAAAAGAGGAAGTCCCCAAAATATCAATACGGCATGCCAAGCCATTAGATTAGTGAATAGGATATGCTTTATCACATCCATCATTCCTAAAAATAAAGTTACTACCAATAAAAATGCAACCAGCGGAAAAGCATGGGTACAAAGTAACCCAATCGATATCAACTCCCAAAGAAAGAGGCTCTCTCTCCTTTTTCTCAATGAACGTGGCAATGATTGTAACTGATTATTCTCTATAGAAACCTTCTTCAATAGGTCTCTTAATCGATCAAGCTGATCTTCAGAAAGTCTGTAGTAAAACTTGATTATCTTTTGATTTTCTTCCATTCTACCTTTTCTCCTGGTATATGATATTTCGACTCTAACACTTCTATAAATCTTTGAAGGTGCTTGATTTCTTCCGGAACATTCTTTTTAGCAACACCCTTATACGTTGCAACTTCTGCACGAGCAATCTCAAATAGGGTATCAAACGCTGTTTTGCGTTGTTCATGAACACTATATAAAATCCGAAAATACAAGACCCATAGCATTCCTATAGGAATTCCTAAGAAAGTGAGCACGATGACGCCCTCATATTTTGACTCACTGAATGCCCCCATGATTCCCAAAGTGACAAACAAACAAATGCTCAACAATACAATTCGCACGATACGAATCCGACGGCGACGGTACGGCACACCTTTTGGCAACATTGAGGCGTCTTGTTGTTGTTCTGATAAAATATTCACTAACTGTAGACGTAATATAGAAATATCTTTTTGTGAAACGTTTCTTGGAAATAATCGTAATAATGACTTTATAACCGTTTCACGCGGCTCTTCGATGTTGAACGCATCATCATTTCCAGCCAAATACCGTTTTAATTCTTTCACACTATTTGGAAGTTCTTTATCGGTGAAGTTTTGCCATTTTAAGACTTCATCTTTCGCTCTACGCATTATTTGTGCCTGCTCTTTTTTAAACGCCTTATGTTCCCATAGAGAAAGTCCAAATCCAATGATTAAAATGAATAGATAAATTCCAATGAACGGATAAAAAAACTCAATTTGATCCTTTAAAAATTCTAAAGGATGTGTAACCAACCTCTGAAACAATAATTCAAAACCTGGTAAAGAAGCCAGTAAGATTAATGCCGTTAATATTGTCAAGAATCTTTTCAAAATTTTTTTTAAGATACTTGGTGTTACTGAAGCACTAGGGAGCACAACAACTTTCCCTGATCGTTCTCGAATCGCTGCCATTAGCAATACTCTTAGTCGTGCCAGCTTAATTTTTTCAATCCTTTTTTTCTTGTCCATAAATCCCCCTAAATCCATGGTTTGTTCCTTTTTATCACATAAATTCTTCTATGTCATATTCTCATCTTAATCCCTTTAAGAGATTCCTCAATTTTTGCCTCTGCTTAATGTTTTTTAAACCGTTATTCCGAATGATTCCCTTACTTCATACACACAATCATCCAATTCTTGAATCAATTCTTCTGAAAGTTCTAACTGTTGTTCCTTGATTCTTTTCGCATCCTCATCCGCAAGTTTTAACAATTCCGTAAGCTCTTGTTTTGCTTTCTTCTTCTGGAACTGAAGCAGCCATTTATAAACAATGACCATTCCTATCGTCAGTATAGCGAACAAAGCAAGTGACTGTTCAATTGGTAATAACATAGAACCACTAAACATCACAAGATAGCATGAAACTGAGCCAAAAATAATATCTGCTCTCACTATCCATTTTTGAATAAGTTCTAGCCTTCCCCATTTCAAGTCCGGTATATCCATTCTTTTTGGGTTAATCTTTCGTAATAGCTGTTTTAATCGCTGGATTCTGAAATCTTCTCTTTGTTTATCATTTAGATTAAAATCCGTCCCACTTTTCATCACAATCATAAAATATTTTAAAGATACCATCTCCTGCGAAAGAGCCTCTCGAGGTATATTTTTAGAATTCATAATAAGCCAACTTGCCGCAGCCATTAATTTGTCTGTTTCTCTTTGCTTAGAAAATCGAATAAATGCGTTACTAAAAATAAGTACTAAAAGAGGAAGTACCCAAAATATCAATACTAGCGGCCAAGCCATTAGATTAATGCCTATGAGATACTTTACCCCATCTATTCTTCCTAGCAATAAAACCACTACTAAAGTTAGTGCTACTAGCGGAAAAGCACTGGCACAAAGTACACCAATCGCTATCAACTTACCAAGAAAGAGGCTCTCTCTCATTTTTCTCAATGAACGTGGCAATGATTGTGGCGGTCTATTTTTTATAGAAACCTTCTTCAATAGGTCTCTTAATCGTTCAAGCTGATCTTCAGAAAGTTTGTAGTAAGATTTGGGTATCTCTCGCTGTTCTTCCGTTCTAAAATCTCTCATTCTTTAACAACATTCCTTTTTAAAATTCTATGACAAATCGTAGTCTAATCGTAACTCTTCTAAATGATATTTTAATGCCTTTACAGCATGCGGAATCTCCGCAGATGGAGTGTGTTCCCATTTCGCGAGCTCTTCATCCGCTCTTGCAACGACATTTTTCACGTCTAGTTTTTGAAGGCGCACTTGTAAGAAGTATAAAAAAAGCATCATTATTGGAAGAACTACGATAATATAAGGTTCATTTTTAACATATTCCAGCGCATACTTCACCGCGTATTGGTTCCCTTCGTACCATACTTGCAAGAAATGAAAAATTCCTTCTACTTTCCTATTTAATGACCATATATTATCGATTTCAACTATCATTAAAATGGTAAAGAGTATCTTTGGAATATATCTGTATCCCCGCACTCTAACCTGCTGGCTTTCCTTGCCAGACAAGGCTATGACTTCGTTGACCAAGTTTAGTAGTCGATGGATTCTTTCCTCTTCAAATCTTCTTTTCATCTTTTATTCCCCAAATTTTATTTACTTAACCTGTCATTCTTTACTGCTGTTTCTAATCGCAAATCTTCCATGTAGTACTGAAGTCTTTCAGCATATTCACTCATTGGAATCAGTGGCTCTTGTTTGTATACGGAAAGTTCTTCCGAAGCGAGTTCATATAACATCTCAAACTCTTGATAACTGGCCTCTACCCTGAAATAACGAAACAAATAAATAACCCCTATAATGAGGAGTAAAGTACCCATTCCTAGTAAAATCCCAAAAAGTAAAAACGGCGGGAAAATAAGCCCCATCAGCATGAAAGCTTCTCCAGACTCCAATACATTTGGATGGGTAAGCAGTCCTGTTATGATGATGATTTCTACCACAAGAACAAGAACTCTGGCGCTTTTTCCATCCTGTGGCAACTCATTCTCACTATCATTTTCAATCATCACTTCTTTTAGCAATTCCCGCATCCGCGTTAATCGTCTTTGTCTAATCGCTTTTCTAAATAATT
>ERZ772962.1764-NODE-1764-length-11400-cov-11.879330_pt1 | contig 11400 bp, 10 predicted proteins | sample MGYA00580676_ERZ772962 | MGnify/ENA primary metagenome ERZ772962 (study PRJEB29015, sample SAMEA2738049) | human oral metagenome | biome: human oral; feature: human-associated habitat; material: saliva | place: China | collected 2230 ...
TGGAGCACCCCGAGAAGTACCCGAACCTGACCGTTCGCGTTTCCGGCTACGCCGTCAACTTCGTCAAGCTCACCCGTGAGCAGCAGCTGGACGTCCTGTCCCGCACCTTCCACCACTCGGCCTGATCGGTCGACGGTAGTGGGGCGTTGGGCGCACGCCCGGCGCCCCACTGCTATGCCCGCCGGTTGCGCCCGCGATCGCGCACGCCCCGGCCTCGTTCGCGCCATCGCCGCGCCCGTACTACTTCGAAGAAGGAATCATGACGCAGCCCCTCGCCATTCCCACGTTCCGCGAGCAGGACTTCCAGGCTCCCCAATCCCGTACCGTCGGCGCGGGCGTCGAGGGCCTTGAGGAGATCACGGACCTGGAGCGTTCCGAACGCTTGCGACGCATGCGAGAGGGCACGCTCGGTTCCATTCACTCCTGGGAGCTGGTGACCGCCGTCGACGGCCCCGGCACGCGCATGACTGTGTTCCTCAACGGCTGTCCGCTGCGCTGCCTCTACTGCCACAACCCTGATACGTTCCTCATGAAGGACGGCGCTCCCGTGTCCGACACGGAGCTGCTCTCCCGCATCGCCCGCTACCGCCGGATTTTCCGCACGACGAAGGGCGGCATCACGCTGTCCGGCGGCGAGGTCCTCATGCAGCCCCAGTTCGCGAAGCGCATCCTCATGGGTGCCAAGGAGATGGGCGTGCACACGTGCATCGACACCTCCGGCTACCTGGGCGCGAACTGCGACGACGAGATGCTCGACGCGATCGATCTGGTGCTTCTGGACGTCAAGAGCGGCGACGAGGAGACTTACAAGAAGACGACCGGCCGTGAGCTGGCACCCACAATTGCGTTCGGCGACCGCATCGCGGCTCGAGGCGGGGACACACGCATCTGGATTCGTTTTGTCCTGGTTCCGGGCCTGACGGACGACCCCGAGAACATCCGCAAGGTCGGTGAGATCGTCACCCGCTGGAAGGATGTCATCGACCGCATCGAGGTCCTGCCCTTCCACCAGCTGGGCAAGGACAAGTGGCACTCCCTGGGACTGGAGTACCATCTCGAGGACGCGAAGGCACCGACGCCCGAAGCTACCGAGGACGTGCGCAACTACTTCCGCTCGCTGGGCTTCGAGGTTCACTGACAGAGCGTGGAATGTGGCCCCGGGAGGGGTGAGCGAGGCTCACTCCCCCGGGGTCCACGTGTATCCGGGGGCGCCCCAGCCGCGCTCGGCGACGTGAGCGCGCGCCGCCTCATCATAGGGGGCGTCAAGGCGATCGACGTACAGCGTCCCGCGCAGGTGGTCGTATTCGTGCTGGAAGATCCGCGCGAGCCATCCGCGCGCCGCGACGGTGATGGCAGATCCGGCGACGTCGTAGCCGCGCAGGACCGCCCCGAGCGCGCGGCGCAGCGGGTATTGGACGCCGGGGACGGACAGGCAGCCTTCGGATTCGCAGACCATATCCGGCTGTGCCTCCAGGATCGCGCCAGCTCCTGCGTCGTCCCACACGAGGTCGAGCGTCGGGTTGATGACGACGCCGCTCAGCGCGTCGTTAAAGCCTCGTTCGGGCCCGCGATCGAGCTGGAGCTCGTGCGCGTAACGCCGGTCGAACGTTCCTCCGCCGCGATACGACCAGACGAAGACTTGCAGGCCGACACCGACCTGCGGGGCGGCGAGTCCGACGCCGGGTGCCGCGTGCATCGTCTCGGTCATGTCGGCGACCAGGTCGGCCAGGGCCGAATCGAAGGATTCGACGGGGTCGGCCAAGCGGTGCAGTACCGGCTCGCCCGTGATGCAGATCGGCAGTATCGTCATGTGTGCTCCCTATCGCGTGTCTCGACGCGCCGAGACACGCTCTCCTATCGGATGACTCCGACGCCAGCGGCTTGAATCGGGCGTGGGAGAGTTGGGTCCAGCGCCCGGATGACGCGTGCCGGGTTGCCGACCGCGATCGAGTTGGCGGGGATGTCTCGGGTGACGACGGCACCGGCTCCGATGATCGAGTTTTCACCGATGGTGACGCCCGGGCAGACGACGACGGAGCCGCCCAGCCACACGTTGTCGCCCAGGGTGATCGGGGCGGCGGACTCCCACTTGGCTCGACGAGGCCCGGGCTCGGTCGGGTGGATTGCGGTATAGAGCGAGCAGTTGGGACCGATGAGGACGTCCTGGCCGATGACGATGGGGGCGACGTCGAGGGCGGTGAGCCCAAAGTTGACCCAGGAGCCGTCGCCGATAGTGATGTTGTGACCGTAGTCGACGCGCAGGGGCGGGCGAATATCGACGCCCTCGCCCACCGATCCGATGACCTGGGCGAGTAGGTAGCGCGCGATGTCGGGGTCGGTCGGGTGCGCCTGCTCGTACAGGGACAGGAGGCGCACGGCACGCTTGTTGTGGGCGGCGAGCACATCGTCAGCCACGTAGAAGTCGCCGTCCGCCATGCGCTGGGAGGGTGTGCGCTCGTCGTCGCGAAAACGAGGATCGTCGAAGGTGGTTCCCGGTGCGAGGGTCATGCGACCAGGGTAGTCGATGCCCTCTCGAGTCGCGGCGCGCGGCGCGCGTCCAGGTGAGCCAGCAGGGATTGCAGCTGGGCGATGTCGTCGGCGGGGTCCTCGGGGTGCCACTGGACGCCGACGATGGGGGCGTCGGGAGATTCGATGGCCTCGACGGTGCCGTCGGGCGCGTAGGCGCTCACGCGCAGGGTGTCGCCGAGACGATCCACGCGCTGGTGGTGGGCCGAGGAAATGGTGATCTCGGAGTCGACGAGGACGGGGGCCAGGGCTCGCTCGAGATGGGAACCGGCCTCGACGCGCACGCTGTGGCGCACGAATCGGTGGTCGGACAGAATCGCGCGATTGGTGTGTGTGCCGTCTGCGATGTCCTGCTCGAGGGTACCGCCAAACGCAGTGTTGATGATCTGCATGCCGCGACAGATGCCCAGAAGCGGCGTACCGGTGCGGGCAGCGTAGTCGACGAGGGCAAGCTGGCCCAGATCGGCGCGGTACCAGTGGCGTCCCTCGTGGTTGTATCCCTGGGAGGCTCCGTAGTGGGCGGGGTGAACGTCCTCGCCGCCCATGATGACGATGGCGTCGGCCCCCTGGGCGCGCAGCGCGGCCCCCTCGGCCCCGTCTTCCTGCGCGTATTCGCGGATAACGTTCCAGGTGGGCAGCGCGGCCTGGAGAAGACGATCCCACAGGCGCATGCAGATGTTGTTGTATGCCTCGTCCCCCGGGCGCGCCGGAAGGACGTTGGAGATCAACAACGTCGGCTTCGTGTGGTTCGTCATAGGGCCTATCTTGGCAGGTGCGGGCCGTTTGCGCGCGCAACGTTCACGGGGTGGCCAATTGTGACAGCGCGCGTCCACGTCGCGGGCACTCCTCTGATCGGGCCTTTTTCCTGAGAAACCAACGGACGAGGCCGGGGTAGGTCACGCGATCACGCATCCACGCCCCGGCCTCGTCCCAGGCCATGAACACTCAGGCGAGCGCCCCCATCGGATCCCACGCGGGCAGGTGGAGGGGCTCCTCGGTGACGGCGGCGCGTAGCTCGGCGGGCAGGTCGTCCACGTGGACGGCCACCTCAAACACGTTGGCGTCGAACCAGTCGGCGTCCATCGTGAAGAAGCCCTTGTCGCCGCGGTCCTCGCCCCAGGAGTTCTCCACGCGGAAGCGGCGGCCCGCACCGGCCTCGTCGATGTCCACGCCCGTGAAGAGCATCGCGTGGTTCATTGCGGACTCGCAGGTGTTGACGCGCTGCTCCTTCGAGGTGGAGAAGTCCACGCCGAACAGGGAGTCGAAGTCATAGAGGCCATCGACGAACAGGCCGGAGGCGCGGTCGGACTGCTGGCTGCAGTCGGCACCGAACCAGACGGCGCGGCCCGAGGCCAGGATCGAGGTGGTGATGGAGCGGATCTGCTCGGCGGGGGCGTTGACGTAGAGGATCGGGCGCCCGCCCACGACGTTGCCCATGTGATCCACGGTCAGCGTGTGGCCCTTGGGGTGCTCTGCGCGCGGGTCGTCCACGAGACACACGTACTGCGTCAGATCCACGTCAACGTAGCGGTCGTAGAACTCGCGCGGGGTGAGGACGCCGTCGCGGTGGAACTCTCCCTTATCGTCGCGCCACTCCCACTCGAAGGAGGCCGGGGGCTCGCCCAGGCAGATGACGAGGATGCGCCACACGTCAGCCAGGGCCGCTTCCTTGACCTCGTTGATCTGTTCCTCGGAGGCACCGTCGGCGACCAGCGCGCGCAGCTCCAGGGCCGTGCGGCGCAGGACGACCTTCAGGCGAGCGTTCATGGGGGCGGTGTGGCCGGAGGACTCGGTTTCGGGCATCGCGGTCTTGGGGACCAGGCCGTGCTTGAGGTAGAGGGAGACGGCCATGTCCCACTGGCCGCCATCGGACAGGAGGTCGCCGAGGAGGAACTGGAGGAGTCGTCCATCCAGGTCTTCGCTGGCGGCCGTTGTGATGACGTCGGTGAGGAAGAAGTTGGCGCGCTCGAATTTGTCCCAGAAGAGCACGTAGTTCTGGGAGAACTCGAAGTCCTTGACGCCCAGGTGCGTGCGCGTTGTCGAGCGCAGCAGGTTCAGGGAGGAGAAGAGCCAGCAGCGGCCGGACTTCTTCTGGGAAGTGACCTTCCAGTCGTCGATCTTGTGGGAGACGACGGTGGGAGTGGCGACGACCTTCGCGCGGTCGAAGGCGACCGGCTCGACGCCGGCGTGGGCAACCGCGTTGCGCGCAACCGTGCGGGCGGTGTCGGAGTATTCGTGGAGGCGATCAATCAGCTCATCGGTGATCTCGTGGGCCATCTGCCTAGACTTCCTTTCTATCGAGAGTCATTCTCTATAAGGATACGCTCAAGCCGTGACGCAAACTACTCGACTTCGTTTAAAATGAGCGTGTTTCATGTTCAGTGAACGCGAAGGAGCATTCATGGTCACGCTTGGTGCATCGGGGCGCGAGGTGACTGTCTCGGCCGGGGACTACGAGGCACGCATCGTCACGGTCGGCGCGGGTCTGGCTGGCCTCACGCATCGAGGACACGACCTGGTCGTCCCGCACCGCGTGGACGAGTTACCCCTGGGATACCTCGGGAAGGTCCTTATCCCCTGGCCGAATCGAGTCGCCGGCGGCACCTATTCGTGGGGTGGCACGTCCTATCACCTGCCGGTCGACGAACCCGCGTTTGGCACGGCCCTGCACGGTCTCGTGGCCTTCCAGGAGTGGGACATTGTCGAGGCCGACGCCTCCTGGGTCCTTCTGCGCACTCTTATCCCAGCGCGCTATTCCTATCCGTGGACGCTTGTGGCCACCGCACGCTACAGCCTGGACGTCGGCACCGGGCTGGACGTGGAGTTGTCGGCCACGAATATCGGCTCAGGTACCGCCCCCTTCGGGATGGGTTTCCACCCCTACCTCACGGCGGGCGGAGCGCGCGCCGATGAGATGGAACTGACGAGTCCCGCTGGCCTCGCGTACGAAGCCGACGAGCACATGATCCCGGCCACCGCCCACCCCGCGGGCGACCTCGGGCTGGATTTTCGTTCTCCCCGCCTGATCGGCTCGACCAGTATCGATCACTGTTTCACGGAGCTCCCCGTCGGTACGTGGACCGTGACGCTGCGCTCCCCCGCTAGCGGCGTGGGAGTGTCCCTATCCTCGGACGTGAGGTGGCTTCAGGTCTACTCGGCCGACGACATTGACCGTGTGGGCGTGGCCGTCGAGCCAATGACGTGCCCACCCAACGCCTTCAATTCGGGCACGGACGTGGTGGCGCTGGAACCTGGCGCGACCCACACACTGAGCGCGCGGATCGCGGGCACCGTCACTGCTTAGTAGGCTCCCGCGGCGGCGCGGATCAGTGTCAGAGCGACCGCGCCGGCCGTCGAGGAACGCAGCACGTTGGCACCCAGGCCGATCATTCTGGCACCGGCGTCCACCAGTGCGCCCGTCTCCTCCGGGCCGATACCGCCCTCGGGCCCGACGATCAGTGCGACGCGCGGGGGCAGGGAGGCGTCCGCGCCTGCTTCCTGGAGGCTCGCCAACGCCGCCCCCAGCGATTCGCTGGCCTCCTCGTGACAGACGAAGGCAACCCCGGCCTCGTCCGTCAGGGACGCGACCCACGAGGTCAGCTCGCGGCTGTCCATCACGCCCTCAACGGTGGGGACGAAAGCGCGGCGGGACTGCTTGGCGGCGGCGCGTGCGACACCCTCCCACTTGGCACGGCCCTTGTCGGCCTTGGGTCCCTTCCATTGCACGATCGCGCGCTGGGAGGCCCACGGGATCACCCGATCGATGCCGATCTCCGTGCAGATCTCGACGGCGGCCTCGTCGCGCCCGCCCTTGGCCAAGGCCTGGACGAGGACGATCTCGGGCACGGGGCGCTCCTCCTGGAGTACCTCACGCACGACGAGGGACAGCGATGACTTGTCGGCACCGGCAACCTCGCAGGTCAGGCGCAGGCCCGCCCCGTCGACGACGTCCACCCACTCACCCGCGCCGATGCGGCGCACGGAGGCGGCGTGACGTCCCTCCGCACCAGCCAGGGTCGCGCGGTCCCCCACTCCCACCGAGGCGGGATCGGGGCGCAGGTCTTCACCGAGAAAAACGGGCCGGGTCATTGCGTGTCAGCCCATGAAGGTGTCGCGCAGCTTGTCGAAGAACGTCGGCTGCTGGCGGTGGGGCTCCACGCGGACCTCGCCGCGCGCCTTTGCCAGCTGCTCGAGCAACTCGCGCGACGTCTCGTCCAGCTTCTTGGGGATCTCCACGTCGACGTGCACGTGCATGGAGCCGCGTCCCGAGCGCTGCAGGTGCCCCACGCCCAGGCCCTCCAGGACGATGTCGTCGTTGGGCTGGGTGCCGGCGTTAATCGTGACGGTCTTCTTGCCGTCCAGGGTCTCCAGCTCGAACTCGGTGCCGAGCGCCGCGGTGGTCATCGGGATCGTGATCCAGGTGTGCAGGTCGTCGCCGCGCCGGTCGAAGACCGGGTGCTTCTTCTCGCGGATTGACAGGTACAGGTCGCCGCTGGGGCCGCCGCCCATGCCAACCTCGGCCTCGCCGCTGACGCGGATCTGTGTGCCCTCGCTGGCACCGGCCGGGATGTTGATGTTGAGCGTGCGGCGCGTGGCGATGCGGCCCGCGCCGTTGCACTCCGTGCAGGGCTGGGGGATCGTGTCGCCGAAGCCCTGGCAGTTCGGGCAGGGAGCCTGGGTCTGCATGCGGCCGAAGAGGGAGTTCTGGATCTGCGTGACGAAGCCCGATCCGTGGCAGGTGCCGCACTGCTCGGGCGAGGTGCCCGGCTGGCACATGGAGCCGTGGCAGGTATCGCAGGAGACGTAGGTCCGGAAGGAGACCTCCTTCGCGGCACCGAATGCGGCGTCCTCGAGGGTGATGTCGACGGTGACCTGCTGGTCCTTGCCGCGGCGAACGCGCGACGCGGGGCCGCGCGAGGACGCGCCAAAGCCGCTGGCGAACACGGCTTCGAAGATGTCGGAGAAGCCCGTAAAGGGGGCACCCGCGCCCGCGCCGCCGCGCAGGGCGTCGGGTCCGCCGATGTCGTACATCTGGCGCTTTTCGGGGTCGGAGAGCGTCTCGTAGGCGACAGACAGTTCCTTGAAGGCTTCTTCGGAGTCGGCGCCCGCATAGTCGGGGTGGAGCTTACGCGCGAGCTTGCGGTACGCCTTCTTGATCTCATCCTGGTTGGCGTCTCGGGAGACGCCGAGGACCTCGTAGTAGTCTCTCACGCTTGCTGTTCCTTCCCGTGTGGGCGCTCGGTGATGGTCTGGTCGGTGGTGGGGCGCATGGTCAGTTGTTGGTTTCCTGGGCCAGGTACCTGGAGAGGTAGGCGGCAACGGCGCGCACGGAGCTCATGGTGCGCGCGTAGTCCATTCGCATGGGGCCAACGATTCCCAGGTGGGCAGATCCGCCGGTGTCGTCCGCCCCGGCGCGGTAGGTCCCCGTGACGACGGCCGCTTCGGCCAGGGCGTCGTGAGGGTTTTCCGCTCCGATGCTCACGTGCAGCTCCTCGCTGGGGTCGGCCTCGGAGAAGAGACGCATCAGGACAACCTGTTCCTCAAGGGCATCCAGGACGGGGGCGATGTCGCGAAAGTCGAGCGCTCCGCGAGCCAGGTTGGCCGCGCCGGCCACGACAATCTTTGCCTCGCCGGCGCCGGTGAGTACGTCGGTGAGGGCCTCACCGACGGCGCTGACCGCCGCACTCAGCTCAGGTCGGGACGAGGCCGTGGCCGCCTCGACGCATGAACGCGCGGTTTGGGAGGTCGCGGCGTCGCAGTGGGCGCGCAGGTGGTCGCGCACGGCGAGCAGTTGGCCGTCGTCGAGGGGCGTGTCGAGGCTGAGGGTCCGCTCCCCCACCTCGCCGTCGGCGGTGATCACAACGACGAGAACGCGCCCGGGGGTAAGGCCGAGGACCTCGAGGTGTTTGAGGGTGCGCACACGCGAACCCGGGTATTGCACGAGGGCCACTTGGTGGGTGACTTGCGCGAGGAGGCGCACGGAGCGTTCCACGACGTCGTCAATGTCGACCGAGTCGGAGAGGAACGTTTCGAGAGCCTGGCGCTCAGGAGTTGTCATGGGCTTGATCTGGGCGAGCCGGTCGACGAAGACGCGGTATCCGCGGTCGGTGGGCACGCGCCCGGCGGACGTGTGGGGCTGATAGATCAGCCCGGCTTCTTCCAGGACCGCCATGTCGTTGCGGATCGTGGCCGAGGAGACGCCCAGGCCCCCGGCGGCAATGGCCTTGGAGCCGACGGGTTCGCGTGTGGCCACGTACTGGGTGACGATGGCGCGCAGGACGTCAAGCCTGCGGTTTTGCGCGCTGTTGCGTGCCATGTCACTCCCTCCGTCCTGGCACTCCCTCTCTCTGAGTGCAAATGCTACTCCCCGCCCGCGAGCGGGGGCGACCCGGGCGACGCTTGATAGGTGCGCTCATTGCGAACCTCACGGCACCGCCACTTTCTTACTGAGCCCAGGGCACTGTGACGAAGTCGATGAGCTCCTCGACTCGGCCCAGCAGCGCGGGCTCCAGGTCACGGTACGTGCGCACGGTGGACAGGATCCGCTTCCACCCCATCGCGATGTCGCGCTGATCGGCGTGCGGCCAGCCGAGGGCGTCCAGCGTGCCGTGCTTGATGTCGATGCCGCGCGGGACGTCGGGCCAGGCGTTTAGGCCCACGCGCTCGGGCTTGACAGCCTGCCAGATGTCAACAAAGGGATGTCCGAGCACGAGAACCGCGCCCGGCCACCGAGCGGAGACGGCCTCGGCGATGCGCGACTCTTTAGAGCCGGGCACCATATGGTCGACGAGTACGCCCGCGCGCGCTGTGTCGGTCGGGCCGAATGCCTCGAGGATGTCCTCCAGGTTGTCCACACCCTCGAGCAGCTGCACCGCGATGCCGGCCTCGGCCAGGTCCTCACCCCACACGTGCTGAACGAGCTCGGCATCGTGGCGTCCCTCCACCCAGATCCGCGATCGCTTGGCGACCTTCGGACCGGAGGAGGTGGGCGCGAAGGAACCGGAGTTGGTGATCCTGCGCCCCGATGCGCTGGTCTGCACACTCGCCGAGGCCTGGGCGGGCTTGGGCTTTGGGGGCAGCGCGTCGATCGGGCGCCCCTCCAGCCAGAACCCGGGGCCGAGCGGGAAGGAACGGCGCGCTCCGCGCCGATCCTCAAGCTCGACGAGGTAGACGCCGCCGGACTTCTCCACCCGCGTCACCGCACCGACCCAGCCCGACGACACGTCTTCGAGGACCATGCCGATCTCGACGTGGACCGCCACCGATCGAGGGCGCCGAGCGCCCGGCCCGTCACGATGCGGGTCGTGGGCGAAGATGTTCGTCCCGTAAGGATCTGCCGTATTCACGCGGAATACTCTAGCGGCGTCGCGTGGGCTAGACGAGCACCACGCGGACGAACATCGCCACCAACGCAGCCAGGATCCAGGAGGACACGGAGCCAATCAGGAATTCTTCGGCCTTTTCGCCCGAGGAGTCCTGGGAAATTTCGGGGAAACGGATGACGCCCTTGGCGGCCACGACCGCCCCGATCGCTACCTCGGCACCCGCCCCGGCGAGAATGATGATGAGGAGACGTTCGAGCGGGCCGATCCAACGACCGCCGCGCAGTGCTGTTCCCGGCTCCTCATCCTCGACGTCCTCGTTCGTCAGGATCGGCAGGGAGCTGGGCGTGAGAGGGGCTTCCTCGTCGCCCTGGTCCGCTGCGGCCCCGTCAACCTGTGTGCCGCTCGTATCCGGCGTCTCAACAGACTCGGGCATTGCGGGAAGCACGGGCGCATTGATCCACCCGGGGACAGGGTCGCGCGATCGCCCGCGGGCACACAGCAAGATTGCCGTGATCAGGTGATTGGCTGGCCCGGTCATGAGGAAGACGACGGCGATAATGAGGTCAAACGGGCGCCCAGGCAGGAGCGCCAGCGTCGGATGACTGACTGCGTCCACGCTCATCAGAGCGACGAACCCCATCGCTGCGAGCGCCCAGCGCGCCAACACCGACCGCGCCGAGCCGTCAGCCAGATCCCACGCGAACCAGACGAGGGCAAGCACGGTACCCGTGACGAGCGCGAGTGTATCGACACGGACAATGAACCACGCGTAGCACACGACAATCGCCATGAGCGTCACGAAGAGAACGAGACGCCGCGACCATCGCCGAGGATCGGAGGTGAGCAGGACCGTCAGCTCTGACGCGGAGATCCCTAGGAGCAAAGCTTCATGCACGGGCAGCCTCCGCGATGAGGAGTGAGGATTGGATGAGCCCCGCCCCCGTCCCGCGGGCGAAGTCCGAAATGGCCTGCTGCGACAGCTTTTCAACGCGCGCGATTTCCACCTGCGTCTTGCCGAGCAGCAGGGAGGCGGTGATGCGGCGGTGGCGCGCGGAGAGCTTGAGGATCGCGTGGTCACGCAGGCTCAGCAGGGCGTTGACCGCGGTCTGGCAGGTCGCGGACACATAACCTTCGATAGAGGCGTGAGCCACGAACCAGGTGCGGATGAAGGGGTTGGAGGAGTCCTGGAGGTCGTGTGCTCGGTTGATCGCAGCGCGCGCCGCCCACCACGCCGATCCATCTTGAAGAGAGCCTCCCTCGCCCACGCGCTGGCGGGCGGGGGCCTGACGATGGACACCGGAGGAGAACTCTTCGATGCGTCCAGCGCCGATCCCGAAGCGAAGCTGGAGCGCAGGGGGCAACAGCAGCTGGGCGCGCAGCGTCAGCAGCAACGCATCCTCGAGGGAGTAAGCCACGGCCTGGAACTCATCGCCCACCGTCGGGTAAGGAACCTCCAGCAGGGCTAGCCCCTCGGAGGCCCGCTCCAGAGCAGCCTCAAAGATTCTCTGAGCCTCTGCACGATTGGTCAACGTACGAGAGCCCACGATGT
>ERZ772962.1774-NODE-1774-length-11353-cov-4.209506_pt1 | contig 11353 bp, 14 predicted proteins | sample MGYA00580676_ERZ772962 | MGnify/ENA primary metagenome ERZ772962 (study PRJEB29015, sample SAMEA2738049) | human oral metagenome | biome: human oral; feature: human-associated habitat; material: saliva | place: China | collected 2230 ...
GATATGCCCCAGCCTCTCTGGGACTGGTGGAAGGCAAGGGCCGAGGTCAATGATGGTCTTACAGAGAGATTTTTATAGCGATGGATGATTAGATGAATAGGCATGCAATCATCCCTGAAGGACGAATCCTTCAGGGATGATTCTTTGTACCTATGTGATTGGTGGTCGGTTACAGCCGGACAGGGCCGACGCTCAAAATTAGTCTTTCAGAAGCTCCTGGAGCGTCTGAGCAACGCCCAGATCGTCGTTGGTAGCCACTACCTTATCGGCACTTCGCTTAGCCTCACGAACCGCATTGGCGACCGCTACCCCAAGCCCGGCAGCTTTGAGCATGTTCGCATCGTTAAGGCCATCCCCAAAGGCCACGGAGGAGGTTATCGGGATGTTGAGGTACCCACAGAGCCACTTCAATCCGTTGTCTTTGCCGGCATTGCGGTCCATCACCTCAATATCGTGGGGCACCGAACTTGTCCAGATGAGAGTCGGGTCAAGCTCGACTGCCGTGAGAATCGCGTCCCGCTCCTGATCATCGTGGTAGTACATCGTGAGCCGCTCGAGGTTGCCATGCTCCTCCTGCTTCCTCTGCAGAAACTCCGGAATAGAGCGATCAATCACTGTACGGGTCAATTTGGTGATGTAGCGCGTATTGGGTGGCAGGTCAATCTCATCGAGATAGGCAAAGCGATCCTTCTGGGCATAGACCACCCCATCGATAAAGCAGTCGAAGGTGATCCTGAAGCCCTTGAGCATCTCATAGAGCCGAGAGGTCCGTTCAAAGCCCAGAGAACTGCGGTGCAGGGCCTGCCCGTCGGAGATCTTCACTACAGCGGCACCGTTGGAGCACACCGCATAGTGGCAGGCCTCGAGGCCCAGAATATCTTGGGAAATCCCGCTCAAGGCTCTGCCGGAGCAAGGAACAAACTCGATGCCACGCACCCCGAGCGCACGCAGTGCCCGCCTTGTTTCAGGCGCCAGGTGCTTGTCGGTCGTCAACAGTGTGTCATCGAGATCTGAGAAAACAATCTTTACATCCAAATGCGGGGACCTTTCTAACGGTCCTTGATATCGACATATTCGTTATCAGGCATATAGGGGTTGTACGCCGGACGGATGATGCGATTGGCACCGTAGAGTTCCTCCATACGGTGCGCGGCCCAACCAGCCATACGCGCGATCGCGAAGACTGGGGTGTACATATCCTCCGGAATACCGAGCATCGAGTACACAAAGCCAGTATAGAGGTCGATGTTGGCGCAGATCGGCTTCTTGGTACCCTTGACGTCGCGCATGACCTCAGGGCCGAGCTTTTCGATCTTCTCGATCAGGTTCAGGCGGTCTTCCTGCCCCTTGTCCTTTGCGAGCTTGCGGGCGTAGCGCTTCACAAGCTGTGCGCGGGGGTCAGAGAGCGTATAGACCGCGTGGCCCAACCCGTAGATCAGACCGGAGTGATCAAAGGCCTTGCCCTGGACGATCTGGGTCAAATAGGCAGCGATTTCGTCCTCATTGTCCCAGTCTTTTACGTGGTTCGCGATATCGTCGACCATATAGCCGACCTTGGTGTTGGCGCCACCGTGCCTCGGCCCCTTGAGCGAACCCATAGCCGCCGCATAGGCAGAATAGGCATCGGTGTTGGAGGAGGACAGCACACGGCAAGAGAAGGTGGAGTTGTTGCCGCCGCCGTGCTCCGCGTGCAGCATCAGCATTATGTCGAGCATCATGGCTTCCTCGTGCGTGAAGCCCTCATCGCCGCGCAGGACATCCAGGACAGACTCTGCCATCGAGTAGCCCTCACGGGGAGGCGGCACCAAAAGCTTGGTGTCGTCCTTCTTCGCCTGATAGAGCGCATGCGCGATCGTTGCGATCCGCGGCAGACGCGCCAGCATGGAGATTGCGACATCGACCTCATGGGTCGGAGAGATATCATCCGGCGTCTTATCGAAGGCATAGAGCATGAGTGTCGAGCGGGCCATAATATTCATGATCGAATGGGACTGGGTCTTTGGCGGAAAATGGTAGAAGAAGTCCTCCGGCAGCAACCGCCTCGAATCGATACGGGCGTTGAAGTCATCGAGCTGATCCTGCGTCGGTAGGGCGCCGGCGATCAGCAGGTAGGCAATCTCCTCGTACCCGAACCGATCCTCTTCCTGGGGATGACTCACCAGATCATCAATGTGGTAACCACGGTAAATCAGGTCGCCCTTGTCAGGGACCAGTTTGCCGTTGACTTTGTTGTAGCCGTGCACGTTTGAGATCGTGGTGAGGCCGACCAACACACCGGAGCCGTCCGCGTTTCTCAGACCACGTTTGACATCGTATTTCTCAAAGAGCTCGTTGGGCACCTCGTCGATGGAACAGAATCCGACATAGAGTTGGTCAGAGACGGGCGGGCGCCCAAGCTCAACGGAGGGTATCGGGTATGTATCAGGGGGATACTCTTGAGGAGAGAACTCAAAAGGAACAGTCGCCTTTTTCGGATTTTTTTCCCGCTTTGCATCACCCGGCGTATTCTCGGGCGATGTGCCCTTGTCCTGTTTGTCCTTATCAGGCTTACCCTGTGTCACGATTGACCCCCTTCTGATCATAGACGGTACATGTATCGAAAAACATCTTCGCGCTGGCACGTGATCTGTACCTTGATCTTCTGCGCGAGGTCTGCGAGTTCTGCCTGCAGCGCTTTAAACGATACGTTCATCTCCGCCACATCCACGAGCATCGTCATCGAAAACGTCCCTTGCAGAATGGTCTGCGAGATGTCCAAAATATTGACCTCGTGCTCGGAAAGTATGCCCGTTACCGCGGCAACGATGCCCGGTCGGTCTTCCCCCAGAACCGTGATGATGGCGCGGTTCTCTGTGCCGCTATCTTCCGTATATCCCATATCATTGTGCTTTCTCATGCGAATATCAAACGCCGTACTGAGCAATACTACCGTTCCGACCTAGAGGTCATTCCCTTGTACGGGTCAGTTAACAAGGGTTTAGTCTGAGGGAACGAAAATCTGTACACCCCTGCTCACCAGGTACAGTGCAGATTAGGTACCATTATGCCATAGCCCACTCCAAAATCCGACCATCTATTCGAAGAGCTGCTTTAAGGCACACGATGAAGATTTGTATCAAGCGGGACATTTTCACGATTCCCCCACAATCTGAATGGGATCTGAAGCCCCACTACCGAGGCGTCCCTCGGCGTTTGGGTGCTCACCTCGCCTGCCCACAGCCCCATCCTGAGAGTTATACAGTCGTTATACGGTCAGATGGGGCCTTGGACATCCTTGGTTGGCTGAGGGGGACTGAGGTATCGTGGCTCGCTAGTCATAAGGTTTGTGTATATCAGATTCATTCCAGAAGGTATTAGATACGGTGTCGGGATCCCAGTATCGTGGTAGGTAAAACAGGGTATACATGTTAGTGTTTCTAAAAACACGCGGAAAGGATCGCGGTATGGAAACCTATAACTTCTTTGATCCCGTCGATGTCCATTTTGGCCCGGGTCAGCTCAAGAATCTGCACACCTTTGACCTTCCCGGCAAGAAGGCGATGATCGTCACCTCCAACGGCAAGTCCACGATCACCAACGGCTCTCTAGCTACCACCAAATCCGAGCTCGATAAGGCCGGCGTTGAGTATGCTGTCTTCAACAAGGTTTCTGCGAACCCGCTGAAGGAGACCGTCGAGGAAGGCGCACAGTTTGCCTGTGACAACAACTGCGACTTTGTGATCGCGCTCGGTGGCGGCTCCGTGATGGATGCAGCCAAGAACATGGCAATGCTCGCGCCACAGGACACCAACGATCTGTGGGACTTCGTCTTCACCGAGCATGGCAAAGGCCAGGTACCGCAGAAGCCGTCTCTGCCGTGGGTCGCCATCACCACCTCCGCGGGCACCGGCTCTGAGGTCGATACCGTAGGCGTTGTCACCAACACCAAGACCGACGAGAAGATCGGTGTCGGTGGCTTCCCCGATATGTGGGCGAAGTTTGCAATCGTCGACCCTGAGCTCATGACCACCGTACCGCCTAAGTTCACCGCCTATCAGGGCTTCGATGCGCTGTTCCACAGCCTTGAGGGCTATATCGCCAACACCCACAACATTATGGGCGACATGGTCGAGCGTGCCGCGATTGAGAACATCGGCCGCTATCTGCCGCGTGCGATCAAAGATGGCAACAATATGGAAGCCAGAGTTGGCATGGCCTTCGCCAACACGATGTCCGGCTACTCCATGGTCGTTTCCTCCTGCACCTCTGAGCACTCGATGGAGCACGCGATGAGCGCCTACCATACGCAGCTCCCCCATGGTGCCGGCCTGATCATGATCTCTGTGGCGTACTTCCAGTACTGGATCAACCGCGGTATCGAGCCTGACCGCTTCGTGGACATGGCAAAGTTCCTGGGTAAGACCGACGCAACCAAGCCTCAGGACTTTATTGTCGCTCTCAAAGATCTCCAGAAGGCCTGTGGCGTTGATAACCTCAAGATGTCTGATTACGGTATCCAGAAGGACGAGGCCAGAAAGTTCGCGAAGAACGCAATGACCGCTATGGGTATGCTCTTCAAGGCAGACCCAGCAGAGATGTCTGAGGACGATTGCACCAAGATCTACAAAGAGGCTTACAAATAAGCGTTGAGTCTCGCTAGACCCTAAGCATTGACGATATGCTTGCCTGATCATACGGTCAGGCAAGCATTTTTGTTAGCTCTATCAGTGTACGGAGAATGTATCCGGTTAGGCTCTTAGAGCGTCTCCTCTTGCTTCATGGTTACCCGCATCAGCGGCTCCCCTGCCTTTACAACGGAGTACCTCTCATCGAGGATCTCAAAGTCCACCACATTCTCAATCACCTCAACCTCACTCCAGTTGGTCACAACCACAAGGGTCGTATCTTTATAGTCCTAGTTCGCATCCAGGATCTTATCGTCGTCAAAGACCCCGAGCGGCTGGCCGGCTTTCACACGCTCCCCTGCCTTCACAGAGTGGGTGGACCCTTTACCTTCTATCTTGACCGTGTCGATCCCCATATGTATTAGGATCTCGGTCCCCTCGTCGGTCGTCGATACCGATCGCACAATTGGTCATCGTTGTGATCTCTACGAGCCCGTCACAGGGGACATAGACAAGCTCCGTGGCCGGTTTCAGTGCAAGGCCCTTACCCGTATAGAGCCCGAAGTCCTCTACGCTCTCTTTCAGGACCGCACCAAAGATCAGGGCGTAGATATAGGAGGGTCTGTAGGGATAGGTGAGGCTCGCCGGCACCGTAGCGCAGTATTTTGGGTGAGCGGTCAAGCAGCTGATGAGATTCATAGGCTGATCCTTATCTCCCGTTTTGTTAGGCCTGCTTTTCAGTATGCTAAATAAGGATTCAGCCGCTCACCTGATCAGACACCTGCACAGAAAGTGCCTTATTTCTTGGTCTTGACATTACTCTTTTTCGGCTTCAGCGTATTGGGGTTGATCGAGATGCCACCTGCAGAAGGTCTGCCAAACCGCGGCCTATAGTTACCGTTCTTCACTCTGCGCTTGAAGGCATTCCAGCGGTGGTTGATCGAGTCCGGGTTGTCCGATCTGAGCGTCATGAGCGGCATCGCTGCCAGGACCGGCAGGAAGTACTCCACCGCACGCCACACAACGTAACCGGCGGCGACATTAGAATCCCCGAACATCGCACCGAAGAGCACCGCAAAGCCGCCCTCTGCGCCGCCGGTACCGCCCGGAAGTGGGATCGCGGAGGTCAGAAGCTCAAGGATGGAGCCTGCGGTGAGGCAAGTTAAGAGGTCCGCCTCCTGCCCGAAGGCGTGCAGAACGTACCAGGGAAGCGCATAGAGGCAGGAGAGCTGCAGTAGCGTGACCACCATGGTCAGCACCATCTCCCCCACATTGGAGGAGGCGCTCCTAAAACCGGTGGAAAAGCGGCCGACCTGGACCGTGACGATCTCGGTCCAGCGTTCGTCGTGCTCGGGTTTGAGCCACTTGCGTCTGCGCAGGAACCTTAAGATTGCAAGCCCTACCTTGGTCACCACTTTGGGAAACATGCACACCAGGATCAGCACGGTACACTCGACCACCTTAAAGCCGAAGAGCAGCAGCGCCACCAACCAGGCTGCATCCGCATAGGTGTTCACAAACCACTGCCCGCGGAAGAGCAGCATCAGCGCCGCGAAGACGCCTTCGCCCGCCTCATAGATCACAAAGCGGGTATACTGCACCGCGCCTGCGTCGCCCATGGAGAGCCCGGAGCGCATCAAACGGTAGATCTGCGCTGGGGCGCCACCTGCCCCGTTCGGGGTCAAGTTTGAGAAGAAGAGGCCGGTGGCCTCGACGCTCATCAGGTCCCGCACACCCAGCGGGCACTTGGGATCTTTGATAACAGAGATTACATAGGCGAGAACGCCGAAGATGTAGTAAACCACATAGGACATACAGGCCGCGATGACCCAGCTGGTATCAAGCGAACCCATCGCGTCCACAAAGCTCTGGTATTGGCCTGAGAGGACGAGGTAGATGATGTAGACGATCGCAACGATAGCAAGAAAGACCGCTGAGCGCCTAACTGAGGATATACGCTCGCGATTGCTGTTTTCCGCTTCAGCTTGGGCAGAAAGCTTTTTCTTCTTGTTGGGATTGGTCGCCACGTCACACTCCTCTCAGAAACTTTTCCCCTACACTACCTCTCTATTGTTGCGCAACTTAACGCTGATGCATGTCCCAACGTGCCAGTTCCTTCAAGAATTCGTTGCCGTACCGAGCCGATTCGATATTGCCGGCGCCCGGGATGCCTAAAAACCCACGCTTCGTGTGGGGACGCTTCTTCACCATCGCTCTCAAGGTCGCATCGGAGAAGACTATGTAGGGTGCCACGCCCTGCTTGCGCACCAACCGCATCCTCAGTACCCTGAGCGCCTCAAAGAGTTCCTCGCTGTCACGACCGACTCTTCTTGTGGTTTTCTTCGCACACGTCTTCGGATTGACACGATGGGCGCGTGCCCGTGGGGTTGCCGCAAACTTCGGAGCACAAGCAGTGGTGGCTGTTGTCGGTGAGGTCTGCCTGAGGATACCCGAAATAGGCCAGAATCCGCTCACACAGGCAGAGCGTTGATTCAGTATAGTCGAGCATCGAATCTAAAAGCACGCGGCGATAACGGAGAGGGACGTGAAAGTCAGCCGCTGAGACCTCCGGAGCCCGTTTAGTGTGGTCAATCATAAAGTTACAGGAGCTCAAGTCTTTTTCATTCCACAGGAAGATACAGTCAGAGCGTTTCCCATTGCGTCCCGCTCTCCCTGCTCCCTGATAGTAACTCCTCAAGCGAGAGGGGCAATCCGAGGTTGATCACATAGCGGACATCCGACTTATCGATTCCTATCCCAAAGGCGTTTGTGGCCACAATGACCTTCGCCTCATCGTTTCTAAAGGCACGCCGTGCGGCAGCACGGTCCTGCACCGGCATTCCGGCAGGTAGCTCACTGCTGAAGCGCCTGCTTCGATCAGCACCACCCCATCAGTTCTTCTCCGTATCCTCGTATAGATAATTCCGCTCTCCTCCGCATAGGGGGGCAATACGCCCGGATATAGTTCCCGGCCGCCTCTCGGCTCACTTTCTTCGAGATAAAGATCAGGTTCTCCCGGTCAAAGTCGGTCACCACCCGTTTGGGTCTGTGAGGCCCCAGGAGCTTTACGATGTCCCCCTGCACACCCGTGGGGTCGCCGTGGCGATCAACGCCACGCAGATCGGACGGTACGGTAAAGTATCCACAAAGCCTTTATGTAGCGATAAGCGGGGCGGAAGTCCTGCTCCCACTGACTTTACGCAGTACGCTTCATCCACGGCCACAAGCGGCAGATTCAATTGCTGTGCGAGGTACACAAAGGTCGAATCATTGAACCGTTCCGGCGCGATGTACATGATGTCGTACCTACCGTCCAGGGCCCGCTGCATCACGATGCGCTGCTAGCGGGGATTCAAGGTACTGTCGAGGCGGGAGCCACGGATCCCGGCTTGCTTAAGGGAGTGCACCTGATCCGACGTCAGGGGCAGAAGCGTGAGACCACAAGGCTGAATCCCGGAAACATACAGGCTAGGATCTGATAGCAGAGTGACTTCACAGCTCCCGTAGGCATCACTGCCGGCACATCCTTTCCTGCAAAGATCGCCCGGATGACCTGCTCCTGTCCCTTTCTGAAACTGAGGTAGCCAAGGTGGTCCTTCAGAATCTCCAGTGTTTGCTTCATAGAATCGGTGTCTGACACGTATGCCCCGCTTTCATACCGCAGATCAATGTATTTAGCACAGCAGTGTGTACAATACAAACCGTGAACCTTACCCGGGAGATGTCCTATGCCACAACCACATGTTTCCGTCATAGTCCCCGTCTACAACGCGCATAAGACTTTGATGCGCTGCGTCGACTCGATTCTCACACAGGAATACCGTGACCTCGAACTCATACTCGTCGACGACGGCTCAACCGATGACTCAGGGGAGCTCTGCGACGCGGTCACGGAGCGCGATAAGCGCGTACATGTGATCCACAAACCTAACTCCGGAGTCTCCGACTCTCGCAACAAAGGGATGGAGGCGGCAGCCGGTACCTACATCCAGTTCGTCGATGCAGATGACTGGATCACGCCTGACGCCACCAAGCTCTTGGTGCGCAGCATCGAGGAATACCCAGTTGATATGGTGATCGCGGACTTCTACCGAGTCGTGAACACCCGGGTCGCACGGAAGAGCGACATTGACACCGATACCGTAATTACCCGTGAGCAGTACGCGGACCTGATGATGGAGAGCCCCTCAGATTTCTACTGGGGCGTGCTCTGGAACAAGCTCTACAAGCACTCGATCATCGAGCAGCACTCCATCCGTATGGATCCCTCGATCTCTTGGTGCGAGGACTTCATCTTCAACATGGAGTATGTCCTGCACACGAAGACCATCTATCCGCTGCATGTAGCGATCTACTACTACGAGAAGAGCAAGAGCTCACTCTCCTCCCAAGGTGTGAGCCTCGCCAACACGATCCGCATGAAACTCAACGTAATCGAATACTACAAGAACTTCTTCCAGCAAATCATGGGTGAGGAAGACTACGAAGCCCGCCGCCCTGATATCTATCGCTTCTACATTGACTCCGCAAGCGATGGCGGGGTACTCCCCCGACCCCTAAGCGCCAAGCTCGGGACCGAACGGATCACGGTCGATGTAAACCCTAGCCTCACGATCAACGCGCAATCAGAACTCTTCTTGACCAATCGTTTGCTTGACCGCTACCTCGATACCACCGCGGAAGAACACGATCTAGATTTGATCGATGCGCGGGTTCTGCTCTATCTGAGGGACTGCCCCTACCCTAAGACCGTCCACGAGATCAGTGAGTACTGCGGCAAGACCACCGGTCAGGTGACGCGTTCCATCCAAAAGCTCAGAGTCAGAAATATGCTCAAGATTACCACGGAGAAGGAAAAGACCCTTAACAAGAAAGGCAAGAAAGTCACCCAGCGCCGCCAGCGCTTTACTTTGACCGATGAGGCGCAACCAGTGATGCAGTCTATCGATCAAGCCTTGCAGGACTTCGACAGCGCACGGTTTGCCGATCTCACCCAAGAGCAGAGAAGCCAAGCCAAAACAATTGAACACCTGACGGATAGGGCCCTTAGACAGGCCTTTCTCCCCCCAGCCGGGGCTTGCCGCATATGGTGAAAACAGACAGAAACGCTCCTTTCCGTCACAGCCAATAAGTATTGGGTACCATATCAGCACTTCGATCACGTACATCCCTAAACCCTAGGACGGCGACATGGAACTCAGAATCGTGTGTGACTCCTCCTCAAACACCTATGAGCTGGAAGGCGCGGACTACCGCTGCGTTCCCCTGACGGTCACGTTGGACGGAGAAGACTACGCAGATGTTGAGAATCTCAACCTCGATAATTTCTATGCCGCAATGTCACTCTGTAACGGTCCGAGCACCACGAGCTGTCCCAGCCCTTCGATCTGGCTCAAGGTCTACGAAGGGGCAGACCGTGTCCTGGCAATCACCTTATCTTCACGGCTTTCCGGCTCTTACAACACCGCACAGCTGGCGGCCAGCGAGTACACAGAACAGAACTCCGAAGCTGAGGTAGCGGTGCTTGATTCCCGCTCTGCGGGCGAAGAGCTGGTACTGTTGGCCCAGGAGGCCCAGCGTCTGGCAACCTCTGATGAGGGCTACTCCCTCTCACAGATCATCGAGAGGCTCCATGAGTATCGGAAACACACCCATGTGCTCTTCACACTCTCAGACCTCTCCCACCTGGCCCGCAATGGACGCATCAATCCCGCCTTAGCCCGCTTTGCCCACACCTTGGATATCCACATCCTGGGCACCGGCAACACGGAAGGCATGATCGAGATCCTGAGAAAATGCCGGGGCCAAAAAAAGGCGCTCAGAGCTGGGATCCGTGAGATACAATTGCACCACTACACTGGCAAGAAGCTCTATATCTCCCACGTACAGAATGAGGCGGGTGCCTACACACTGGAGCACGCCCTGCGTGAAGTGTGGCCAGAGGCAGATATCACGATCCAGCCCTGCCACGCCCTGTGCTCCTACTACGCGAATCTAGGCGGTCTCATCGTATCCTATGTGGACAGTAAGACTGCACCGAAGCACCCGATCGATCAGATGAGCCTCCCGAATCTCCCCATCAATCCGCTCCACTTGATGAAAGACGACAGCGAGTAGCTGCCTTTCTATGTGCGCTTCACTCCTTTGATAACACGATGCTCCGTACGACGCTAAAACACGTTGTGCGGAGTATTTTCATATTGTCTATGTACTGCTCGGTAAGGGACTACTGATTATTGCACTGAAATAAGCCCACTCTAACAGTCTAGATAATGGGTGATGATGTACCTACGTCGAGCTGCGAAGGCTCGCATCGGCCATCATCATAGGGTGAACCACTCCTGCAGTTTCAGGCCACCTATCACGGGCTTGGTTAACCCAAAAGAGCTAGATCTACCAGTTAAGGTAGCTTTTGCATGTTGGCCTTGGGTATGCCCGTGAAGCGCTAGATTCACCCGTTACCTGATATGTAGCTCTTCCTGTCAAGAGGCATGACAGCCCCATCCCAGATTTCTCCGGGCTGGGACTATCTTCTATATCGTCCTTCGGAAGCCCTGTGCCTTTATAGCGTATCTGATTCAACGCACGACTGCGACTCTGATATCCGCGCGTTGGGTAGCGCACTGTGATACTTTCGGCTGAGGAGTTCCGCGCATCTAGACGATATGACCCGAACCCACAGAACAGGGAGGATCTGCCGCCTGAGTTGAAGCAGGGCCTCTCAAGGCCCAGAATGATTGCTGCTGCAG
>ERZ772962.1777-NODE-1777-length-11348-cov-16.435048_pt1 | contig 11348 bp, 9 predicted proteins | sample MGYA00580676_ERZ772962 | MGnify/ENA primary metagenome ERZ772962 (study PRJEB29015, sample SAMEA2738049) | human oral metagenome | biome: human oral; feature: human-associated habitat; material: saliva | place: China | collected 2230 ...
CTGAGTAGTGGTCGCTGTTGGGATATTTTTTATAGATATTTTTCAGATTTAATTCTACCATTCTTCTTCTCTTTTCTTATCTCTATTCAAAAGTGATAGCTTGGCCATTTTCACTAGCGCTATATGTCAATTCTTTGAGGTTAATAACTACTTGAGCAGTGACTGACTTATCTGCATTGCTACGGACAATCCGGAGGCTATTTTCATCCAATAGATTCACTTCAATAGTGCCATCTAGGTCAAAGGCAGCAGACTGGTTGCGGTAACTGAAAAGCTTGAGCAAGGCTTGCACAACTGGACGCTTGACTTCTTCAGCAATCTCCTCATTACTGTAATAATGACGGTTGATATTGCGGCCTTCCTTAGTGTTTTCTAGCAGTTCAAGATCATTTTTCCCAGCTAAGAAACCAACATAATAGACCTGTGGGATGCCTGGAGCAAAAGCCTGAATCAGACGACTAATGAAGTACTTCTTGTCGTCATCGCCCAGAGCTGAGTAGTAAGTCGAGTTAATCTGGTAAATGTCCAGATTATTGTACTCAGCTGAGGAATACTTACGCTTGACATTGGCCCCGACCTTATATAGTTCATTGGTCGCAAAGTCAATTTCTTCATCAGTCAGAATATCCTTAACATCAACAACACCAATGCCATCGTGAGTGTCCAGCGTTGTGAATTGCTTCATAGGACTCATTTCCAACCACTTAACTAGACGCTCTGCTTTACCACTGTATAGAGAATAAAGAGTTACCATCGGCAGCGCAAAATCATAGACAAAGTAGCCATGCTCTGCAATCTTGAACTGGATAGAATAATGCTCATGAATTTCTGGTAAAATATCCGTCCCAAACTCAGCCGCTTGCTGCTGGACTTTTTCTAAGAGATCCCAGATTTCTGGCTCAACAAAGAAATCATTGGTATCTAACTTTTTGACTGCATAGGCAAATGCATCTAAACGAATCAGATCACAGCCATGCTCTGACAGTTGACGCAATGTTTTCTTGATGAAATCATTAGTTACCTGACTACGAACATCTAGATCAATCTGCTCTTCACCAAAGGTGTTCCACAAATACTCGGTGCTTCCATCTGCAAAGACGATTTCCTGCTTAGGTGCCCGATCCTTACGCTTATAAATCAAATCAACATCAGCTTGCGTCGGACGATTTTCTGGCCAAAACTTATCCCAGCTGAGAAAGAGGTCACGATACTCACTCTGATCCTTCTTTTCCTGAAAATCCTTATAATACTTGGATTGACGTGAGATGTGGTTGATCATAAAGTCAAACATGAGATAATATTTCTCGCCCAGCTTTTCTACATCCTCCCAGTCACCAAAGGCTGGATCAACCTCTTCATAGTCTACTGGGGCAAACCCCCGGTCACCAGTTGATGGGAAGAAAGGAAGCAAATGCACTCCTCCAACCGCATCCCCAAAATGCTTTTCTAAATTGTCATATAAATCTTTTAAATTCTCCCCCAGGCTGTCTGAGTAAGTAATCAGCATGCTCTTATTTTGAATAGCCATAGTTTTCTCCTCTAAAATCTTGTCTTATATACTCTTTCCCGTGCGCTGAATAGAACACGCCCTAAGCTCTGTACGAAAAAGATGAATCTTCCACAGGCGTTACAAATTCAGTAGTTTACGGATGTGGTTGCCTTTGTATGCACTGTGAGCTTTTTACGGTCTTTGTATCTTGAGCTTACTTCACTGCCCCATTGCTCATTCCAGCAATAATATTGCGCTGGAAGATGAGATAGACGATAGTAATGGTAATAATCCCAACAACATAAGAAGCAAAGCTCGGTCCATAATCATTAAAGTATTGACCTGTGTAGTTATATTGGAAGAGTGGCAGAGTCCACATCTTGGAATCTTTATTGAGTACCAAGAGAGGAAGCATGAAGTCATTCCAGAACCAGAGGGCATTGATAATCATGGTTGTCGCATGCATGGGTTTCATCATAGGAAAGATAATCTTGAAATAAGTTGTAAACTTTCCAGCACCGTCAATTTCTGCTGCCTCATCCAGACTGTCTGGAATGGAAATCTTAATGTAGCTTACATAGAGAAAGAGAGTCTGTGGAACAGCGTAAGCCAGATAGAGGATAATTAATCCCCAAGTGTTGGCTAGTCCTAGCTTACTCATCATAACTGTAATAGGAATCATGATAACTTGAAAAGGAACGAAAATCCCTAAAATCAAAAGCGTATACATAATACCAAAAGCTTTTCTCTTAGACATATTACGAGCGATAGAGTAAGCAGCCATGGGAATAAAAATCATGACAACAGCCAAAGATAGAACCGTGATTACAATTGAATTCCAATAGTAGCCTCCGATACCATCAGCCAAAAGGCGTTGAAAATTTTCTAAAGTCGGTTGAGTCGGAAATCCGAAAAAATTATTAACGATGTCTTTGGTAGACTTAAAGGAACTGAATATCGTTGCTAAGAGTGGAATTAAAATGATAATAGATCCCAGTGTTAGCAAGATATATTTACTAAAATTAGCTTTTCTTTCTGCATTTTTCATCGGGCTTCTCCTCTTAGATTTCAAATTTCTTAGATACTCTCAACTGGATAATAGAAATAACCGCAATCAAGAGAAACAAGATAACAGCAATGGCATTGGCATAACCAAATTGATTGCTCTTAAAGGCATAGTTGTATACCAGAAGTCCTAGAGAGGTGGTCGCATTATTCGGACCGCCGCCTGTCATGGCAAAGACCTGGTCAAATGCTGTCAAACCACCTTTTAGAGCCAAGATAAAGACCATGGAAACGCTTGGTAGGAGATAAGGAAGTTCCACCTTCCAAAAAATTTGTTTGCTACTAGCTCCATCAATTCGAGCTGCTTCTGTAATCTCAGTCGGGATAGACTGAAGACCAGCTAAGAAGATGATAATAGGCATGGCTACCCCTTGCCAAAGCAAGACGAAGATTGCTGCAAAGATTGCACCGCCATTCGTTCCTAGAAGGCTGGTTTTAAGAAATTCAATTCCTAAGGAATTCCCTAAAGCTGGCAATCCGTAGTTGAAAAGTTGCTTAAAGATAAGAGCCACAGTCAATCCAGATAGAACAGCAGGGAAGAAAAACCAAGCTCGGAAGAAAGTTTTCCCCTTTATCTTCGAGTTGAGAGCTCGTGCTATCCAGATCCCCAGCATAATCTCACCAACCACCATACAAATAGTAATGATAAATGTAAAGCCTATCGCGTTCATAAACTTAGGATCGCTCATGAGGAGCATAAAGTTATTGAGTCCGACAAACTTATAATTATAGGTCAAGCCAGTCCAGTTTGTCAGGCTGTAGAAGGCGCCTTGAAACATGGGCACATAGAAGAATACAGCCTGTAGTACAAGGGGAACTAGGACAAAGAGCCAGCCCCAATATTTCTCAATCAATTTTTTCATAGTAGATCTACTCCTACTCTACGTCTGCTTTCATCGGATTGAAGAAGGCATTTAGTGCTTTCGCCATATCCTCTTTGTTTCCAGTTGTAATATAGTTCCCAGTCAAGGTATAAAAATCACTTTCACTGGTCCAGTCTTGAGCTAGCCAAACGAGATGTCGGTCTGTAAATGCTAATTCAGCAAGACCAGCTAGCGGTGCATCTGAACCTGCTTCCTTGACACCTTCAATAGCTGTTGGTGAGCCGTCCACATCATAATATTTCTGCATAACTTCTGGACGTGACATATATTCAACAAAAGCATTGGCTTCTTTCTTGTGCTTACTACTTGACGAGATAGACCAAGCTAGGTCTCCTGCTCCAATGGTCAAGCTTTGTCCTTTTTGCTTTCCAGGGAAAGGGAAAGTTCCAACATTAAACTTAGGATCTTGCGCATTGATTGCTGTGATAGCCCAAGAACCATTTGGAGTCATCAGGGCATCGCCTCTAGCAAAGGCACCGACAACATCAGTATAGCCTGCTCCCTGCCAGTTGGTCTGCATTGCCCCTTTTTTGCGGAATAAATCTAACAGCCTGAAATCATCTTTAAGCACTGAATCTGAAGACTTGATGGCATTTGGCTTGGAAAAACGTAGGTAATCATTCGCTTCCTTACCACCTCCTGTAGAAGTGGCAAGAGCTAACTGATGATAGCCATTCAAGGTCCAAGTATCTGCTCCTGCAATGGCAAAAGGTGTTTCCCCTTTTGCTATAATCGTATCAACTAATTCTTCAAATTCCTCCCAAGTCTCTGGAACTTTCAATCCCAGTTCTTTAAATTTATCTTTGTTGTAATAGATACCATAAGCATTAGCAGTATAAGGGATATTGTAAATCTTTCCATCTATCGCATATTTATCTGCGTAATGATTCTTAACTCGCTTAATATAGTCTTTGTCAGATAAATCTTCAAAGTACCCAGCCTTAGCCCATTCTTGCAATTCAATAGACTGGGGAAAGATATTGACAACATCAGGAACATCTCCAGCCAGAACGCGAGTTTTGAGTACTTCCCCAGCGTTAGGGACATTCACCACTTTCACATGCACATTCGGATTTTCTTTTTCGAAGTCTTTGGCAATCTCACGAAGGGTATCAACCATTTCACCCTTCTGATTGAAATACTCAATCGTTACCTTACCATCTGTCGATTCCCCTTGGCTGCTGCAAGCTGACAGCCCCAAAAGGGACAGTCCTGTAATAGCAGCTAAGCTCATCTTTTTATACCATTTCATGGTCTAGCCTCCTTATTTTTTAATAAAATGCAACTGTCTGCTAAGATAATCTCCTTGCGTAAGATTCATAGTGATACCAGCATACATGAGTTCTGCACCTGAGTAAACTGCGCCATTTCCCTGCAGCTCATAAAGCCCTTCTTCCTCTAAGTCTTTTAGTTTCAAGGTTGTTTCCATCGTTTCCACAACTGATAAGACTCGGACGTAGGTTACAATCGTTTGATTTCCATAGTTAAATTGAACTGCTGCTTCATTGGAGCCAACATCTGGATTGATTAGCCTATACTGACGCCCTAACTGGACCACTGGCCGTAATTCTTTATACAACTTCACCTGGTCAGCAATCGCAGCTTTCTCTTCATCTGATAGACTAGTCAAATCAAGCTCATACCCCAGATTTCCCATCATAGCTACATGACCCCGAGTTGCCAGCGGAGTAATTCGTCCCATCTGATGATTAGGCACTGCCGACACATGGGCACCCATTGAAATAGTCGGATAAAGATAAGAAGAGCCATATTGGATTGGCAAACGAGCTATGGCATCGGTATTGTCACTAGCCCAGACTTGAGGGAAATACCGCATCATACCAAGATCATTTCGTCCACCACCACCTGAGCAGGACTCAAATAAAATGTTCTCATATTTCTCTGTCAAATATTTTACAATTTCATAAAGCCCCAAGATATACTTATGCGACTGCATTTTGGTCTCCAGATAGTTAGTGCCATTCCCAAGATTGGTAATATTACGATTCATATCCCATTTTATGTAGTCAATATCGTGCTGACTTAACAGCTGATCCAGTGTTTCTTTGATATAGGCTACCACATCTGGATTAGCATAATCCAATACGAGTTGATTGCGAGAGTAAGTATGATCTCGATCAGGCGCTTGAATAGCCCAGTCTGGATGTGCTCGATAAAGCTGACTGTCTACGGAAATCATTTCTGGCTCAACCCATAATCCAAATTGCAATCCTCTGCTATGAACTTCTGCTATGAGCTCCGTCAAACTGCCGCCTAGCTTATCTTCATTGACAAACCAGTCGCCCAGAGCCCGATTGTCATCAAAACGGTTGCCAAACCAGCCATCATCGAGAACAAAGAGCTCAATACCAACTTTCTTCGCTTCATCTGCTAACTCTAGCAACTTCTCTTTTTTGAAATCAAAGTAAGTTGCTTCCCAGTTATTGATTAAAATTGGACGCTCTCGATTCGCAAAAGCTTTAGGAATGATATGCTCTTGAACAAAAGCTTGGCTCTCATGACTAAGACCAGTCAAACCCTGAGCCGAATAATTCAACAGAGCAACAGGACTATAGAAAGTCTGCCCCGCTTCCAGTTTCCAAGCAAAGTTATCTTCATTGATACCGATACCTAGCCGAACTTCATTCAACTGATTTTGCTGAATCCAAGCTTCAAAGTTTCCGCTATAAAGGAGCTGAATTGCCCAAACTTGACCAGCCTCTTCCGTCGTTTCACTATCACAAAGGATAAGGCTTGGAGTCTGCGCGTGACCAGAAGCTCCTCGGTTGGAAGCTATTTTGAAAATTCCCTGTTCTAGCTTGTGACGACGAACTGTTTTCTCCCTAGCATAAGCTCCCTGTAAACTAATCACATCATAAGTCCCTGCCGGCAAATCAGCCATTAAGCTCAAGTTCTTATGTATGATTGCTGTCTCTCTACCGATGTTTTCCAGCTTAGTAAAGGTTGCAATAGTATTGCTATCTTCAAAAGCTGTGTAATAGAGAGTGAGGCGTAAGTGAGCTACTGCATCCTCTAAAATAAAGGCCAGTGTTTCAGCATCTTCTGTACTGTGAGGACTAGGCAGTCCTGGAACTTCCAAACCTCCCTTAATCAGCTGACTCTCAACAAACCGAAAATCTGTTACTTCATTATTAGCATGTTGGACTTGCAGAGAAGGTTGCCGAAAGTCTCCTAAACCATGCTGACCCAAAACCTGCCGCTGGGTATCTAAGCTAAAACTTCGCTCATTCGATCTCGGATTACCAGAAAAAGCATGATCTCGCTCAAATACTGTATTGGAAAAATGATAGGATTCGATTTTTCTGCCTAAGTGTTTAAGCAAAAGGTAGCCATCCCTTTCCTCAATGATAAGACTGGAATTTTTTGTATTGATGTAGAATAGATGTTTGTCTATTTTGATAGCCATTTCTGAACCTCCATATTTACTAATATTTTACCTTTTGAAATCGCTTCCTAAAATAGAATTATGTTAGGAAAATATGGTAAAATGTTAGGTAACAATAAAAATTACCATATTATTTCTAAAGTATGGAGATGTAAAAAGTATGCTTATATTTTCAGAATACCAGACGGGAACAATTGATTTATTATTAGACTTTTACGGCTATGAGGATTGCCAGCCAAACTATTCTTTCGGGCCTGCTATTCGTGACGGATTCGTCCTTCATTTTATTACAAAAGGCAAAGGAGTCTTTCACTATAAAGGGGAACAAATTTTCCTGAAAGCTGGAGATTTATTCCTACTAAAACCAAACGAACTAACTTACTATAAGGCAGATTCTGAAGATCCTTGGTCCTATTATTGGCTCGGAATTAGCGGAACAAAGGTTTCAGATTATTTTAACTTATCAGAAATTGGCAAAACAGGTTTTCTAAGAAATTCAAGTACTACTCCTACTGATAGTTTAGGAAAGTTTATTATAGATATTATTCAAGAGGCTGAACATTCCCAATCTACCATGCTAAGCCATTTACAACTTCTCGCCATGCTCTATGAACTACTATTTAAATTGGGGAAGCTCGCACCAAACCAACAGCTCCTAAAACAACAAAATTCCACTTATCAGTTGTATTTAGATACTAAACGTATTCTAGAAACTCGCTATCCGCTTGAACAACTGAGCATCCAAGGTATTGCTAATGAACTAAATGTCAATCGCAGCTATTTGACAACCATTTTTAAAGAATACAATGGACTCTCTCCCAAAGAGTATCTGCATTATATACGTATGCATCGAGGAAAACAACTTCTAGAAACTACTACTCAACCAATTAAATTTATTGCCTATTCGGTTGGTTTTTCTGACCCGCTTTATTTTTCAAAAACTTTCAAAAAATATTTCAACTGTTCACCAAGCCAAATGCGAAATATTTACTAAATTCCTCTTTGTTATTTACTTGTTTTTGAGGTATAATAGCCCATATAAGACAATAGGAGAAAAAAATGGCTACGATTAAGGATATTGCCCAGGCTGCTGGGGTCTCTCCCGCTACGGTCTCTCGCGTACTCAATTACGACCCAGCCATGTCAGTAAGTGATGGCACTCGAAAAAAGATTTTTGACATTGCTGAGCAGCTAAACTATAAAAAATCAAGAAAAACTAAGCCAAACAGGACTCAAGCCTACCGTATCGGACTCATCGAATGGTACACCGAACAGGAAGAACTCGATGACCTCTACTACTACTCTATTCGCTTGGGCATTGAAAAAAAAGCTCAAGAATTGGGTTATGAGATTCTCAGAGTTTTTCAAAACGATTCTCTTGAGATATTGAAAGACATTAATGGATTGATTGCCATCGGTAAATTCAGCCCAGCTCAAATTCAACAGCTGGAGCAGTACAGCAACCACTTAGTTTTTGTCGATAGTGATACGCTGAATGCGGGCCACAGCTGTGTGACGGTTGATTTTGAGAATGCCGTAAGGAAGGTACTTGAGCACTTCATAAATGCTGGTTTTGACCAGATTGGCATGATTGCTGGGCAGGAAAGAACCTCTGACCAGGCTAGCCTCATCAGCGACCCTCGCCTAGCCAGCTTTCAGCAGTATCTGTCTGAAAAAGGAATCTTTCAAGCTGACTTGGTTAAGGTAGGCAGCTTTTCTTCGGAATCAGGCTATCAGATGATGACAGAGCTCCTTAGCGAGCACAAGGACAAGCTGCCATCCGCCTTCTTCATCTCCAGCGATGCTTTGGCTATCGGTGCTTTGCGGGCTCTGCAAGAACACGAAATTCATGTTCCTCAAGATGTCAGCATCATTTCATTTAATGATACCTCTATTGCTAAGTACATCTATCCCAGTCTCAGTACGGTCACCGTTTTTACAGAAGAAATGGGCAAGCAGGCTCTGCACATTCTGAATCAAAGTTTAACATCCGAGGATGAATCCATTCCCTATATGGTCAAACTTTCTACCAAGCTGACCATTCGAGAAAGCAGTATTTAACAGAGAAAGAACGAATGAAAACCTACGAAAAATTATTTACCACTCTCAGCCAATCTGACGATTATGTCAATGGAGAAAGTCTGGCCCAGGCATTAGGCATTTCTAGAACCTCCATTTGGAAGGCCATTCAGCGCTTGGAAAAAGAAGGAATCCAGATTGATTCCGTAAAAAACCGAGGCTATAAGCTCAAAGCAGGGGATTTACTAATCCCAGAAATCATTGAAAAAAAGGCACCTATCAAGGTTTCCTTCAACCCCAACTGCCAATCTACTCAGATAGATGCCAAAGCAGGTCTAGAAACAGGCAAAGAAGCAAATACACTCTATCTAGCTGCTACTCAATCCGCTGGCCGCGGTCGCTTCGGCCGAGATTTTTTCTCACCAAAACAGGGCGGCTTTTACATGTCCCTCCATCTCAAGCCCAACCTGTCTTTTGATCAAATCCCTGCCTATACTCTCCTGACAGCTGGAGCCATCTATCAGGCTGTAAAAAATATAACCCTCATAGACATAGATATCAAGTGGGTCAACGATATTTACTACAAGGATAAAAAAATCGCAGGTATTTTAACCGAGGCTACTACTTCCGTCGAGACAGGCTTAGTCACAGACATTATTATCGGGGTCGGTTTTAATTTTTGCGTTAGTGATTTCCCAAAAGAATTGCAAGATAAGGCAGGCTCACTCTTTACAGAGCGGGCTCCTATCAGCAGAAATGAGCTGATTGCTGAAATCTGGAGATGTTTCTACGAAAGCGATCCCCAAGACTTACTCTATCTTTACAAAAAGCACTCCCTAGTCATAGGTCGACAAGTAAGTTTCCAGCAAAATAATCAAACCTATAAGGGAATTGCCAGAGAAATCTCGGACAGTGGCCAACTTCTAGTCCAGTTGGACAAGGGAGAAAGTATCTGGCTTAACAGTGGGGAAATTTCACTGACTAACTGGTAGTTTGTATAAAATTGCATTCAAAAAGAGGCTGGGACAAAAGTCCTAGCCTCTCAATTATCTTTGGATTGTCGAGTAAGACGCAGTGGTTGAGTGGGCTCTACTAGGCTGATTTCATCAGCTTTTACAGCCCTACTCAACTGTGCGGAGGTGGGACGACGAAATCGAATTCTAACGAATTACCGATTTCTGTACCACTCTCTTTTCTGTATAGTCTTTCTTTCAAATATGCTATCGCTATTTAATCCCCAAAGCGATTCGAGCATAACGACTCATCTTTTCCACCGTCCAAGCTGGGTACCAAACCAACTTAACATCCGTCTTGGTAACCTCTGGAACATCTGACATAGCATCATAGATCTGGTCAGTCAGAAGATCCGCCAAAGGGCATCCCATGGTTGTCAGGGTCATATCGATTTCCGTTTCCCCATTGGTCTCGTCAAAACGGATTTCATAGATTAGACCTAGATTGACAATATCAATTCCCAATTCTGGGTCAATGACTTGCTCCAAGCTCTCTAAAATACGCGTTTTAATCTTTTCAACTTCTTCAGGGCTGTATTTTTTTTCTGACATGCAATATCCTCCTTATAGATAGAGCAAAAATTTCAAGTTAGCTTGAGGGGGCTTTTGTTTTTCAGCTAGAATTGCCGACTTAACGCTTCCTAATGAAAAATTTCTGCCCCTACTTGCGCTCTTCAGTTCTTAATCTTCAATAAAGTCTCTGAGTGGTTTGCTGCGGCTTGGATGGCGGAGTTTACGCAGGGCTTTGGCTTCAATCTGGCGAATACGCTCGCGGGTGACATTGAAGACCTTGCCGACATCTTCCAGTGTCCGCATTTTTCCATCGTCTAAACCAAAGCGCAGTCGTAAGACATTTTCCTCGCGGTCTGTCAGCGTATCCAAGACCTCATCCAGCTGCTCACGAAGAACGACACGAGTTGTGTAGTCGACTGGATTTTCAATTACTTCATCTTCGATAAAGTCTCCCAGATGACTGTCATCTTCCTCACCGATAGGGGTCTCCAGAGAAACTGGCTCTTGAGCAATCTTGAGAATCTCACGAACCTTGTCCGGCGTCATATCCATCCGCTCAGCAATTTGCTCTGGTGTCGGGTCTTGACCTAATTCCTGCAAGAGATTGCGTTGCTCACGGACCAGCTTGTTAATGGTTTCCACCATGTGGACCGGAATCCGAATAGTCCGAGCTTGGTCAGCAATCGCACGGGTAATGGCCTGACGAATCCACCAAGTCGCATAAGTTGAAAACTTAAATCCTTTGGTGTAGTCAAACTTATCAACAGCCTTCATCAGCCCCATGTTTCCTTCTTGAATCAAGTCAAGGAACTGCATACCACGGCCGACATAACGCTTGGCAATGGAAACAACCAAACGAAGGTTGGCCTCAGCCAGACGCTGTTTGGCTTCCAAGTCTCCCTGCTCTACCAAGATAGCCAGCTCCTGCTCTTCTTCATTGCTGAGAAGGGGCACAACCC
>ERZ772962.1778-NODE-1778-length-11346-cov-15.133292_pt1 | contig 11346 bp, 5 predicted proteins | sample MGYA00580676_ERZ772962 | MGnify/ENA primary metagenome ERZ772962 (study PRJEB29015, sample SAMEA2738049) | human oral metagenome | biome: human oral; feature: human-associated habitat; material: saliva | place: China | collected 2230 ...
CGCCGTTGACCTTGGTGAAGTCACCGACGGCGAGGAGCTTGCCGCTGGGCAGCTCGACGAGGTCCTTAACCTGGTTGTTGAAGTCGAAGGTCTGGCCGGTCCACACTCCCGTGGTCGCGTCGAAGGCGGCGAGGCCGTTGGAGGTGATCGCCGAGCCGTTCTTGCCCTTCTGGACGCCGGTGAAGTTGCCGCCGACGTACATGGTCGAGCCGATCTGCTCGAAGGCCTGGACCTGAATGTTGCCCTCTTGGATGGAGCCGTTGAGGTTACCGGTCACGCCCCACATGGTGGGGGCGGCGTACTCGGAGACGGAGGCCTTCTGGGTCTCAGCCGCGGTGCCGCCATCACCGATGGCGCGGAAAGAGGAGTCCGTGGAGCGCAGCTCAGGGCGGACGTAGACCTCGGCGTAGGGGTTAATGATGGAGCCGTTGCGGTGGAAGAACGACGTCGAGGAGGAGGTGTCGTACCACGAGGATGCCAGCGGCCCGTAGCCCCAGCCCATCGTGTACTTGTTCTGGGGGGAGGCCGTCAGGTTGACGTATCCCCAGCCGGTGTTGGTGCCGAAGCCCGACCAGACGATGCCGCCGTTGACCCACCACTCGCGGTTGAACTTGACGTTCACGGGGTGAGCGCTCTTGAACGGCCAGATGAAGTCACTCATCTTGGGGAACTGCATGCGCACGGTCTGGTAGGCGGTGCCGCGGTAGTTCCAGGCGCGCTGGACCATGACGCCGTCGGCCAGGTCGGAGACCTTGGTGCCGCCGAGCAGGCCGTTGACGGTCTCGTGGGAGGCCTGGATCACGTCGAAATCGCCGGGGGTACGCGAGCGGGTCGCGAGCTTGGACTCGTCGCCCTTACCCTGGCTCCACGTCTCCCAGCCCTCACGGCCTCGACCGATGAGGACCCAGCCACCGCCGTCCGTGCTCTGGTCACAGAAGAACTGGCGCGGGGCATCCATGGTGGCCGTCTGGAGCCAGTAGGTGCCGTTTTCCGAGCGCGGATCGTTCTGCTTGATCTCCCAGCACGAGGCGGCCGCGGTGGCCTCGGAGAGGCCGTCGTGGAGGGGGTCAACAGCAGCCTGAGCTGCGACGGGACTGAGTGCAAGCACTCCGAAACCGGTTATCGATGCCAGGCCGAGGGCGAGGCAGCGGCGGAGAAATTTCATCGGATCCTCACAGGTATCACGTTAATGGTTACCACTAATAGTGTCACGAAAACCCCCGTTGCTCAACCACTTGGTTAGCGGAAAATTAGAGTCCTTAACCACATATAAGGGAGCCCTCGCCGCGAGGGCGAGGGCTCCACCTGTCAACAGGTTTTCACGAGGAAGCGCGGATCGCGTCAAGCGATGACAACCTCGCGCAAACCGCCGCGAAGCGACACGATAGTCGCATTATTTGACCATGGTTGCAGTCAGATCGAAGGTCATCGACGCGGTGCTCTTGTAGTTGACATGCTCCTCAACACCGATGCGGTTCACCCCGTCTGTCAAGGAGCTCGCGGGGATGGTGACCTCGAGCAGATCGGTGGACGCCTTGGAGACGGTGACCGCCTCGTTCGCATAGGTCGTGTGAGTAATGTTTCCATCCGACATACGCTTCGTATCGACGATGGTCCCATTGATCCGCAGGACGACACCATCGTCCGCGCGTACCTTGACGACCAGGGAGGTCGCGGGCGTAATGGTGCCCAGGTCGATATCGCGTGCGAAGTAGTAGGTGACGGCCCGGTCCTTCTTCGCGATGTCGAGGGGGGTGGCAGCGTTCGCGTCGCCCCAGCCGATGGGCCCGGCGCCGCGCGACCAGTCGGCCAGGGAGCCGGTGGTCGCCCAGTCGGAGGCGGGCGCGCTCGTCGAGGTCCAGTAGTTCCACTGGGTGGTGCCCGAGGGGATGACCTCGCCCGAGGTCATGCCGCGCACGTCGATCGGCTGGGTGGCGTCACCGAGGTTCTGGGGCTCCGCCGGCAGCGAGGGCTCATGGGAGTCGGAATTGTCCGGGGTGCCCTCCACTCGGAAGATCGACGCCTGCATACCAACGGTCGCGGTGCGCATGTAGTTCACGTGCGTCTCGACCGCGATGACGTTGTCGCCGCTGTGCAGCAGGGCCGCGGGCACGAAGACCTCGGACATGGAGTCGACGGCGGCGCTGTAGGAGGGGGCGTAATCCGCTCGGGTCTGGTAGCTGACCGTGCCGCTTCCCATGCGGGTGCGGTCGACCTCGTGGCCGTTGATGTAGACCACGGCGCCGTCGTCGGCCATGTACCTGACGTTCACGCCCTTGATGGCGCTGGCGTCGGCGACCTGGAAGTGGCTGCGGAAGTAGGAGGTGACGGGGCGCGAGTCCTTCGAGCCCAGGACCGTCGCGATGCGCGAGTCGCCATAGCCGAGCGGTGCGGCGCCGGTGGGCCACTGGGAGTCGTCGAACGAGGTGCGGGCCCAGTCCTCGGCAGCGGGGCTGTTCTCCGCGCGGTAGCGCCACGTGGCTCCCGCGTCCAGCAGGGCCGGGTTGGCCGGATCGACCTGGCCGTAGGCCGGGGGAACGTAGACCGGGGTGGTGGCCGAGCGGTTCCCTGCGGCGTCGACGGCGCGCACGAAGAAGCGGTTCTCGCCGCCGCGCGGGACCTCAATGCTGGTCGACTCGGTGGAGCCGATGGCGCGATCGTCGCGCAGGACCTCGTAGGAGACCGCGTCGGAGACGCCTTCCCAGGTGAGGGTCACGGTCGAGGCCGTGGCCGAGGAGGTGCGCAGGAAGGTGGGGGCCTCGGGCGCGACATTGTCGCGCTTGTCGTAGCGGGCGAAGCCGCCGTTCCACTGGCTATGCGTCGAGTCGGTGAAGGACAGGATGAAGTCGCCGCCGGCCCACAGGTTGCCGTTGGTGTCGGTCGTGAGCGCCCATGCGCCGGTCTTGCGACGCGAGGAGAGCTCGAAGGGGGTCCAGTGCAGGTTTTCGCCGGTGGTGGCGTCCCACGCGCCGACCCACTTGATCTCATCGATGCGCGACCAGTTCTCGTTGACGCCCCAGTCGTACTTGTCCTGGTAGGAGCCGTCGGAGCAGTGGCAGGAGCCGTAGATGACGCCGTTGGTGGAGATGGTCGAGGCCTGCAGGTCGCCACCATTACTGAGCATCAGGGAGCCCGAGGTGCGCAGGTTGGAGCCGGTGTCGTAGCCGAAGAGGGAGTGCTCGGAGCCACCAATGAAGACGCGTTTGCCCGCGGCGGAGATGGTCTGCTGGTACTTCCCGGCGCTGACGGTGGAGGGCTGGAAGTCGAAGCTCGTATCCTGCGCGGCGCCGGGCGCTGTGGAGAACTTGGCGGCGTACCAGGCGCGATCGTTGCCGTGGGCGCGGGTGAAGTGTCCGCCGGCGTAGAAGGCGCCGTTGTCCTCGCTGACGGCGACGGCCTGCACGGAGCCGCTCAGCTCGGGGTTCCAGGCGCGGTCGGGGCGTGCGTTCAGGGCCACGCGGGCCGCGTTACGGCCGTAGACGTTCGAGACCCCGCCGCCACTGAGGTGGGTGAAGACGCCGCCGAGGTAGACGTAGCCGTCGTAGTAGTCGAGGGCGCGCACGCTGACCGTGCCACCGCGCAGGGCGTTCTTAATGCTCAGATCCCACGAGGGGTCGATCGCGCCGGTGGACGGGTCGATGACGACGGTGCCGATGTGGGCCTCGCCGTTGACGCGGGTGAAGTCGCCGGCCACGAGGAGGCGGCCGTCGGGCAGCGCGAGGAGGGCCTTGACCTGCGCATTGAAGTCGAAGGCCTGGCCGGTCCAGTCGCCGGTGTTCACGTCGAAGGCGGCCAGGCCGCGCGAGGACTTCTCGGCGCCGTTCTCGCCCTGCTTGACGCCGGTAAAGTTGCCGCCCACGTACATGGTGGATCCGACCTGCGCGAAGGCCTGAACCTGGATGTTGCCTTCGGCGTAGGAACCGTTGATGTTACCGGTCACGCCCCACGAGGTCTTGGCCGCGTAGTTGGAGACGGCGCGGCTCACGGTCTGCTCGGCGCCGCCCTCGTCCGGCAGGCGGGCGAAGTCCGAGGAGTCGGAGGAGATACGCGGACGCACGTAGGCCTCGGAGTAGGGGAAGATCGTCTGTCCGCTCTTGTGGAAGAAGGAGGTCGAGGACGAGACGTCTCCGCCCCAGCTGGCCGCGCCCGTGCCGTAACCCCAGCCGATGGTCCAGCCGGTGCGGCTCGAGGGGTAGACCTGGAGCGCGTTCCACCCCTGGTCGTAGCCGGGGGTATTCCACATGTAGGTGTAGATGCTCGCTCGGTTGTCGAGGGAGACGTGAACCGGGTGGGCCATCTTGAAGGGCCACACGAAGTCCGTCATCTTGGTGAACTTCAGGTCGACCGTCTGGTACGAGTGACCCGAGGCACTCCAGGAGCGAAGGACGCGCACGCCGTCCGCCTGATCCTTGACGTTTTCGTTGTTGAGCAGCTGGTTGACGGTGGCGTTGGAGTACTGGACAACGTCGAAGGCGTCGGTGTTGCGCACGCGCGTGGTCAGCTTCGAGGTGTCACCCTTGCCGCCGCTCCAGCCTTCCCAGCCCTCGCGGCCGCGGCCGATGAGGACCCACCCGCCGCCGTCTGTCGTCTGGTCACAAAAGAACTGCGCGGGGGCGTCCATCGCGGGGGTCTGCAGCCAGTAGGTACCGTCGGAAGCCGCGGGATTGCGCTGCTTAATGTCCCAGCAGGACGCCGCGGCAGTAGCGGCACTCAGGCCGTCATGCGTGACGGACTGACCGGACTGACGGATATTATCTGCGTGCGCCATCGGGGCGAACGCGAGGGACGCACACGCAACAATCGGTGCGGTTGCAACGATTGCAAGGCGCGAAATTGCGGAAGCCATGACACGACCTTTCGACTGAACGATAACTTGTTGCATAAATAATTACACAACAAGTGCCATCTGATCAACCGGTTGGTCAAGCAGGACTTTCACAGGCGCCCCACGCGCCCCATGATTAACCCCGTCGGTTCTTCGCGAGGGACCCAAGTCCCGTCAGATGCAGGCGATCGCGGAAAAGCCAGCAAACACAGGCAAAAACCAGGACCGAGAGGGCGGAGCCAGCGACGGTCGCCACGAAGGAGTCACGCCCCAGCACCCACGCTATACAACCGCCCGGAATCACCGCAGATGCGCCCACAACGAGAATCGGCTTGACCACCTCGGACAATTTCGGTGTCACACCGATGAAGCGCGAGACCTGAACAGTCGCCATGGCCGCGTCAAGCACCATGCACACCGCCCACACGACGGCAGCCGCCACCATTCCTCCACGCGGAATAAAGATGAGGTTACCCACAACGTTGAGGCTCAGCACCACGATCTTGTTGACCGCAGCCCAACCCGAGCGCCCGCTCATGATGAGCAGCGAGTGAATGTTGCCCGCCATGAACGTGACGATGGAACCGATACACAGCACCACGAGGACGGTAGCCCCCGGGGCGAAGCTCTCGCCCAGGATCCGCATGAGCGCGGGTGCAAAGATCGCCATCAGGGCGTAGATCGGAGCGGCGAAGAGGACCAGCCAAATCGACGCCGTGCTGTACAGGTCCCGCAAGTCCTTCGTGCGCCCCTGATGCAGGAGCTTGGAGAACTGGGGAGACACGACGACGCGCAGGGCCGTGTCCACGACCATGCCTGCCTGAATGAAACGAATCGCGCCACCGTAGATGCCCGAGGCCGCGTCGCCAGCGAGCAAGCCGACCAGAAGAACATCAAGCCACTGCAGGGCCTGCTCCAACCCCGCCGTCAGGGTGCGCGGCAGCGCGAAACTGATGACCTGGCGGCGACGCTCGACCCCGGGCCAACGCCCCACCGAATCCGCGACCGATGGCATGTGACGCAGCAACAGCCACCACGAGGCGACCAAAACGATGACGAACGGAAGCGCCCACGCGACCGACACGAAGGCCAGCGACCCGGTCAGAGCGGCCGCGAGGGCGACGAGCAGAGGACGCAGGCCCGGCAGGAGCAGGTTTTGGACGAGGACGTACTCGCGCATGTTGCCCAGAGCCCGCAGGGCGGCTGACGCAACCAACGTCAGGGCACCGATCGGCACGAACCAGAGGACGGCGCGGGTGGCCCCCGCGACCTCCTCATTCCAGATCAACGGGGCCACGGCCTCGAGAACGAGCACGCAGACGGTGGACACGCCCACCGTCATCGTCGCCATGAACGACAGGGTCGCGCGGATCTCCTCGGGCGCATCCAGGGACAGGCGGGGCATCAGGTAGATCGCCGTGGAGTCGAGGCCAACCTTCGCCAACGCCATGACGATCGCGAAGACGCCCGTCGCCTGGGTGACGACGCCCGCACCCTGCGCCCCCAGCATCCGAGACAGGATGATCGTGAACGCGAAGCCCAGAATCGCCGACGCCGCCGCTCCGACGAAGCCGACGATGCCCCCGCGCGCGAGGGAACGCCTGGCTTGATTTGTCTCACTCATGAGTAACCTTCCCGCTACCGCGCGGTAGCCTTTCCCTATAACCGATCGATGGGATACACATGGACTTCAAACTCGATTCGCTCTCGCCCGCCCGCAAGAAAATTCTCCTGGCGGCCGCGATTCTCCTGATCATCGCCCTCGTCATCGCGGGTATCCTGCGCCTGACGGGCTCCTCCGACTCCGAGATGTCGGCAGCCTCGGGCATCCAGTCCTCCCCGGAGGACCAGTCGGCCGGGCCGCAGTCCGTCGCCAAGACCATTACGCCGCAGTCCGCGGGTCCGGCCAACGCGTCGGGCTCGATGGGCACCGCGACGGAAGCCGGCGAGCAGGCCCAGTACGTCGCCAACACCCTGTGGAACGCGTACGCCGACCCCGAGCAGGCCCAGGCCACCGACCTGTCCTCCGTACTGACTGAGTCCGCGCTCGAAGAATTCGACGCGCAGGCCCTGGAGTGGTCGAGGGACGGCACCCACGCCGAGGGCACGCCCACCCTGGAGAACCCGCAGATCATCTCCGATGACGGCGCTGGAAACGTCACCGTCTCGGTGTGCGTGGACTCCTCCTCCGTGCGCCTCCTCAACGACGCCGGGACCGCGCTGACGGACGAGACGCGCATGACCCGCGCCCTCACCTATTTTCAGTTTGTGAAGGAGGGAGAGAACTGGAAGCTTGCCGGTTTCTCCTTCCCCGACGACCCGACCTGTTGAGCCGCTCAAGCATCTGCGTGGCGAAAGCCCCGTCGTTCGCGGCGGGGCTTTGCCATTCCCCGAGGCGGACCGCCCGCGCGGCGCGCACGGTTCCGGCGACGCTGCCCGCCGTCGGCGCACCCTGCTCCACTGCGGTGGCGCGACGCAGAGGATCGCTCTCCTCCTCGAGGTGGCGCGACAGCAGGCTCACGGCGACAACGGAGATCATGAGGCCCGTGTTCATGCCGTAGTAGAACTGCTCCACGAGGGTCGCCAGGATGATGCCACCCAGAATCGAGCCGTACACGTCCTTGGCGCGCCAGATGCGCGGGAACATACGCACGAAGAAGACGAGGAACAGGAGCAGGCCGACCAGGCCGTAGGAGAAGATGACCGTCCAGAACTGCCCCTGCGTGCCCAGGGAGGGCAGCCACGGCGACGCCGAGGGACGCGGCGCGCCGAACCCAAGGAACGGGGACTGCCGGAGCTCGTAGAGCGTCTCCAGATAGTTCGAGGCGCGGTCCTCCGTCGACGAGGAGGCAGCGACGCGCTCAAGGAGCGACTGCGAGGCCGGGGTCGCCAGCCACGCGACGATGCCCACTGCGGTGGCCGCGACGATGCCGAGCACCGTGCGCCATGCCCCCGCGCGCAGACGCTGGAAACCCACCCACACGACGACGACGATCAGGCCGATGTACATGCCACGATTGAGGGTCGCGGCGGCCGGAATCACCGACAGGGCGCACACGGCGGCCACGAGGAAACGCCACTTGGAGCGCTCGCGCCACAGCACGTAGGCGAAGACGAGAGCCAGCGGGAAGATCAGCGAGTAGACGTTGCCGTAGGTGTTGGAGTAGATGAAGGGAGCCGAGGGGCGCGGGTCGGAGAGGATCCACGACGACGGATTCCACTGGGTGGTCGCGCGCTTGGTGAACTCCTTGACGAAGTCGTTGGAGTGCAGGGCGCGCGGCACCAGGTAGTACATGAGCGTCTTAAATCGCAGCGTCGGGGCCGCCATGGCGATGAAGCCGCCGATGGTCGTCGAGGCCAGGAAGCCCCACATGGTGCCCACGATCGCGCGCACACTCAGCGTCTGACGCGCGTTATACGCGTAGACGGCGAAGATGCCGGGCGCCAACTGAAGCAGGAAGCGGTAGAACGCGCCGATGACGCGCCCTCCCGAGTCGAGCATTGTCATGGAGGCCAGCACCCACGCCAGGAAGAACGTCCAGATGATCGTCCCGGGCGGGAAGCGCAGGCCGTGGCGGCCGATCATGAACACGACCATGATGATGGCGAAGAGCGGCCACATGAGGTCGCCGGAGCCGAGCACCCACCACAGGAAATACGCCGCATAGGCCACGACGAAGGGCCACGCCGGCAGTTCCTGCGCGTCCTCTCGCAGCGGCCCGATACGCGCGGCGGCGGGCTTCGTCCAGATTCCTCGGTGCGGACTCACGTGTCCGAGCTCCCTTCGGGGGCGCCGCGCTCACCGGGCGAGGCCGGGGCATCGTCACCGTCGCTCGCGCCGGTGGGCGCTCCCTGGGCGGGATCGGCGGCGCGCGCGTCGCGGCTGGGCGCGACCAGCTTGTTGCGCCTGCGCGAGGACAGGTACAGGAAGGGGCCCTCCAGGAAGCCCTTGATCTCAGACTTGGTGAGGGAGCTGGGCACGTCGTCGTCGGTGCCCGCGACGCGGGCGCCGCCGGGCTTGATACGCTTCAAGATGCCGGGGATTCGGCCGATGAGGGTGCCCAGGACGGAGGGCTTGTCGATGATCGCCTTCGTGAGCAGGGCGGCCATGCCGGAGCCGTTGCCACGGATCTGCTTGTCCAGGCCGGCCTCGTCGACGCGGTGGCGGTGATGCACCAGGGCGTCGGGCGTGTGGACGATGACGTCACCCGTGGCCAGGATGCGTGCGAACATGTCGAGGTCTTCGCCGCCACGCGTGGAGGTTCCGGCGCCGAGGGCCGGGTCGAAGGGGCCGACCTCCATGAGGACGTCGCGGCGCATCGCCATGCACACGCCGGCGCCCACGCGCGCGGTCGTGATCGGGAACAGCGGGCCACCGTCACCCTTTTCTCCCAGGGCCTCCAGGCCGCTGGGCACGTCGCCGACGCACCAGACGCGCGGGCTCATGTCCTTGGGGAAGCCGCCGCGCGACTCGAACCAGCGCTGCGCCTTGTAGCGTTCCTCCAGGGGCAGGGCGATGCCCGTCGTCGCGGCCACGTAGGGCGAGGCCGTGAAGGGGTCGATCATGGCGGTCAGCCAGTGGGGATCGACGATGGCGTCGTCGTCCGTGAAGACAATGACTTCGCCGCGCGCCGCCAGGACGCCGCGGTTGCGGGCGCGCGACAGGCCGGGGCGAGACGCGGAGACAATGCTCATGCGCGTGTCGGTGATGCCGGCGAGCTTCTCCCGGGTCTGCCCGGTGTGCGGCGCGTTGTCCACGACGACGAGCGAGAAACGCTGGTGGTCCTGGGCCAGGATGGCGCGCACCGCCTCCTCGAGCATGTCGCAGGAACCGACCGTGCACATGATGACGGTGGCGTCGATGTCCGCCCCCGCGCCTTCTTCCCAGCCGCGGGCGTAGGCCGCCTCGACCTCGAGCACGCGCGGATCGTTCTCCGGGTGATCCGTGCCCTCAATCTCGACGAACGCGGAGTTTCGGCCGTTGTCGCGCACGAGAACGAGCGCGCGCGGGGACGTCGGGTCCCCCGAGACGAGCTGGCTGACGCGGGCGGTGCGGTCCACGTGCCAGATCGAGGCGGCCTTGTCGTCGAGAGTGGTGATCTCCTCGGCGCTCACTTCTTACCCTTCGTGTCGGTCGAATTCTTCTTCGTCGAACCCTTCTTCGTCGAGCCCTTCTTCGTCGAACCCTTCTTGTCGGCGGTGTCCTCGGTGGCCTTGTCGGGCGTCGACTCCTTCGCGGGCGCAGCTTCCGTCTCCTCCTCCGCGACCGGCTCCACGGCCTCGTCCTCGGGCTCGATGACCTCGAGGGCGGGCGCGGCGACGGTCTCGGCGCTGCCGGCGACCTGCCCACCCAGGTAGATCATGCCGTTGACCTCGCGGTTGATGAGCGCGAGCTCGTCGAGGAGGGCATGCAGCTTCGACAGGTCGTGGCCCTTACGCACGGCGATGAGGACGTGGCGGGAGGGACGGACCTCGTCGAGGAGGGAGGCGAGAGGCTGGTGAATGTCGATGAGGCGCGGCGCCGGCACGCGGGTTTCAGCCAGGGAGCGCGACAGGACGCGGTGCAGCTGACGGGCCTCGGGGTCCGACGCGTCGACGATCAGGTCGACCCAGTGGTCGCGGTCGATCGCCATCGCGAGCATGCGGGTGGGGGCCAGCCACGGCTCGGGCACGTTCTCTTCCGCGCTCCACACCGGCAGGGCAGTCAGGTCCGCCAACTGGGTGGGAGAGGCCAGCGAGCGTGCGCGCGTCTCGCGCAGGAGCACCAGCACGAGGCCGGCGAAAACACCGACGACGGTGAAAATCAGGATGAGGCGAGCCTTGGAGGGCTCCACCGTGTCGCTCGAGGCGTCAGCGCTCGTAATCACGAGGCCGGCGCTGGCGTGGTACGGCTCCAGCTGGGCGACCTGCTCCTTGAGCTTGTTGATCTGCTTCGTCACCTCGTCGGCGCGCGGATCCTCCGTCACCTTGCCGTCCTCGTCGACGGTGGGCTGCAGGGTCCCCAGCTCGGCCTCCAGGGCAGAGATGTCCTCGTTCGCGGCGGCGGCCATCTCGTCGGCGCGCTGCTCCACGAGGGCTGTGCGCTGCTGCAGGTAGGACTCGGCGATCGCGTCCGCGGCCGCGACGGCCTCGGCGCGGGTCGGCGCCGAATACTCAATCTTCACGATCGTGCCATTCGTATCGCCCGACACGTCCATGTTGGAGCGCAGTTCGGAAGCGGTCACGCCGCCGCCGAGCTTCTCAGCCGCCGCATCCAGGACCGTCGCGGACTTCGCGATGCCCTGCTCGGTGACCATGTCCGTCGTATTCGACAGGGAGGCGCGCACGGCGGGGGCGGGAGTGATAGTCGGAGACGTGACGGTCATCGACACCGTCGCCGTGTGCGTAGCCGGAACACCGAAGGCAGCGACGACGCCGAGAACCAAACCAGCCGCGGTCCCCGCAGCAATCGACCTCCAGCGGCGCGCCAGGGCGTGACGCAGGATCTGCTGGCCGCCCGTGGGCGGAGGGGTAAGGATCAT
>ERZ772962.1780-NODE-1780-length-11340-cov-5.706602_pt1 | contig 11340 bp, 6 predicted proteins | sample MGYA00580676_ERZ772962 | MGnify/ENA primary metagenome ERZ772962 (study PRJEB29015, sample SAMEA2738049) | human oral metagenome | biome: human oral; feature: human-associated habitat; material: saliva | place: China | collected 2230 ...
GGCTAAAACGCCCGGAGCAATCCACCGTTTCATATATGCCTCCTATAAGACATAAAGTATTCCCAAACCAGAATAGACAAAGCTATTCTCCATTATTAACGACTACCACGTCCTCGATTACTATTAGATGGACGACTTTTGGTCATGCCATTACGAGAAGGTCTACCCTTACTACTTTTCTCACTAGACTGACGTCCGTTGCGACGATCATTATTCTTCCCACTATTACGAGAACCACTAGATTGACTAGGACGATTAGTCCGACCAATTGGGCGTGGTGGAATCAAACATTCAGGTCCAAACCCTATCAAGTCACGTCGATTAGCTTCAATGAGCGCCTCTTTTACAAGGTCATAATTTTCAATATTTTTATATTGCATTAAGGCCCGCTGCTTAGCTTTATCTCTACCTTTTTTTGCAACATATACAGGTTTTCCATCCAGTGGGTTAATGCCCGTATAGTACATACATGTCGATAAGCTCCCCGGCGTAGGAATAAAGTCTTGCACTTGTTCTGGATACATATGTTGATCACGTAAGAACTCGGCTAATTCAATAGCATCTTCCAAGGCACAACCTGGATGAGAGCTCATAAAATATGGTACTAAATATTGCTTCTTACCAAGCTTTTTATTGGCCTCTTCAAACCAAGATTTGAAGGTGAGGAACTCTTCCTTACCAGCTTTGCCCATCATATTGGTAACGCGTTTAGAAACATGTTCTGGCGCTACTTTTAGTTGTCCACTTACATGGAATTCACAAAGCTCGCGGACAAAATCTTTATTGTTATCTGCTAGAACATAGTCATAACGCAAGCCAGAACGAACAAATACTTTTTTTACGCCTTTTAGCTTACGTAATTTACGGAGTAAAGCAATATAGTCATCATGGTTTGTATTTAGATTTTCACAAGGCTCTGGAGCCGCACAGGTACGGCCTTTACAAGCGCCATATACAGCTTGTTTATCACATGCTAAATGACGGAAGTTCGCCGTAGGGCCCCCAACATCATGAATATATCCTTTAAAGTTATCCATATTAATCATAGTTTGAGCTTCATCAAGTAAAGACTCATGACTACGATTTTGGATGATACGACCTTGATGATTTGTTATTGCACAGAATGAACAGCTACCAAAGCATCCCCGTTGACTTACAAGGCTAAACTGTACTTCGCTCAATGCTGGTACGCCACCCTTATCATCATATTTAGGATGCCACTTGCGAGTATACGGCAAGTTATATACGCCATCCATTTCCTCCTGCGTAAGTGGCAATGCAGGTGTGTTTTGAACAAGATATCTATCGCCATGTTTTTGTACTACTATACGACCATAGAATGGATCTTGTTCATCATACTGCATACGGAATGCATCAGCAAAAGCCATCTTATCCGCTTTAATTTCCTCAAAAGATGGACACTCAACATAGTCTATAGTAGGGATTTCCTTGGCCATATAACAAATACCACGAATAGATGGCAAGGACTCTTTAAATCTACCTTGATCTAACGCATCAGCTAATTCAACAATTTGAAGTTCACCCATACCATAAATGAGTACATCAGCCTTTGAATCAACTAAAATAGAACGACGCACAGTATCTGACCAATAATCATAATGACCAAATCGGCGTAAGGACGCCTCTATGCCACCGATAATAAGAGGCACATCACTATAAGCCTCCTTCATACGATTCGCATATACCAAGGTAGCTCGATCTGGGCGATGGCCCGCTTCACCACCTGGAGAATAGTCATCTTGTCGACGAATTTTCTTTGCCGCCGTAAATTTATTGAGCATTGAATCTAGATTCCCTGCCGTAACAAGGGATGCTAGACGCGGTTTACCAAGTTTTTTGAAAGCCTCTACATCATTCCAATCTGGTTGATCTATAATACCTACACGATACCCTTTGGATTCTAAGTATCTGCCGATAACTGCAGGTGCAAAGGACGGATGGTCTACATAGGCGTCCCCACTGATGAGAACGAAATCTAATTCGGCCCAACCTCGTTCCTTCATATCCGAAGGTTCTGTTACTAAAAATCTATCCATTGATTGTGTAAATGCCTTTCTATCATTCCTAATCAACTATTAGAAAAGGAATAACCACAGTAAAAATAATGCCATACAGAATAAAATAATACCTAAAACAATACGTTCCTGAACGATAGAACGTTGGCGTTTTCGTTGTCGCGTTTCTAAAGACATACGCTTTTTGGATGTTTGGTATTCAACGAATTCACTTTGCACCAAATTTGGCGCCGCTTGTGCCTTCTGACGCGTCACAGAACGCAAAGAAAACGTATCTATATCACCTACTTGACTTTGGTAGGCTTTTACCAAACGATCCCCATCAAGATCTAAATAATTACCGTAATTACGAATAAAGCCTTTTACGTAGACTTGACCAGGAATGATGTCATACTTACCATCTTCGATAGCTTCCAAATAGGTTGTTTTAATGTGCAGTACTTGCTCCACATCTTTAAAGGTTAAATTACGTCTTACTCGTTCACGTCGTAATTCTTCGCCTAATTCAGCCATTTTCGTTCCTCTCTTAATCTACATAATACTCATATCGTAATCATTTAATTATTGCTCATCATTGGAGTCTGCGAAATATCGCGCCTTAGCTTGTTCAGGGCTCATCAAAATTTCTCGAGCCTTACTACCCATACTAGGACCAACAATTTTAAGATCTTCCATCGTATCAACAAGGCGAGCCGCACGAGTATACCCAATGCGGAATCGACGCTGTAACATAGACACAGAAGCTTGACCAGATTCCATAACGAGATTAACAGCACGTTCTAATAATTCATCGCGGTAGATATCATTTTCTTCTGATGATTCTTTTTCGGTTTCCTTCTCAGCCTCTTGTGTAACAGTATCGTCATATTCTGGTTCACGTTGAGCTTTTACAAATTCCACAAGATGTTCTACCTCATCATCAGAGATAAATGCACCTTGTACACGAATTGGTTTATTAGCACCAATTGGAGCAAATAGCATATCCCCTTTACCAAGTAATTTCTCAGCACCCGCCATATCGAGAATAGTACGGGAGTCAATTTGAGAGCCTACTGCAAAGGAAATACGGCTAGGTACATTGGCCTTAATAGAGCCTGTAATAACGTTGACAGAAGGACGTTGCGTAGCAAGTACCATGTGAATACCTGCAGCACGCGCCATTTGTGCTAAGCGACTAATAGATTCTTCAATATCATCAGGAGCAGTCATCATAAGGTCAGCTAACTCATCGATAATTAATACAATCAAAGGCATAGCCGCCTTAGGGTGTGCTTCGTTATAGCTCTTAATATCGCGTTTGCCAGATGCTGCAAAAGCTTTATAACGAGCCTCCATCTCACGAACAGCCCAACGCAATACAGCGGCTGCTTTTTTCATATCTGTTACAACTGGCGCCATCAAATGAGGAATGCCATTGTAGATAGACAATTCAACCATCTTAGGGTCGATTAATAAAAGCTTAACCTCTTCTGGTTTACGACTAAATAGAATACTTGAAATCAAAGTATTTACACATACAGATTTACCAGAACCAGTAGTACCTGCTACAAGCAGGTGAGGCATCTTCGCAAGGTCAGTAATAACAGGCTTACCTGCAATATCCTTGCCAAGACCAACTGGAATACCCCCACGAGCGTCCTTGAAGTCACTACAATCAAGAACATCACGCAAATGAACGGCCTCTGTCGTCTTATTAGGAACCTCAATACCGATAGCGGACTTACCTGGAATTGGCGCTTCCATACGAATATGTTGAGCCGCTAAATTTAAGGCAATATCATCTGTTAAATTAACGATCCGACTAACCTTTACACCAGGTGCAGGTTCAATTTCGTAGCGTGTAACAGTTGGACCTTGTGTGGCATTAACAACCTTAGCAGTAATACCAAAGTTACTTAATACATTTTCAAGCATCATTGCATTTTGCGCTACTTCTTCACCATTACTTTGACTCCCCTTCCCTTTCGCCAAAATATCAAGGCTTGGGAAATGATAAGGTCTATCATAGGTACGATGAATTTGACCATCCTTAGATACTGCTACTTGTGCTGTATCTTCTGTAGTACTAATAGTAGATGGTACTTGTAAACTCATACCAGACATACCGGCACCAGCACTTACAGAACTTGCAGCGGCACCTGTTCCAGGTACAGCAGAAGCAATGGCAGCGTGATTAGTTTCCAATGGACCAATCGTTGTATTTTGATATGTAAACTCTGGTTGTTCCTCATGTTTATTCTCTACTGATTCAGATTCATCTGTATATCCTTCGTCTGGAGTATATGTATAATCCTCATCTGGAGTATATACATAGTCATCACCTGTAGATCTACTAGCATCAGAGAATTGATCAAAATCATCTGCATCATAAGACTTCGCATCACCAGCATCTTCAGAAATATTCGCCAATTGTTCTGCTGCACGGTTGCGCGCTTCTATTTCAGCTAGTTCTTTCCAAGATGTAGGAGCCTTTGGAGATTCTACAGTCGTTACTGTATCCACCATAGGTTCATTATCTACAACCGCACTCGTTTCAAAGTTATCTCGATCGGTAGTGATACCTCGTTTTTCAAGTGTATCTAACGCTTGGTCTGCAGCATCAGCAAAGCGTGTGTCCTTTTCCCTGTTATACGCTTTCCGTTGTTCTGCAGCTTCTTTACGTTGTTCATTCCAATCTTCAAAGACCTCTTTAGCTACAGCTACCTTCTCGGCAGCCACTTCTTTAGCTACATCTAAACCTACTTGTGTTTTATCCGCCGCCTTTTGCAAGCCACTACGCAAGGATAAACGAGTAATTAGAATACCAAAGGCTAATAACAAGAACACATCTAAAATGATGGCCCCTAGCTCACCTAACAGTGTACGAAGGAATGTAGCGATAGCTCCACCTACAACACCGCCTTGATTAGCCAATTGTGTGGTGATTAGTTCCTGCCCCTCAGGAACGCGCCACAATGGAACAAGGGCTAGCAAGAACAGAAAGAACAAAGTCATTACAACGCCCCGTTTAGTAACGGAAATAAATGTTCCTTTATACAATAATCGCCAGCCAATCCAGAACACACCAAGGCAAGGAATAATACCGCCTAAGCCAAAACCATAACGGAATATACCTGTTAAAATCTGTCCTACAAGACCGAGTTCAAACCCAAAGAATCCGAGCAAGGAAATAACTGAAAAGGCAATTACAATTAAGCCTTTAACTTCACTGCGCAAGGAAAATCCTTGAGACTTAGTTTGCTGTTTTGTACTTGTTCGCTTTCGTCGTGTATTGCGTTTTTTGGTGGAAGTTTTTTCTTCTGCCATAAATCTATACAAACCCCTTACTTATATAACATTACAGTAAATTAACTTATCATTATATTATAGCATATATCGAAGTATTTAGTTAGCTTTTACGCCGTTTCTCCCAGTCACAAAGTAACTGTTCTTCCTTGCCTCTTTTAATACCATTGTAGTACAAAGCATCCATAAGAGGTGTTGGTAGATACTGCTGTTTTACATAACCATTTGGATAGTTGTGAGCATACTTATAGGTGTTCCCATGACCTAGCTTGCTAGCCCCACTATAATGACTATCTTTTAAATGATCTGGTACCTGTCCACAATCCTTGTGGCGCACATCAGCAATTGCTGCATCGATAGCCAAATAAGCAGAATTACTTTTTGGTGCTAATGCTACATAACAAGCCGCCTCAGACAATATGATGCGAGCCTCTGGAAATCCTACCATATGAGCCGCTTGAGCCGCTGCATTGGCTAGAACTAAAGCTTGCGGATCTGCAAGGCCTACATCCTCAGCTGCACATATTACGATACGACGAGCAATAAAATTAGGATCTTCCCCCGCTTCAATCATACGTGCCAAATAATGCACCGTCGCTTGTACATCCGAACCACGCATACTTTTAATAAAAGCAGAGATTGTATCGTAGTGGCTGTCACCTTTTTTATCATATGTGTAAATCCGACGTCCCACAACTTTTTCAAGAACCTCTATGGTTATAGTCCCTTCATCCGGTACCATAGCTGCAGCCTGTTCTAAAATATTCAAAGCCATACGACCGTCGCCATTAACGAAAATTCCTACATCCTCTAGCACTTCATCGGCTACTTGTAAACGGCGTTTACCAAGACCTACCTCTTCATCTGTAATAGCACGACGCAAAATTTGACCAATCGCCTTTGGTGTCAAAGCCTCCAATGTTATGAGTCGCAAACGGGATAAAAGCGGTCTATTAACCTCAAAAAACGGATTCTCTGTGGTGGCACCAATGAGGATAATCGTACCATCTTCTACACAAGGTAATAACACATCTTGTTGGCTTTTATTGAAACGGTGGATTTCATCGAGGAATAATATAGTTCTTTGTTGTAATGACCGTACGCGCTTACGAGCATCCTCTATGATGTTACGCAACTCACCTATACCAGCATTGGTAGCATTTAAATTTACAAAATGACTATTACTTACCTTAGCAATGATACCTGCTAGTGTAGTTTTCCCCGTTCCACAAGGCCCATAAAAAAGCATAGATGGTATGGTATCCTTTTCTACCATAGCACGTAAGAAGGTCCCCTTCCCTACGGCCTTCTCTTGACCGTATAAATGATCCAACTTGGTAGGACGCATACGCACAGGAAGTGGCTCATATGCATTTGTAGGCTCTAAATCAAACAAACTATCCATTCTATCACCTCAATTCACAGTATCCAAACTATTAATATCCATATTTCTAAACCATTGATGTTCTCATTTTAGAAATCACATACGTTCGACCATCAAACTGTATTGCTCTAAAATATGAATACCTATGACAAGCATCATACATCGATATACCTTATTGTATTTCCATATATAGTATATGACATTATATGCCATTTTTACACGCAAAAAAGCCCCACCATGCCGTAATGTACCGCGTTTTGATCCTGCTTAGGGCAGGTGGGTGCCCTCCTCATCCTGCGGTTGTCCCCTAAGGGCGTAACGTTCAGACGAGAGTCCGGACTCCCGAAGTAAATGTGTTGGCTCAAAACTGCGATATCACACGCACATGGCAGGGATATCTTATACATAAATAGTATCAGAAAGATTCGTAATAAACAAGTCTTGACATTTGAATTTTAATCAACTCTTGCCTATGTTTTTACACCAAAGATTGCTCTTCTTCTTCCTCGATATCTGGTTTAATATGCAACTCTTTTAATTGTTTAGGTTCTACTTCAGATGGCGCTTGGCTCATAACATCAGAAGCAGATTGAGTTTTAGGGAATGCGATTACGTCGCGGATAGATTGACGTTTTGCCATCAACATAACAAGACGATCTAGGCCAAATGCACAACCTGCATGAGGAGGTGCACCATATTGGAATGCATCAAGCATGAAGCCGAATTTGGATCTTGCTTCTTCGATAGATAAACCAATTGCTTTGAATACTTTTTCTTGTACGTCAGCTTGGTAAATACGCAAGGAACCGCCACCGATTTCTACGCCATTCAATACCATGTCATAAGCAATCGCTTTTACACTGCCAGGATCAGATTCTAATTTATCAAGATCCGCATGGCGTGGCATTGTGAACGGATGGTGCATTGCAACATAACGTTTTTCGTCTTCGTTATATTCGAACATAGGGAAGTCAGTTACCCATGTGAATGCCAATTTATCAGGATCAATCATGTTCATGCGGCGTGCCATTTCAAGGCGCAATTCGCCTAATGCACGTGCCACAGTTGCAGGTTTATCAGCAATCATCAATACGAGGTCGCCACCTTTAGCGCCCATTTTTTCACCAATGTTGCGGATTGTATCTTCACCTAAGAACTTCATGATTTGAGACTTGATAGAACCATCTTCGTTGAAGCAAGCCCATGCAAGGCCTTTTGCACCATAACGGTTTACATATTCAACGAGGTCATCAAGTTCACGGCGAGGAATGCCAGCGTCGCCAGGTACTACGATACCTTTAACTACGCCACCATTGTCGATTACAGAGCGGAATACTTTGAATTCTGTGTCTTTTACAAGGTCAGTTACATCAGTAAAGGCCATGTCAAAGCGAAGGTCTGGTTTATCAGAACCGTATTTATCCATTGCTTCATCCCATGTAATACGAGGCATTGGCAATGTGATTTCTTTGCCCAATGCAGTTTTGAATACATGAGCAACCATTTCTTCAAGCATGGAGTAGATGTCCTCTTCGTCTACGAAGGACATTTCCAAGTCGAGCTGAGTGAACTCAGGTTGACGGTCTGCGCGCAAATCTTCATCGCGGAAGCAACGAGCGATTTGGAAGTATTTTTCATAACCAGCAACCATCAAAATTTGTTTGAAAATTTGTGGAGATTGAGGCAATGCGTAGAATGTACCAGCATTTACACGAGAAGGTACTAGATAGTCACGAGCGCCTTCTGGTGTAGATTTAGTAAGCATTGGAGTTTCAATTTCCAAGAAATCGCGGCTATCGAAGAAGTCGCGCATAGCTTTTGTTACTTTGTGACGTAAAATCAAGTTGCGTTGCATTTCTGGGCGACGCAAATCAAGGTAACGGTATTTCAAACGAATATTTTCATCTACATCGATATCATCTTGGATATAGAATGGAGGAGTTTTAGCGGAGTTCAATACGCGCAACTCTTCACAGAACATTTCGTATGCACCTGTAGGAAGGTTTGGATTGATAGCAGAATCATCACGTTTTGTGATAGTGCCACGCACGCAAAGAACATATTCATTACGAACATCCTCTGCTTTGTGGAAAGATTCTACGTTATGATCTGGGGACGCTACTACTTGTACTACGCCAGAACGATCGCGTAAGTCCAAGAAAATCAAACCACCATGGTCACGACGGCGTTCAACCCAACCACATAATACGACCTCTTTACCTACCTCTTGTTCAGAGATGGTGCCACAACCGTGCGTACGGTGTAAGCCTTGCATTGTTTCCATTCTAATTGTCATCCTTTCACCAAAGAAGTTATACGCTCAGACACTGCATCGAGAGATACAGTCTCTTGTTCACTAGTATCCATGAATCGGATAATGGCTTCTCCACGAGCCAATTCATCATCACCCAATATGATAACATATTTTGCATTAATTTTGTTAGCATATTTTAATTGTGCCTTCATACTCTTACCCTGTCCGTCCATTTCAACGGATACATATGCATCATGCAATGCTTGGCAAATTTTGAAGGCCTCTACCTTAGCCGCATCACCAAGAGCTACTACGAATGCAGATGGATCTACAGTTTGTTCCGGTAATAAGTTTTGTTTTTCAAGGGCTAATAATAAACGTTCCATGCCCATCGCAAAACCGATAGCTGGTGTATGAGGACCATCGAGTTCCTCTACAAGGCCATCGTAACGACCACCACCGGCTACTGCACTTTGAGCCCCTAATGGAGTATATTGCACCTCAAATGCTGTTTTTGTGTAATAATCAAGGCCACGTACTAAACGAGGATTTAATGTATATTGCACATTAGCAGCCGTTAAATAAGTTTTTAATTCTTCAAAGTGATCATGACATTCTTCACATAAATGTTCGTGAATTTCAGGAGCACCTACGGACAAGGATTTACATGTTTCATTTTTGCAATCCAAGATACGCAAAGGATTTTTATACAAACGTTCTTGGCAGTCACTACATAATTGTTCTTTTTTAGGCTCAAAGAACTCAATTAATTTTTCACGGTATGTAGGGCGGCATATTGGACAGCCTACAGAGTTCACCTCTACATTGAGATCTTTAAGGCCAAAGTCTTTCAACAATTGTACGACCATGCAGATAACTTCGCTATCTACCACTGGAGATTGGGAACCTAGTACCTCTGCACCAAATTGGTGGAATTGACGGTACCGGCCTGCTTGTGGTTTATCATGTCGGAACATAGGCCCCATGTAATACCATTTTGTAAGGCCTTCTTTACCATATACTTTATTTTCTAAATATGCGCGTACTGCAGATGCTGTATTTTCAGGGCGCAAGGTAAAGCTAGAGCCACCATCATCACCCGTAGTAAATGTGTACATTTCCTTTTGTACTACATCTGTAGTTTCACCGATGCCGCGCAAGAATAATTTAGTATCTTCAAAGGCAGGTGTGCGAATTTCATTGAACCCGTATACTTTACAAATCTCGCGCATACGTTGTTCAATATAGTGCCAATTTATCATTTGCTCTGGCAAAAAGTCTTGTGTACCTCTTGGTTTTCTAATAGCCATTACACAACCTCCCAAAATTTTTCACAAATTCTATGTCGTTTCTCTAATAGTGCATCTATCGTTGCGTGGTAAACATCTACATCCTTTGGCATATGCTGTTTTAATTGCCGATATTCAGGGGCGCGCATCCACTTAGATGAACTACCAGGCCCCATGGATAGAATACTTTGCCGTTCTTCCATGATCTGAATATTGTATTCGCATGCTTTACCTGGCAAGGTGTAGCCAATATTTTCTAACTGCCCTCTCATATATTGTTGGCGATATAGATAATATGGCACATAACCAGCCGCTTCAAGACGCTCTTTACCATATTGTACCATTTCTGCTACCAGATGTTCCGCTGGAATATCATCTTGCATATTTAAATCGTACAATGGGCTACCACGTTTTAATGCTAACGTATGAATTGTAACATTTTCCGGCAAATTTTGACATACATAATCCATATTCTCTATCATGTTTTGCATCGTTTGATTTGGTAAACCGGCAATAAAATCCATATTTACCGCTAACGACGTATTATGTTTGACATATTGTAACAACTCATCAATATCACGTGCACTATGTCCACGCCCTATGCGACGTAAAATATCATCTTGCATCGTTTGTGGATTAATACTGATGCGATTGACACCTAAATCAAGCATAGATCGTAACTTTGTAGGATTAACAGAATCCGGTCGCCCCGCTTCTACAGTAAACTCATGACCTTCAGAAACAAGTATAGACAGCTGTTTCAGAACTTGGTGAAAGTCTTCGTCCCCTAACACCGTCGGTGTACCGCCCCCCATATAGAGGGTATCTACCGTTAAGCCATAAGATTCAACAATAGTTTTCATATCCTCTATGTCCCGGCCTAAGGCAGTTAAAAATTGACTTTTACCATCATAGTCCTGATAGAGTCCATACGGAAAGGAGCAGTAAACACAGCGGGTGTCACAAAAAGGAATGCCACAATAGAGACTCACCTTTTTATCATCTGTATCAGCTAAAAACGGACGTTGGTATTCACCTATAGAGCCTAAAGTGGCAAGTTTTTCCATAGACACAGAAAACTCGTCCCTAATG
>ERZ772962.1781-NODE-1781-length-11335-cov-5.413652_pt1 | contig 11335 bp, 15 predicted proteins | sample MGYA00580676_ERZ772962 | MGnify/ENA primary metagenome ERZ772962 (study PRJEB29015, sample SAMEA2738049) | human oral metagenome | biome: human oral; feature: human-associated habitat; material: saliva | place: China | collected 2230 ...
GGGCCACCCTCACATGGAGCTCGTCCTGCGCTTCCTCGCGCTCCTTAAACCAGACGCCCGTGACCTCCCACTCGTCCTTAAGCCCCATGGACCTCTTAAAGAGCCTTGCCAGCATCCCTGCCTTAAGCATCCATATCGCATCTTAGGACCGAAGTCTTTCCTTTCCGGAAATCCTATCGTTCAAAGGCCACGCCTTCGAGGGGATGCAGATATGCTACCCACCATAAGTAGCGAAGAGCCCATTTTAAGCCGGCGGCATACAGCGTACAGCCCCAGCGACCTCATCGAGCCGAATTAATCATCGTTTCCCTAGGAGGCTGGCTAGAAAAATCAGTCGACAGAGCTATAGGGACACCTCCCTTCTCGATGAGATGTCCGCCCTTGCAGCCACTTACCGGCTCTTTGTCCGCAAGGATCACTGTGTGGCCCTCGTGATGACAGGCTTGCCTCAGAATATCTCCACCCTGCTGAATGACAGGAGCGTCTCGTTTCTCAGAAGGGCGCAGCATGTGCTCGACAGAAAGGTGGGGCCCTGGTACGAGAGCGCTTGCCGCGATGAACTGACGTATGTGACTCTCTATCTGAGCACGCAGCATCATGGGACTCGCAGGATCGATGCCATTACGCGAAATGAGTTCCAGCACATCCATTGCTGGTCCTTGGTCTCTCATTGGTACTACTGGTATGTATCCATACTACCTTTTATTTGTCCTTGCCGAAGCTGCCTTTTCCCTCCTCTATCGTGAATGCCAGAACAAGAGAGAGGATAGCCATGAAATCCAAATGCAAGGTGCTCTCCAGCGATATCGACGGAATGGCGCTCAGGAGTGACCATACGATGAGTAAGGCAGTGGCAGACACGTTCAGGAACTGCATGAACAGGAGCTGCACAGCCGTGCTCGCCTCTTCAAGAAGTCCCCAGGGCATGATGCCAATCGTCAGAGCGAACAGACTCGAAAGGGTCTGGATTGCAGTGTATGGAGGAGGGCTCCTGCTTGACGCTGAAGGAAGAACTATCAAAACACGGATTCAGCCGCGAACTTACTTTTACAATCGAGCACCACATCGAAGAGCATTTCAGCGATGCTGCTGCCAGCATCTATTCCACCGAACATTAGTATGTGAAGAGCCCCAAGGACCCGAGGATTGCCCGCGAGGAAACGCATCGTAAAGACATCCTCCCAGGGAAAAGGAGCTACGGCCCTTGTATACGATAAGGTGGTCGGCAAGATCCTCTTCATCTGCAACCCCGAGACAACCATCCCTGTCCGCGACTCGCTGAGGGAGCGCTTCCCCAAGTGCCATGTCTCGACTTCGCCAGATATCTTAGTCGAAGCGAATACAGCCGGCATCTCGAAGGCAGCAGCCGTTACTGATGCATGCGCTGCGCCGGATGAGCCTGCATACACGACAGCCATAGGAGACACAGCAGATGACCTGTCCATGCTCGAAACGGCAGGTACAGGAATTGTCATGGGCAATGCAGTGCCTCAGGTCAGAGAGAAGGCAAACTTCGTCTGCGCGACGAGCGACGAGGATGAGGGATGCAGGAAACTTTTCGAAGATGCACCTTCTACCTAAGACAAAGATAGCCTCTCCAGAAAGCCGGAGAGGCTGCTCAAGCTCATTTCTTCTGGGGCTGACGCCCATAGAGGATCTTGAGTGCCTGCTTTGCCAGGGCGAAATCGGAGGCAGCCGATCTCTTGGCTGAAGCTTTCTTCTCCTCCGATCCACCAACTGGCTTGCCGGTCTTCTCGTCGATGGGACGCCCCGTTGCCAGGTCAATGCCTGCTGCACGGAGGAGCGCTGCGACATTCTTCTTCGCATGGGAGATGCCAACATGGAACACAGCCGCAAGCGCACCGGAAAGTATAGTAAGGATGATGCCCGCTATGCCTGCCGCAGCAGGGCCGTTGTACGTGAAGTGCCAGAGCCCGAGGATGATGCCCAATGCAAGCAGCCCATAGAAAACTCTTGCCCAGGTCTCCAGCCGCTGGATGGCATCGGTCTGTGCCCTTGCCTCGCTCACGAGCTGTGCACGCTTCTTTGCCTGCGCATCATTTCTTGTCATCCCATACCATCCTTTCACATTCCCCGGCATACAGAAAAGGAAGGCAGGAATCCCCTCCTGCCTTCCCTCTTCCCAGAAGAGCAATCGTGCTAGTAGGACAAGCCCGGATCGAAGAAGCCAATCAGGACGCCGACGAAGGCGATAATGACCATGATGAGCATGACCTTCGTTGCAGAGGCCTTCTTCTTTGTCATGAGCCACCAGCAGAGGTAAACGAAGGCGAAGTTCAGGATCTTCGGATAGATGCCAGAGCCAAAGACATTGAGGGTGACGGAGCCAGAGGAAGCAAGTGCATCGGCAGAGACCGTCTGGGAGCTCGACCACAGGACGCGCGACAAGGGTCCAAGGCCCGGAAGGACAAGTGCCGTGTCGATAGAAATCCACGTTGCGGCGACAGCACCGATAACGATGGTGCCAACCATGATGATAGAATTGCGCAGTGCCTCGGACTGGGGACCGACGAGAGCTTCGACTGCCGAGCCGCCGAGCTTATAGCCGCGGCGATAGGCAAACTTCATGCCGAAGTACATGAGCACGTTCCAAGCCACGATGTAGAAAATCGGGCCGAGGACAGAGCCGCCCTGGGCAAGGCCGAGCGCGATGCCAAGAAGGATGGGGATGAACGTGCCAACGATGATGGAGTCACCAAGACCTGCAAGAGGTCCCATGAGGCCGGCACGGATGCCGTTGATGGTCTCGTCCTCGACAGGCTCGCCGTTGGCGCGTGCTTCTTCTAGGCCTGCTGTCAGGCCGACGACCATGGTGCCGATCTGTGGCTCGGTGTTGAAGAAGGTCGTATAGGTCTCGAGTGCGTTGACCTTGTCCTCATCCTTGTCGTAGAGGTCTTCCACGATAGGGAGCATTGCGAACAGATAGCCAAACGTCTGCATATGCTCCTGAGAGAAGCAGGTGAGGTTGCCGTAAGCCCAGTTGTGGAAGGACCGTGACAGCGCCTTCTCGGACAACTTCTTGTTCGACAGCTTCTTGTTCATGTCTGCCATGATCAGATGTCCTCCTCGTCTTCATCATCCTCGTCGCCGGATGCAAGGGCGACAGTGCCATTCTTGAGTTGCGTCCTCAGCTGCTGAATCTCGAAGTTGATCATCGCGAAGAAGACAGCGATGACTGCGGACGCAATGAGGTTGCAGTGAAGCACTGCAGCAAGCGTGAAACCGAAGGCGAACGTGACCCAGTCAAGCGGCTTGGTGATGACCTGCTTGCAGAGGATGCCGATGCCGACAGCAGGCAGCAGGGAGCCGACCGTGAACAGCGTCTTCATTGCGATGCCGTTCATCGGCAGGTAGTCCTTCATGATCTGGACCATGCCGGCGCCAGCGAGGCAGATGACGAACGTGGGAAGGAAGGAGAAGAGGATGTGGGAGATCCAGGGATAGACGACGTCGACGAGAGGAATAGTCTTCTTGATCTTGCTCCAATCTTTCGTCTCCATGACCTTCCAGCCGATACCCTGCCAGACCAGGTTGAGCGTTACGGTGCCATAGAAGAGAACGGTGCCGAGCGTGCCGACTGCTGCACCGAGGGCTGCTGCGAGGTTTGCTGCTTCGGTCGAAGAGGGATCAAGCCCCTGTGCATGGATCGCGAGGATTGAGAGCGGGATGCCGATATAGGTGACGGCACGCACATCTGCGGAGACAGTCCCGCCCGGAGTGACCAGCGCGATGTAGACGATCTGGATAGCGGAGCCAACAATGATGCCAGTCTGGACATCGCCCAGAATCAGACCGACGACAAGGCCACCGACCAGGGGACGGCCGAGCGTATAGTTGCCTATCGTCGTGCCGCCCATGCCGGGCAGTGATGCCAGGCAGGCGAATAAGCCGAGCAATGCTGCCTGGAATACATTGATTTCCATAGCGTTCCTTTCTTCGTACAGAGGCAGAAGCTGTGCCTACTTGAGATCGAACTGGTCGCGGAACTTCGACCAGGGGCCAATCGAGTTGTCCTTGAGAAGCGCGAAGACGACGTCGTAGCCCTTCTTCGTGATGTCCTCAAGCGCCTGTGCCTCCTCGGGGGTGATGGACTGGTTGTTGCCCAGCTTCACGGCACCCGGACGGTCGTTGCACGGACCGACGATGACGGTCTTCACATCGGAGGGAACAAAGCCCAGGTCGCAGAGGATCCACTTCATATCGAGCGGATTCTTCGTGATGAGGAAATAGCGGGAGCTGCTCTCGAGCACCTTCTGTGCCTTCTCCTTGAAATGCTCCTTGGTCCAAACGAAGATCTTCTTGTCAGGAGCTGCGCCTTTGTAGGCGGACTTCAATACCTTGTTGGATGCCGCAGCATCGTTCACGGCAATGATGCCGTCGCAGGGATACTCGAGTGCCCATCTTGTGACGGTCTGCCCATGGATCATGCGGTCGTCAATGCGGACAAATGAGATCATGTCCCTCCCCTTTCTTTGCCCGGAGCCCCTCTGGCTCCGCTTTTGCATGCTTACAGATCGTCCTCATCCTCTTCGTCGTCGGTAAGATCGATCTCGATCTCGCGGATGGCAGCGCGTCCCTCGTTGACAATCTGGGAAGCCAGCTCGTCAAATGCAACATCGTCGCCCATCACGGCAGTGATCGCCATAGGCAGGCTCAGGCCGCCGAAGGCATGGGTATGGGATAGAAGGCCCTTCTCCGTCAGAACGTTCATCGTGTTCGTAAGCGGGGATCCTCCGATAACATCGCCGAGAACGACAAGTTCGTCGTCTGCCCCAACCGGCGTAAGCGTCTTCTTGAGGTTCTCGACGAACTTGTCTGCCCCCATGCCATCAGGCATGTTGCACACAAGCACGTTGTCGTGATGCCCTACCAGCATGTCCAGTACGCTCGATACGCCCGGAGCCATTGTTCCATGGCTCACCAGAAGCAGATATCTCATAGCTAGTCCTTCCACTCGGCTAAGCCGCTGCAGATGCAGCACACTGTTCCAGCTCCCGGGCAGCTGCAGTACAATGCACTGTGCTTATTTATAGCACCGCTCCAGTACGTTGTACTGGATATTCTTAGAGGTGGCGGCGAGCGGTAGATTTGGATGTGCCGCCAAAAATCCGAACATCTGACTCAAAGATTGGAATATCAGATGTATCAAGAAGACCAAAAGAATGCTTCATTGGATTGTGTCGAGTTTTGTGGTGTATGAGTAGGGCCGCGCCAGTCTCGATATCGGCAGCCTCCTGCGTTGGCGTAACTTTATGCCGCTCTCTCGTACTTATCAATCACCAGCTTCATGATCACCCTCGCTTCGGAGTGCGCCTCCTCGTCTGCCTCCAGCTCCTTGATGCGCATCTTTGCCCTCTTAAGGGAGAAAACGGGCTCTAGTGACTCCTTCGACATGAACAGCCTTCTGCACTCCCACTCGGCGTTGAGCTTGCCGATAATGCCGGCGAGCAGCCACATGACCGACCCCATCGACGAGAACACCTGCACGGCCCGGCCCCTGCGCTTGAGCTTGCCGTTCATGCGCTGCATCACGTTGTTGGTGCAGATCTTCAGGCGATGCTGTCTGGGGAAGGACAGATACGCGAGGGCGGCAAGCTTGGCGTCCTTGACCACCCTGGCCGCCGACGGGGCGAACGCCCTTAGCTCGTCGACGGCGCGGTGGTAGAGGGCGCGCCGTCAGAGGCCCTCCCCGGAGTCGATCCTGGCGCGCACGTCGCACTTGATGTACGCGAGGCCGCGCTGCCAGGCCGCCTGCGAGTAGACCTCAAAGACCTTGGCGGCGCCGCCCACCCAGGGCGTCTGAGGTGACCAGGCGCACGTTGTGCACCCCGCGCTCCTGCAGGAACCCGCGCCAGGAGGCGTAGCTTTCTGAATTCACACACGTGAACCCCACGAAGTGGCGCTGATCGTCGTCGCCGACACTAATCGCCACGATGAAGGCCTCCCTGCGCCACGCGCCAGCTCACGTAGGTGGCGTTAAGGAACAGCTAGGCGAAGCGGAGCGGCGAGCATCCCCTCGCCAGCAACGCATCCACCTTATCCTCTACCACCGCGCGCAGGCGCAAGAGCTGATCCTTGGACAGGGAGTCCACCTTCTCGACCTTGCGCGTGAAGGTGGCAGTGATATACATCTCAGCCAGCGCGCACTCGGTGCGCGATGCAGCGCTTGAAGAGGTCGGTCGGGAAGTACGAGCCACTGTACAGCTTGGGCACCATCAGCGGGAGCGTCCCGACCGCGGTCGCGATAGCCGCAGCGGCTGTTCATGCGGCTCTCAAAGCGGGTGGCGCCCTCGGCCCCGCACGCCTCGTTTGCCTGGATGGACATGATCTCGTTGAGCACGGCGGCCATGGTGGTGTTCATCATGTTACACAGGCTCGAGGCGCTGTCTAAGAAACCGAGCAGGACCTCCTTCAGCTGCGGGTCCCCACGCTGTATACTGTTTGAGCTGACCATCGTCGTTCCCTTGTGTCGTCATCGATGCAACCGACATTCTAGGACCGGCGATGGTCTTCTCGTAGCTTCCCTCTCATACACCACTTTTTTCGACACAACCTCAGGCGATACAATAAGCAAATCTTATGCCCCCGTCAGTTCCCGGCTGACGGGGGGCATTGCCTTGAATCTTGCAATCACTGTTGTAAAGAGCCGATTCTGCCAACGTTAGTGCAGGTATTAGCACTTGGTTTGCAGTCGCTTACACCAGCATACTTCAGTACGAAACATTGTGAAAACAGTTCAACTTGTTTGTCATAACTGACCCCTCATAGAATGCACTTAGGGTCAAAAGAGAGCCCAGACAAAACAATCTGGACTACGTAATGGCCACAGGTAATCGGGCAGCATACCCGTCAAGCAAAGGAGATTCATATGCCTAAGGTAATTTGCGCGTGTGGTTCTGGAGTTGCAACTTCGCAGCTGGTCGCTTCCAAGGTCACTCGTATGCTGAAGGATCGTGGCGTCCAGGCTGATGTTGAGGCCGTTGATCTGAAGTCGCTTCGTCATTACATCAAGGATGCAGATGCGTACATCTCCATCGTCAAGGGCGAGAGCTTTGACATTCCAACGTTTGACGGAATCAAGTTCCTGACTGGCATGGGTGCAGATCAGGAGGCCGACGAGCTGGCGGATCTTCTGAAGTCGCTCAAGAAGTAGTAGCAACTATCCAACGCTATTCGAAGCGGGTGAGTCAGGTTGAGCAGAGGATTGCTTCCAAAGCCAGTATGGGTGTTTCTCGTAATAATCGATTTTTGTCTGCTGCTGTTGGGCTTTATGGCGATGGACTTACCGACGTCTATCCTAGCTCTCTTGCTTGCATTTTTGATTCATCGCTGTGGGCTGGAGACGCTCTTTGAACCGGGCCGGGGAGAGAACATCAATCTTCACGACAAGGCCAAGATAACTCCCGAGCAGCGCAAGGAAATCATAGAAGTCCTGCGTGCTGAGCGTATAGAAAAACGACAAGAGAGACAGCGCGCGAGGAGGTGTGCTTCCAAGCGTTGCAAGCGATCAGTTCGTAGTGAATCTCAGTAGGTGGAGTAGTAATAGCTAAGAACAATAGAAAAGGGGAGGGTTGAGCATGGGAGATTGGAAAGGCCTCCAGGCAGTGAAGGATGTCTCAGAGCTCAGCTACCAAATGTGGCAAAAGGGCTGGGATGAGGCCAATGGAGGCAACATCAGCTATTTGCTCACTGATGATGAAGCTAGGAGTCTGAAGTACGTTCCTGGAACGGGTCGGAAGCTGACTCTTGTTGAGGGTATACCTGATGCAATACGTGGGAAGTACATCCTTGTAACGGCTACGGGTTCCTACTTCCGTGAAATAAAGGACGATGTCGAGCACCTTCTGGGCGTGATTTATCTTCCCGAACAGGGCAATGATTATGAGATTGTTGCTGGACTCGTGGACAACCGTCCAACGTCAGAGCTGGGCTCGCACATTACTACGCATGCCGTACGCCTGGCTGTAGATCCGGACCAGCGCGTCGTTATGCATAATCATGCAACCCATGTGTTAGCCATGACGCATACTGGCCCGACCAATGAGCGCGACTTCACGGTTGCCCTCTGGAGGATGATTACCGAGGGCGTAGTTGTTTTCCCTGATGGTGTTGGCTTGATCCCCTGGTGCGTAGCCGGTACACCGCAGATTGCTAAGGAGACGAATGAGCGCATGAAAACTCATCGCTGCGTTGTCTGGCAGTATCACGGTGTGTTCACCACCGGTGATTCTATGCATGATGCATTTGGCCTTCTTGAGACAGTGGATAAGTGCGCTGAGGTTTGGCTGCTGTCTCAGAGCGCAGGTGGAAAGAACCCTGGCATCTCAGATCAGGGGCTTATTGATACTGCAAAGTGGTATGGCACCACCTTGCACGAGGGATACATTTCGTAGGGTCTGTAAAAAGGCCTTGCAAAATGGTCGAGCACTCCTGAGAGCTCTAGTGGGAACAGGCCCGGCAGTCAACCCAAAAAAGCTTTGAATAATTCAAATTTCTCAGAAGTGCTCCCTTCCAGTCTAATACGAAGACTTAGATAGAAAGGCACGCAATGGACGTTCTCTACAACGTAGTCCAATATATTTTGGGCTTTGGAGCAGCTGTTTTTGTCCCGCTGATTATGCTAATTATCGGCATGATTTGCAAGATGAAGTTTAGCGATGCATTTCTGGCGGCACTGACGCTGGGCATTGGCTTCACAGGCATGAATGTTTTGATTAACTTCATGACCGGTGCCATTACCCCTGCAGCACAGGGACTCGCAACGGCAACGGGCATCAGCTTGCCGGCCGTCGATGTGGGATGGCCCGCACTTTCCGCTATCGCATGGGCGTGGCCGTATGGAACGCTTTGCTTCCCGCTGTTGATCGTCATCAACATCATTATGCTGAAGGCAAAGCTCACGAACGTGCTCAACGTTGATCTTTGGAACTGCTGGACCAAACTCTGCACCTGCGTTATCACGTACTACCTCTGCGTTTCTGTTGGCTTCCCCGACGGCACTGCTGTCATCCTGGGCTTCGTTGCTGCTTCGATTCAGATCGTCCTCGAACTCAAGATTGGCGACGCGATTCAGCCGACCATCCAGAAGGTCACTGGTATTCCTGGCGTCACTGTTCCGCACGCTCTGATGCTGTCCTGCGCCATGATTCTGCCCTTTGAGAAGCTCCTGGAGAAGGTTCCTGCCATCGAGAACAACCACGTTGACGCAAAGTGGCTACGCGACAAGATTGGCATCTTTGGCGAGAACTGCGTCATGGGCTTCATCATCGGCACGGTGCTGGGTGCCGTCGCTTATCGCGACCCCCAGAAGGCTCTGACGTTGGGCATCCAGGCCGGTACTGCAATGCAGCTGTTCCCGACCGTTTCAAAGCTGTTCATGCAAGCTCTAGCTCCTATTTCTGATGCTGTTGGCTCCTTCATGAAGCAGCGTTTCCAGGGTCGTGAGCTTATCATCGGCCTTGACTGGCCTATCGTTGCCGGTTCGGACGAGCTCTGGGTCTCTATGATTCTTCTGATTCCGTTCGAGTTGATTTGGGCGTTTATCCTTGCTCCTGTGGGCAATGTGGTCCTGCCCTTCGCTGGCATCGTCAACATCTGCCTTGGCCCCTGCCTGCTTATGCTTTCTGGTGGTAACCTCATCAAGATGCTCATCGAGGGCATCATCGTGACCCCCGTGTATCTGCTGGCCTCCAGCTCCTTCGCGCCGTATCTGACGGAGCTTGCCCGCACCTACTCTCCGGATTCCCTCGCTGGCGTTGGGAACAACGCCATGATTACCTGGTCCACGCTTGAGACTCCCGACTTCAGGTGGTCCATCGCTAACGCGCTGTCTGGTCATCCGGCCGGAATCGTTGCCCTCATCGTTTGGCTTGCGCTGTTCGTCTGGATGCTCAAGGAGTTCAAGAAGCGCAACGCAAAGCTGAAGGCAGAGCAGCAGGCATAGGCTTCTAATTCTAAAGGCCTGGATGCGGCTACTGATGCAATAGTTCGCCGCTCCTCGAAGAAAGTAATCGAGGGGTGGCGCTTCTATTCCTTGTAACGATAATTCGCTGCAATTATCGATACCTCACGACGACAATTGGAGACTATATTGCTTGGGAAAGAAACAATAAAGCGCGACCTCACTAGGATTGACGTGTCCGCTTCGAACTGCAACGAGCTCTTTGAGAAGATGAACCAAGTCTTTCTCAAGGGTGGACGTGAACAAGAAGTATCTGCGTACTATCGAAGAGCGCGAGAGCAAGTATCCTACGGCACTTCCTGTAGAGCCTGATCCCATAGCCATTCCTCACACCGAGGCAGATGCCATCATCATGCCCTTCTTTGCACCTGTGCGGCTGGCAACTGCCATTCCCTGGGGTGACATGTCTGACTCAGCCAATACATTACAGGTAAAGCTGGTATTCATATTGGGTTTCAATGAGCCTGGCGTTCACGTTGAGCTTCTGCAGATTCTGGTGCATAACTTCAGCAGATCGGACTGGTTCAACACTCTACATTCGGCAAAGACTGAGGATGCGTTCCATCAGGCTGTCATGGATATGGACTGGAACCACGATTAGCCGATGGCTTTACGCTGATACAAATGCTTCCACTTGAGAGACCTACCTTAGCTGAAAGGTGGTTATTCGATGCTTTGCAATGATCCTGAGTCGTTTCGGGAAGATATGCTGAGCGGCTATGTTGCCGCATATCCAAACTACGTTGCCCAAGTTCCAGGCGGTTGTCGTCCGTGCCTCTGAAATGCCAGAGAATAAGGTCGTTGTAATCAACGGAGGAGGCTCTGGGCATTAACCCTGCGTTTTATGGCTACATTGGCGATGGGCTTATGGATGCTACTGTAGCTGGTAATGTGTTCACGTCTCCGTCGTCGGAAGATGCGCTCAGCGTTGCAAGTTCCGTAAATCAGGGAACAGGGATACTCATCATCGGAGGAAATTACGCCAGCGACAAGAAGAACTTCGATATTGCTAGGGAAACGATGATTAATGCCCCATAACGTGTTAAAGGGGACCGACCACACGACTTTTCTGGGCCGGAATGCGGGAAAGGCAGAAAAGGATGCTCATCCAGCACGTGCAGGAGCCGTCATCCTTACATCTGTCCTGCCGCATGCACCGCAAGAAGGCTCCAAGACGGATCAAGCGACTCTGGAAGCCGGGAGGTGCAGCCTGCCAGCAAAAGATGCACATGGCAAGGTTTGCAAGGGTGAGGCAGACTCGAGCATACAGGAGTTCTTCTCTATCCCCCTGTAGCGTGTCCTTAAGGGGTCGAAGCGCCGCTTCACGATAAGGAAGGGATGCTTCTACCTTTG
>ERZ772962.1783-NODE-1783-length-11329-cov-3.128969_pt1 | contig 11329 bp, 9 predicted proteins | sample MGYA00580676_ERZ772962 | MGnify/ENA primary metagenome ERZ772962 (study PRJEB29015, sample SAMEA2738049) | human oral metagenome | biome: human oral; feature: human-associated habitat; material: saliva | place: China | collected 2230 ...
TCTGTTCTTTAAAATCTGGTGGAAATATGAATCCAATGTTAAATATCGCTATTCGTGCGGCACGAAAAGCGGGCAACGTGATTGCTAAAAACTATGAGCGCCGTGATGACATCCAAACAAGTAAAAAAGGTATTAATGATTATGTGACTAGCGTCGATAAAGCCGCTGAAGCAGAGATCATTGAAATCATTCAAAAATCTTATCCTGATCACACAATTATCAGTGAAGAACGTGGTGCATTAGAAGGCAAAGACAGTGATATTCAATGGGTGATTGATCCACTAGATGGCACAACCAACTTTGTAAAAGGTTTGCCACATTTCTCTGTTTCTATTGCTATCCGTGTAAAAAACCGTACCGAAGTAGGTGTGGTTTACGATCCTATTCGTAATGAATTATTCACTGCTGTGCGTGGTGAAGGCGCAAAATTAAATGAAGTGCGTTTACGTGTAGATAGCCAAAATGAACTTAACGGGGCGATTTTAGCCACCGGTTTCCCATTCAAACAACCAAGCTTGATGCCAACTCAATTTGCGATCATGAATAACTTAATTGATGAAGCAGCAGATTTCCGTCGTACGGGTTCTGCCGCATTAGACCTTTGCTATGTTGCTTCTGGTCGCGTTGACGGTTATTTCGAAATGGGCTTAAAACCTTGGGATTGCGCAGCGGGTGATTTAATCGTGCGTGAAGCAGGCGGTTTAGTATGTGATTTCAATGCGGGTCACGGCTATTTACGCTCAGGCAATATCGTGGCGGCTCCAGCACGTATTTTAAAAGAAATGCTAAATAAAATTCAGCCTTGCTTAACCGAACAAGTGAAGTAAGACTCAATAAAAAGTGCGGTAGATTTCACCGCACTTTTTTTATGACTAATTTCTTTCGAGTGGCTTTCTATTTTCTTCCGTTTCCGGCTCAAGATCCAATTTAGCCATAAGAAGTTGATCGCCATCTTCTTCTGGGTTGCCTGTCACTAATAATTTATCGCCATAGAAAATGGAATTCGCTCCCGCCATAAAGCACATCGCTTGCATTTCTTCACTCATGCCTTGACGACCTGCAGAAAGACGAACATAACTTTTCGGCATAGTAATACGAGCAACGGCAATAGTGCGAACAAACTCTGTCCAATCTAAATCAGCTGCATCTGCCATTGGTGTGCCTTCTACTTTCACTAATTGGTTAATTGGTACGGACTCTGGCTGCGGATCAAGATTTGCCAAACTTGCAATGAGACCAGCTCGCTCTTTGCGGGTTTCATTCATGCCCACAATACCACCACAGCAAACTTTTAAACCAGCATGACGCACTTTTCCTAATGTGCTTAAACGATCATCAAAACGGCGTGTACCAATCACATTGTGATAATTCTCTGGCGCGGTATCAAGATTGTGGTTGTAATAATCCAATCCCGCATCTTTTAACTCTTCCGCCATACCATCTTGCAACAAGCCAAAGGTCCCGCAAGTTTCTAAGCCAATATCTTTTACCGCACGAATAATCGCCGTCACTTTTTCCATATCTTTAGGCTTAGGACCACGCCATGCTGCGCCCATACAAAAACGTCCTGCACCACGTGCTTTCGCAATTTTGGCTTTTTCGACAATTTCATCAATATCCAAGATCTGCTGATTTTGTACACCTGTTTGATAACGTGCTGATTGTGGGCAATAACCACAATCCTCTGGACAGCCACCCGTTTTAATCGACATCAACGTCGATAACTGTATCGCACCAGGGTTGAAATGCTCTCGATGCACTTGAGCCGCACGATAGACTAATTCTAAAAAAGGTGTTTCAAATAACGCTTCGATTTTACAAACAGACCAATACTCTACTGATGGATGGGGTGTAATAGATGAAAGCTGTACTACATTTGTTGTGGTCATTATATTTTCCTCGTTTAAGCTATGTCGCTTTGATTAAGTTGAGCATATTACTCTGCAATATGATAAAAAGAGATCAGATCACTTTTCCTTGATGAATTTCAATCACTCGATCAATATGCCGTTCAATTTCTTTGGGTTGATGCGTCACCAGTAACATGGTGAGTTTTTTCTCTTCACATAATTGATCCATTAAATCCTGCATTTCAATGCGTAATTTAGGATCAAGAGCTGAAAAAGGCTCATCCAATAATAAAATAGGTTTATCTCGTAGCAAACAGCGCGCCAATGCCACACGCTGTTTTTGTCCACCTGAAAGTACGGTCGGTTTTCTCGTTAAAAAATCCTGTAAATTGACCGCACTTGCAGCTTGTTCTACAAGTGCTTTTTCTTCTGCATTTAAGGCTAAATTCGGTTTTAAACCTAAAGCGATATTCTCTTCTACAGAAAGATGAGTAAAGAGATTATTTTCCTGAAATAGCATGGAAACAGGGCGTTCAAAAGGTGCCGTTTTAGTATGATTTTCACCATTTAGCCAAATCTCGCCACTATCAGCATATTCAAAGCCGGCAATTAAATTCAGTAAGGTACTTTTTCCTGCGCCACTTTCACCAATGATGGCGATTTTTTCCTGGGCTTGAATCTGTAAATCAAATACCATCGGCATGGATTGATAATTGAAGACTACATTATTTAATTTAATCATGTTGTTCCTTCTGCCCTTCAATAAACATAAATAAACCTAAACATAAGCCCAATAAAATCAATGCCGTCACTGCCGCTTCTTGGCTTCGATATTGCCCGATTTGTTGATAAAGCAAATGAGGCAACGAAGTAAAATCAGGGCTACCAAATAAGGCTATCGCTGTAAAATCGCCGAGTGATAAAGTCGTTGCGAGTGCCAAAGCATATTTCAACGGGGCTTTTAGCAACGGATATTCAATTAAACGAAAACGCTGCCAGCCTGTAATATTCAGCGATAAACAGAGTTTTTCATAATATTGCATCGATTGATTCATTGGTGTATTGAGAATTTTGATCACAAATGGCAAGGCAGCCAAGGCGTTACAAACAGATACCACTACAAACAAATGCCCTGCTGAAAAATCAATATCTTGTAACCAAAGGAATAAGCCGACTGCTAAAACGATCGTCGGAATGGCTAAAATCATCATGCCCCCCGTTAAAATTAAGTGGGCTAATTTGGGATGATATAACCATTGCAGTTGACGGGAAAGTAACAATAAGAAGAACCCAAATAATACCGATAAAATCCCTGCGGTCGGCGCCATGGTTAATGAATAAGCAAGTGCTTTCCATAATTGTGGATTTTGCCAATAGCCAAATAATTGAGTTGCAGATAAACCTTGAAAAACAATATTGAATAAGGGACTTAAAATAAATAAGCACACCGAGAATAAGACAAAAACATGTCCAAATTTGACCGCACTTGAAACAGGTAAAACCCAGCGATAACGTTGCGATATCTGCGTTTCAGGTGCTTTCGCCCAATATTGTGAAAGTGAAAATAATGCAAAACAAAACGCAAATTGTACAAGCGCAAAAAGTGCGGCTTTGGGTAAATCAAATTCAAAGAAAATAGCTTGGTAAATCGCAACTTCTAGCGTGCTATTTTGTGGCCCGCCACCAAGTGCCAAGACAATCGTAAAACTGGTGAAGCACAGCATAAAAATCAATACAAAGGCTGACACGATTTGGCTTTTCAAATAAGGCCATTCAATTAAACGGAAAAATGTGAAACCTTTGATATTCAATTGTGCCGCGAGTTGATGCTGTTCGGTCGGTACACTTTGCAAAGCCTGTAAACTCATTCGGGCAGCTAAGGGAATATTAAAAAATAAATGGGCAATGAGAATACCACTTAAACCATAAATGGAGGGTTTCCATGAAATACCTAAGGTTTGCAGCAGTTGTGTTAGCCAACCGGCAGTGCCATAAATACCAATTAGACCGAAAATAGCCAGTAATGCCGGCAAAACAAATGTGAGAGAAAAAATGCGTAAAATGAGCGATTTGCCTTTGAAATCTAAATAGAAAAAAGCACGCGCAAATAACATACCAATTATGCTAGAAAGCAAGGCAGATAATAATGCCTGACCGACACTAAAGGCGATAACTTGATGCAAATAATCATCTTTTAAGAAATCAGATAAGGCATAATCACTTCCAACTGAAAAAACAGCAGAAAGTGAAAATCCATAGAGTAAAACAATGAAAAAAATGACCGCACTTCCGCCCAAATAATGGCGATGACGAAAATGCGGATGTTGCAATAAGCTCATTAATACTACTTAGATAAGGCTTTTTGCCATTGATTGATCCAGCCTTTCAGCTGCTCACTTGTTACCGTTGTGGTATCTAAAATACGCATTGATTTTGCGCGAGAATTAAGCGCATCAATGTGGCTTTCGATATTGGCCTCTACCACGGGTAACATGACATTATTTTTAGCAATATCCGCTTGAGCTTGCGGTGAAAGTAAGAATCCTAAAAATTCATCAGCACAGGCATTATTGCGGTTAGCCACTTTGGCTGCCACTTCAACTTGTAATACGCTCCCCTCTGCAAATTCCGTTGCCACATAATTGTCTTTTTGTTCAGAAAGAATATGGTAAATCGGTGAAGTATTTACGCTTAAAACCAGATCACCTTCGCCTTTTAAGAAGGCCCCATAAGACTCAGTCCAACCTTTGGTGACCGTGACCGTATGTTTAGAAAGGGTCTTCCAGGCATTTGCGACATCTGCTTCTGGATAAACTACATTCATCCAAAGTAATAAACCACGTCCAATACTGCTTGTACGCGGATCTTGATATAACACTTTAAGATCTTGACGCTCAACTAATTCTTTTAAGCTATTTGGTGGATTAGTCAGTTTATTTTTATCATAAATAAACGCGTATTGTGCATAATCGAATGGTAAGAACGTGTGATTTTCCCATTTAATTGGTAAACGTAACTGGCTTAAATCCACTTTATTTGGCTCAAAAATATTGAGTTTTTGTGCATCCTCAATTTGATAACTATCTAAACCGAGCACTACATCCGCCTTAATTTTTTTACCTTCTAGACGAACACGGTTAAACAAGGTGCCATTATTATCAAAAGCCACATAATTCAGCTTACATTGCGGGAATTGTTGTTCAAAAGCTGCTTTAACTTTTGGTCCAGCGCTCCAATCAGCACTAAATGAATCATAAGTATAAACATCTAATGTTTGAGGAGCAGCTTGTGCGAAAGCGGAAGCAGTAAAAAGTGCGGTTAAAATGGGAAGCGTTTTGTTCATTATGCGTTCTCCTTATTTTTGCATAACGAAACAGCATAATGAGATGATTAGTTTCCTACGCCAGCATTATCTGTTTCAGGTTCACGGGTGTTTCTCAGCCATTAATATTGGCACCCCGACTAAGTGCGATGTAGTCTAACGTAAGGGAATTTTATCAACAAGTTATTTAACTTAAAAATGTTAATCTGATCACATTTTTATAACAGGTTTATCATTTTTTAAGCAAAAGAAAACCTGCTAAAAAGCAGGTTTATCTTGTAATCTATCGTCAATTAAGCTTGATGTTTAGCCGCTACTTCGCTTAATAAAGTTTGAAGTTCGCCAGATTGATACATTTCTAAAATAATATCACAACCACCAATTAACTCACCTTCTACCCATAATTGTGGGAAAGTTGGCCAGTTTGCATAAGCCGGCAATTCAGCACGAATATCTGGGTGTTGAAGAATATCAACATAGCCGAAAGGCACTTTGCAATTCATTAATGCTTCAGATGCACGCGCAGAGAAACCACAAGAAGGTAATTTTGGTGAACCTTTCATGTAAATTAAAATTGGGTTTTCAGCAATTTGTTTTTTGATTTTGTCTAACGTTTCCATAATGTTCCTTGTTCAAATAAGTCTGAATAGGGCGCTATTCTAGCATAAGATAGAACCTGAGTGAAAGACTTGGTCTTACCAACTTCCACCAGCTCCACCGCCGCCAAAGCTACCGCCGCCAAAGCCACCACTGGAAGAACCACCGCCACCAAAGCCTCCACCAAATCCGCCTCCGAAACCGGAACCGCCACCACGGCGACGAGAAATCGTACTTTGACGAATGATTTTATTCAGTTGGTCACGTTGATTCGGGCTAATATATACTTCATCTTTGTGATATTGGAATTCACCAAATAGAACAATGGCAATAAATGCCAATACCATTAAGAATGGGATGTACTTATCGAACGCATCTTCTTCAACTTGTGCTGCATCAAACTCGCCTTTACTTGCCGCAATAATTTGGTTTAAGCCGTCATTAATACCTTGCGCATATTGGCCTTGTTTAAATTGTGGCAAAATTGCCGAACGGATGACTTGCGATAAAAAAGCATCCGGCAAAACACCTTCTAAACCTTGCCCTGTAGCAATAAAGACTTTGCGATCATTCTTCGCAATCAGCATCAACACGCCATTGTTCAGATTTTTGCGTCCAATGCCCCATTTATCACCTAAAGCAAAGGTATAATCAGCGATTTCATATTCACCGGTTGTAGGAACCAAAACGACAGCGATTTGTGAACTCGTTTCTTTACTATAAGCAATCAGTTTATTTTCTAAAATTTGCTTATGTTCTGCAGAAAGTGTGTTGGTGTAATCGTTTATGTAATGGAAAGGATTTGGTGCAGGCGGAAATTCTGCTGCAACAACCATTTGAGCAAAAAAAACAAGGCTAAAAATAACCGCACTTTTCATAAAAGATAAAAGCTTAGCCATTAATAATTACCTCATTAGATAATTCATTCACATCATCAGGCTGAATAGGGAAATGGCGAGATAAAATATCACTGATACGATCAATCGCATCGACAATGCCTTGTGTATAAGCTTTTTGTTTAAATTGCTCAATCATTAAATCGCATTGTAACTGCCAATAAGCCACATCAACAAATTGATGAATGCCTTTATCACCTACGATTGCACAAAGATGATTTTTATATCCCACATAAATCAACACGGCATTTTGTGCCGCTGTTTTATGCATTTCCAGTTCATCAAACACTTCTAAAGCACGTTCCATTGCTGATAATTGTGCTGAAGCCTTTGGTACTTTGCGTTCAATATAAACACGTAACTCAGCCGAACTTAAGCTTTCGAGGCGACTAATCGCCGCCTCGATTTGCTTTTTATCTACCGGAATTCTGGAAAAGAATGGCATAGATAAACCTTAGTTAAAGTTTACAGTTGGTGCGTTTTCAGCGCCAGTAGCTGATTTAAAGTAAGGTTTAGCTTTAAAACCAAAAATCATTGCCGCTAATTTAGTTGGGAATTGACGTACTTTTTCATTATAAATACGCGCTGCTTCATTAAATTTATTACGAGCGACATTGATACGGTTTTCTGTACCTTCAAGTTGCGCTTGTAAGTTCATAAAGCCTTCGTTCGCTTTTAATTGTGGGTATTGTTCCACAGTAACAAGTAAACGAGATAATGCTGAACCTACTTGATTTTGATTTTGTTGGAATTCGTTTAATTGTTCTTCCGTTAAATTAGACGGATCAATTTTAGTTTGTGTCGCTTTTGCGCGAGCTTCGATTACATTGGTTAATGTTTGTTGTTCAAAATTAGCTTGACCTTTTACAGTATTCACTAAGTTTGGAATTAAATCAGCACGACGTTGATAAGATGATTCAACATTTGCCCAAACAGAATCAATTTCAGTTTCTGCTTTAACTAAGCCATTGTAGCTAGACATTAAGCCAAAACCTGCAGCAACGGCGATAATAATCAAGATAATCCACTTTTTCATTCAAAAATTCCTTCAATTATAGGTTTAATTTATATAAGAAAAGACCTAAACCGAAGTTTAGGTCTTCTAATGCTAATCCGTTAATGGATAACTAAATAAAATTATTTAGTACCGTTAACTGCGATTTCAACACGACGGTCTGGTGCTAAACAAGCGATAAGCGCTTTACGACCTTTAACCGCGTCACAAGTAGAACCTGTAACTGGGTTAGCTTTACCGTGACCAACTGCAGAGATGCTTTGAGCTGGAACACCTTTAGCTACTAAGTAGTTAGCTACAGAGTCTGCACGACGTTGTGATAATTTCACGTTTGGTGCATCTTTACCGATACGGTCTGTATAACCAGCAACAGCTACGTTAGCGTTGTTGATTTGAGCGATTTCACCGTAGATACCGTCTAAAGTTGCTTTAGCTTGTGGTTTTAAGTTAGCTTTACCGAAAGCGAAAGTTACATCAGAGCTTAAGTTGAAAGTTTTGCTTACAACTTCAGGTGCAACAACTGGAGCAGCACCTTGACCGAAACGGTAAGATAAACCAGCGTTGATAGAACCGATCCATGGGTTGTAGTCTACTGAGCTATTTGGACCTGTTTGAGTACGTAATTTACCCACGCGAGCTAACCATTGATATTCAAGACGTAATGCTAACTCTGGTAATGAAGGTAATGCATATTCGAAACCAGCAGCGAACACTGGAGAAACGCGTAAGCTGTGACGACCATATGCGTGCTCACGAGCACCAGTAGTTTCATCGTAGAATTTATAGTCAGAACGAACTAAAGCTGCACCAGCACGACCGTAGAAGTCTAAACCTTCTAAAGCAGAAGTTAAACCACCAAGACCATAGCTACCTTTTAAGCTTAAGTGAGCACCGTGGTTAGTGTGTTTGAAGTCAGTTTGACCTAAATCACGACCTTTAACACGACCAAAGTCATCATAGCCTAATTCTACCGCTAAACCTAAGTTATCACGGTTTAAGATTTGGTAACCACCAAACACACCGTAAGTAACTGAGTTACGGTGATAAGAACCTAAGTTGTCTTTGATACCATCATGGAAAGATGCTTGACCAGCTTTAACACCTGCATAGAAAGTGTTTTCTTGTGGAGCTGCTTGAGCTACTGAAGCTGCTGCTAAACCAGCAACGACTAATGCGATTGCAGTTTTTTTCATTTTGATGTCCTCTATTTAGTCATCGTTATTAATAAGAAAAGTTTCCTTGTTTATTGTGAACTTTATAAAAAAGAAACACTCTAAACGTTGCTTAACTAGGGTTTTGAATTTGCCCTAACTTATCCTTTTGACAAATTCAATTCCTTTGCCATAGCCAAAGGAACGTTCAAAAGTATGGTTATTATCCTATAAAAATACCAAAGGTCAAACTTTTTTTGCCCTTTTTGGTTATTTTATAGACAAACACCCCCTAAAATGAACGTTCATTCACAAAAAACAGGTTAATTTTTAACCCGTTTTCTATTCTAACAAAAAATATCTTTTGTTGAAATCGACTTTTTTTTGAGCTTCATATATCATCAAATTCACTTTCTTCTCTATTTATGTGTGAGTGATTTTATGTTGCCCCGTCTTTCTAATGTGCCACAACTTAATAATGTGGTAAGTGATTATCTTAGCGAACTCCAAAAACAGCATTTTGAAGGTGATATTGCCTCAAATTATGCCGACCGTTTAAGTCTTGCGACAGATAACAGCGTCTATCAACAACTTCCACAGGCTATTTTGTTCCCTAAATCTGTTGCAGATGTGGTACGCATCACTAAATTAGCCAATAAAGAGAAATACCTTCATCTAACCTTTACGCCTCGCGGTGGTGGTACGGGCACAAATGGGCAATCTATTAATAACAATATTATTGTGGATCTTTCTCGCCACATGACAGGCATTTTAGAGCTTAATATAGAAGAACGTTGGGTTCGCGTGCAGGCAGGCGTAGTAAAAGACCAACTAAACCAATTTTTAAAACCTCACGGCTTATTCTTTGCGCCAGAACTCTCTACCAGTAATCGAGCAACCCTCGGTGGCATGATTAATACCGATGCATCTGGTCAAGGTTCATTACAATACGGAAAAACCTCTGATCACGTTTTAGCATTACGTTCTGTTTTAATGAATGGTGAAATATTAGATACAAGTGCGGTCAAATCCGACGATGTTTTAGAAAACTACCCGCTTGCAGAAAATGGTAAAACGCTACATCAAACAATTTTCCAACGTTGTAAAGAGAAGCGCGCCTCAATCATTCAAGATTTACCACAACTCAATCGCTTTCTCACCGGTTACGATCTTAAGAATGTCTTTAATAAAGATGAAAGTGAATTTAACCTCACCCGAATTTTAACGGGCTCAGAAGGTTCACTTGCGTTTATCTGCGAAGCTAAACTCAATTTATTGCCGATTCCTAAATATCGCACCTTAATTAATGTGAAGTACAGTTCATTTGATGCAGCCCTTCGCAATGCACCTTTTATGGTAAAAGCCAATGCTCTTTCCGTCGAAACGGTAGATTCCAAAGTATTGAACCTTGCTAAGCAAGATATTATTTGGCATTCAGTGAAAGAACTTTTAACAGAAGAAGAACAAAATCCAATTCTTGGTTTAAACATTGTTGAATATGCGGGCAACAATCAAGCTAAAATCGACAGCCAAGTGACCGCACTTTGTCAGCAATTAGATGAAAAAATTGCACAAGGCAAAGATCATATTATCGGCTATCAACTTTGTTCTGACTTGCCTTCTATTGAACGTATTTACGCCATGCGTAAAAAAGCGGTGGGGCTATTAGGTAATGCGAAAGGCGCAGCCAAACCCATTCCTTTTGTGGAAGATACTTGTGTGCCACCAGAACATCTTGCTGATTACATTGCGGAATTTAGAGCCTTATTAGATAGTCACAATCTGCAATACGGGATGTTTGGTCATGTTGATGCTGGCGTATTGCATGTTCGCCCCGCTTTAGACTTATGCGATAAAGAACAAGTCAAACTCTTTAAACAAATTTCAGATGAAGTGGCAGAACTCACGGTGAAATACGGTGGTTTACTATGGGGAGAACACGGTAAAGGCGTACGTTCTCATTATGGCGAGAAGTTCTTTACACCCGAACTTTGGCAAGAGTTACGTTATGTGAAATTTTTATTTGATCCAAACAATCGTCTCAATCCAGGTAAAATCTGTACGCCACTTAATAGCGATGCGGAACTCTATTCCATTCTCTCGCCGATGCGTGCGGACAATGATCGACAAATCCCGATTCAGATGCGAGACGAATTCAAAGGCGCGATGAATTGTAACGGTAACGGGCTTTGCTTTAACTTTGATGAGCACAGCATTATGTGCCCTTCCATGAAAGTGAGTAAAAATCGCGTATTCTCGCCAAAAGGACGAGCCGCTATGGTGCGTGAATGGTTGCGATTAATGGCCAATGAAAACGTATCGCCTGATCAATTAGATTTTCATAAAACACAAGTCAAACTGACCGCACTTGTGGAACGTTTCCGCAATAGCGTGCAGAAATGGCGTGGTGAATATGACTTCTCACATGAAGTAAAAGCGGCAATGGATACTTGTCTGGCTTGTAAAGCCTGTGCAAGCCAATGCCCGATTAAAATTGA
>ERZ772962.1784-NODE-1784-length-11328-cov-8.237027_pt1 | contig 11328 bp, 8 predicted proteins | sample MGYA00580676_ERZ772962 | MGnify/ENA primary metagenome ERZ772962 (study PRJEB29015, sample SAMEA2738049) | human oral metagenome | biome: human oral; feature: human-associated habitat; material: saliva | place: China | collected 2230 ...
GCGTCGGCGTTACCTTCGACTTCTACAACCGTCTGACGACCGACCTGCTCCTCTACAAGAGCATCTCAGGTACGACGGGCTTCAGCAGCGAGCTGCAGAACGTAGGTAGTATGCGCAACACGGGCTTCGAAGTCGAACTGCGCTCCACCAACATCTCTACGGACAAGTTCTCTTGGAGCACGACCTTCTCTCTCGGTCACAACAAGAACACGCTCCTGCGCTACGACGGCGTACAAACCACACGTGTAGACCGCACTTGGATTCACGAAGTTAACCACCCCTACAACGCCTACTATCTGGCTGAATATGCTGGCATCGACCCCAAGACGGGTAAGGTACAGTACTACTCCAATAAGTACGACGAAGCCACGAAGACCTACGACCGCACCATCGTCACGGAAGGCTCCAAGGCTAACCGCCGCCGTATCGATGACAAGCCCTTCGACCCCACCTTCACTGGCGGGCTTATCAACAACATCACTTGGGGCCCCGTCGACATCAACTTCACCCTCAGCTACTCCCTCGGTGGTTATCTCTACGATAGCGCTATCGCACTCTACAAGGACGGTAACGAAGAAGTGCTGAATCTGGCTATCCCCAAGTACTACGACATCAATAAGATCTGGAAGCAGGTTGGCGATAAGACGGAGCTCCCCTCCTTCGAGCCTACGAATACGTACACGTACTCGACCCGCTTCCTGCGCCCCACCGACCACCTGCGTCTGAAGAACTTCACCATCGGCTTCACCGCTCCTAAGCACTGGACGCAGAAACTCGGTGTCAACACCCTGCGTCTCTATGCCGCTGGTAACAACCTCCTCACCTGGAAGGATAAGATGCTCGTCGTCGACCCCGAGCAGCGTGGCTTCGTAGCCTACGGCACACCTCCCCTGCGCACCGTCACCTTCGGTCTTCAGGTCGGTATATAGTCTATTGCTAACCACACAAATGACAATTCAAGTCTTATGAAAAGGATCATCATAGGCCTCGTGGCCTCCCTGGGCCTCGTGGCCAGCATCTCGTCCTGTAAGGGTTACTTCGACACCGAGCCTTCGAACTCCACTGGCACGGAGAAGGCGCTCAAGGAAGCAAGCCTCCTACAGCCCTCCCTCCGTGGTCTCTTTGACGGCCTCCAGGGAGGAAGATCCAGCACCTCATACTACGGTCAATCCTTCACCATTATGGGGGATGTACGAGGGGATGATATGCAGTGCCCTACCGTAGGCTCGCGCGGGAATGAGTATTATAAGATGGACTACAACCGTGATAATATCACTGGGCCGTGGTTCAAGATCTACAATACGATCCGTCGCGCTAACCGCCTCCTGCAGATGTGCGAAAAGCTCTCTCAGGGAGCTTCAGCCAGCCTGCAGAAGGAGATCGCTAACGCCAAGGCACAAGCTCAGGCCGTACGTGCTCTCTGCTACTTCGACCTCTGCCGTGTCTACGCTACGCCCTACCCCTACTCCAACGATGGGGCATCGCTCGGTGTCCCCCTCATCGAGGGTATCCCCGACAATGCTGCTACGCCAGGTCGTAACACCCTCAAGGAGTGCTATGACTTCATCATCAAGGACCTCACGGAGGCTATCTCCAGCAATGCCCTTGAGGATACCAGCTATGGCTACATCAGCAAGTCTGCAGCTAAGGCACTTCTGGCTCGCGTGTACCTCTACAAGGGAGACACCGAGGGCAATACGAAGGCGCTCAGCCTGAGCAAGGAAGTCATCGACAGCCATCTCTATGAGCTCGCTACCGATGTCACGACCTACAAGCAGGTATGGAGCGAAGCCAGCTCGAAGGAAATGATCTTCTCGATCGTGAACTTCGACTCTAAGGACTGGGCCGACCGTGAAGGGCTTGCCTACGTGCTCAACGTCAACGGGTATTACAACGCCTTCATCACGAAGAAGTTCTACGAAGAGATGAAGGAAGACGACAACGATATCCGCTGGAACGTCCTCTGGGCAAGCGAAGGCACGAAGGCCGAAGGCGTCGTGAAGAACCTCCCCGACGCTACGCCTGATATGAAGATGTTCATCGGGAAGTACCCCGGTAAGGCAGCCCTCAAGGATATGCGTACCAACGACATCCCCGTCATCCGTCTGGCCGAAGTCTATCTGAACGCTGCTGAAGCTGCCTTCAAGCTCGGCGATACGTCTACCGCCCTGAATTACCTCAACGTCATCGTCAAGCGTGCTAACCCCGCCAAGAGCGTCGCTGCAGGCGACCTCACCCTCGCTCGCATCCTCAAGGAGCGTAGTAAGGAGCTCGTCGGTGAAGGCCACCGCTTCTATGACCTGATGCGTAATGGTCAGACTTGCGAACGCTTCTACAAGGGCCTTGTCGGCTGGCACGGTACGCTGATCAACGAAGCTCGCTCCTTCGACCACACGTACTTCCGCACGATCCTCCCCATCCCCGAGAGCGAAATCAATGCGAATGCTACGCTGGGCAAGCAGCAGAACCCTGGTTACTAAGCCTCTTAGAGGGTGGGCACCGCCCATCGCTCTGAAGTAACCCCACTATAGCATCTCCCCCCGTCATCCACTGCGGTGACGGGGGGAGATGTCGTTTTATAGAGGAGCAAAGCGCCCCGAAAGAGGAGGTGCACAAAGCTATATTGGTCGCTGAGCGAACCTATATAGGTAGGCTCTCTGACCTATATAGGTCGCCATCACGAGCAATATAGATTCACCCGCCGACCTATATAGGTTGGTACTACCCTCTACGACGGGGAGCATCACCGTCTCGGGAGCAAGCCCATCAAATCCCACATAGGAAGAGTGTAAATACCCTGCAGGAAGCGCGACTTCCCCCGAAGGTGCATTTCCCTCTATAGCCCTAAAAAGTGTATCTTTGTGATTAATAAATTGGCGATAGTAGACGTGCCCAAGATCGTAGATAAGTATATCCTCCGGACTTTCATCCCGCTCTTCGTGATGAGCTTCGCCGTGTGCTGGTTCATCGTGGTGATGCAGTTCCTCTGGCGCTACATCGATGAGCTGGTCGGCAAGGGGCTGAGTGGCTTCATGCTGCTGAAGATTATCTTCTATGCGGCCCTCTCCTTCATCCCTATGTCGCTCCCGCTGGGTATCCTGCTGGCGTCGCTGATGACGCTGGGCAATCTGGGTGAGCGCCTTGAGCTCCTTGCGCTCAAAGCCTCGGGGATCCGCCTCTACCGCATCATCCGCCCCATCATGCTCCTCGTCGTGGCGATGGCATGCGGGCTCTTCTACTTCCAAAACGATCTGATGATCCGTGCCCAGGTCCGTATGTGGACCTTGGTCATCACAGCTAAGTATGCAGCCCCCGAGATGGAGATCACCCCGGGGGTATTCTATACCGGTATCCCTGGCTACAGTCTCTACGCCAAGAGCCGCGATGCGGGCACAGGGCTGATGCACCGTATGATGGTCTACGACATGAGCCGTGGCTACCTCAATCCGCGCATCATCCGTGCCGACTCAGGCCGTCTGGTGATGGACAAGAGTAAGAAGTTCCTCGTCCTCAAGCTCTATCATGGCCAGAGCTTTGAGAACATCCAGACGCAGAGCTACAATACCGCCAGCGAACCCGTCCCCTACATGCTCCCTCACTTTGACTACAGTGAGACCTTCATCCCCTTCGACGCCAATATCAAGATGCAGGACGAGGGAGAGCTCAGCTCCATGTACGTCGGGAAGAATCTCCATCAGCTGCAGGTATCCATCGACTCCATACGTCCCCTCCTCGACAGCACGCGCAATAGCTATGCTCGCATCGTGCAGTCCGACCTCTTGAGTAGCCACTATGGCACCTCACCCTATGCCTATGAGGATACCACGATCTTCGCCCGCCAGCAGCAGCGCATCGCGACCCTCGTGAAAGAGACCAGTGGCATCAAGCCAGAGGAGGCAAAGGCCGCACTCACACTCACGGCACAAGACAGCTTACAAGCTATCGGCTCCGCCCTTGACAAGGCGAAGCGTATCAAGGAGGAAGCCTCGATCTACACCGGCACGGACGATGCGGTCTTCTATCACTACCGCACCTTCCACCAGGAGTGGCATCGTAAGTTCACCTTCCCCGTCTCCTGCATCATCTTCGCCCTCATCGGCGCCAGCCTCGGCGCCATCGTACGTCGTGGGGGGATCGGGATGCCTATCATCATCTCTATCTTCTTCTTCGTCGTCTACTTCATCATCGACTCCTTCGGTACGAACATGCTACGCAGCGAGTCGATACCTATCTGGCTGGGGATGTGGCTGAGTAACATCCTCCTCTTCCCTGTCGGGATATTCCTCGCATACAAGGCGAACCAAGACTCTTCGGCGCTCAACGTCGAGGCCTACGTGATCTTCTTCCGCAAGCTCTTCGGCTTCCGCGGTGTCCGCAAGGTCGAGTACCAAGAGCTCATCATCGAAGAAGCCGACTACGAGGCTGGAGCTGCCGCTGTGGCACAAGCCATCGAGCATACCGATGCCCTCCTCCGCAGCCCCATGCTCTCAGGACGTATCTGGCAGATCTGGAGCCACGGAGCCGAGCAGCAGGCACTGGCAGCCCTCAGCGAAGAGCTCGACGCTATCACCGAGAGCCTGCGCCACACGCCCTCACGACTCTTGGTCAGCAAGCTCTGCGACCTCCCGCTCCTGCCCACACGCCTCTCGCCCTTCCTCCCAGAGGAGCCGCGCTGGGGCCGTATCCTTGGGGCTATCCTCCCCATATCTCTTCCGTTTGGACTCTTCCTCTCACGAGTACGCACCCACCTCAAGGCTGACCTTCGCACGACACGCACGGTGCTCACGCAGATCGCCGAAGAGGTCGCTGTAGCCGCTAAGGGAGTCCATCGCCCCGCCCCCGAATTATCCACTACACAGCCTACCGAGCCAGACTCCTGGCAGGTAGCTATACACACACAAGATCTATGAGCGAAATCAAGCTAAACACCATCGAGGAAGCCCTCGAAGACTTCCGCCGTGGTGAATTCCTTATCGTCGTCGACGATGAGGACCGCGAGAACGAAGGCGACTTCATCATCGCCGCTGAAAAGGTCACCCCCGAGAAGGTGAACTTCATGATGCGCTACGGCCGTGGCGTCCTCTGCGCACCTATCACCGAAGACCGTGCCCGTGAACTCGAGCTCGAGATGCAGGTCCCCAACAATACCTCCGTCCACGAGACCCCATTCACCGTCACCGTCGACCGCCTCGGCAATGGCTGCACCACCGGTGTATCGATGTATGACCGTGCCCAGACGATCCTCGCCTTAGCTGACCCCAATATCACCCCAGGCGATCTGGCCCGTCCTGGTCACGTCTGCCCACTGCGTGCTCGCAACAAGGGTGTCCTGCGCCGTGCAGGGCATACCGAAGCTGCCGTTGACCTGGCCCGTCTGGCTGGCCTGCAGCCCGTAGCTGCACTCATCGAGATCATCAACGAAGATGGTACGATGGCTCGCCTTCCTCAGCTGTGGGAGGTCGCTCAGCGCTTCAATCTGAAGATCATCACCATCAAGGACCTCATCGCCTACCGCCTCCGCACGGAGAGTATCGTAGAGCGTGGTGAAGAGGTCGCTATGCCCACGCAGTGGGGCGACTTCCGCCTCATCCCCTTCAAGCAGAAGAGCAATGGCCTCGAGCACATCGCACTGATCAAGGGTGACATCGCTGACGGGCAACCCGTCCTCGTACGTGTGCACTCCAGCTGTGCCACGGGCGACATCTTCGGCTCTATGCGCTGCGAGTGTGGCGAGCAGCTGCACAAGGCCATGGAGCTCATCGAGAAGGAAGGTCGCGGTGTCGTCGTCTACCTCAATCAGGAAGGTCGTGGCATCGGTCTCATGGAGAAGATCCGCGCCTACAAGCTTCAGGAAGAGGGCTTAGACACCGTCGAAGCGAACCTCCACCTCGGTCACCAGGCTGACGAACGTGACTACGGCGTCGGCGCTCAGATCCTCCAGCAGCTCGGCATCCAGCAGATGCGCCTGCTCTCCAACAACCCCATCAAGCGCGTCGGCCTCGAAGGCTACGGCCTCGAAGTCGTCGAGACGCTTCCTCTGGAGATCCAGCCCAATGAGCATAACGCCTTCTATATGCAGACGAAGAAGGATCGCATGGGCCACGTCCTCCCCCACCTCAAGTAATCACCCACTTCATCCATATAGCTTATGGCAATATTCGTCAACGAAGTCTCCCGCACTTTCGGGGAGTACCTCCTTATCCCAGGGCTCACGACACGTCAGTGCACCCCACAGAACGTCTCTTTGACCACGCCGCTGGTCCGCTTCGCTCGTGGCGAAGAGCCCCGTATCCGCCTCAATATCCCCTTCGTCTCGGCGATCATGCAGTCGGTCTCCAACGATACGCTGGCCATCGAGCTGGCTCGCAATGGCGGGCTCTCCTTCATCTACGGCTCGCAGCCCATCGCTGAGCAGGCTGAGATGGTACGCCGCGTGAAGAAGTTCAAGGCAGGCTTCGTATCGAGCGACTCCAACATTCGCCCCGATGCTACGCTGCGTGATGTCCTCGCTCTGCGTGCCCGCATGGGTCACTCGACGATCGGTGTCACCGAAGACGGCACGCCCAACGGTCGTCTGCTCGGCATCGTCACCAGCCGTGACTACCGCATCGGCACCACGCCCGAGGATGCTCTTGTCAAGGACTTCATGACCCCCTTCTCCAAGCTCAAGGTCGGTCGCCTCGGCATCTCCCTCAAGGAAGCCAACAACATCATCTGGGAGCACAAGCTCAATACCCTGCCCATCATCGATGAGAACGACAACCTCGTCTACCTCGTCTTCCGCAAGGACTACGATGCACACAGGGACAACCCCGTCGAGCTCTCCAACAAGGCTACGAAGGAGCTCCTCGTAGGCGCTGGTATCAACACCCGCGACTACGCCGAGCGCGTCCCTGCCCTCGTCGAAGCTGGCGCAGACGTCCTCTGTATCGACTCCTCCGATGGCTACTCTGAGTGGCAGTACGACACCCTCCGCTGGATCCGCGAGAAGTACGGCGACAAGGTCCTCGTCGGTGCTGGTAACGTCGTCGACGAAGAGGGCTTCCGCTACCTCGCTGAGGCTGGTGCAGACTTCATCAAGGTCGGTATCGGTGGTGGCTCCATCTGTATCACTCGTGAGCAGAAGGGTATCGGTCGCGGTCAGGCTACGGCGATCATCGATGTAGCTCAGGCTCGTGACAAGTACTTCGAGGAGACGGGTGTCTACGTCCCCATCTGTAGCGACGGCGGTCTGGTACACGACTACCACATGACGCTGGCTATCGCTATGGGTGCCGACTTCCTCATGATGGGTCGCTACTTCGCTCGCTTCGACGAGTCGCCCACGCGCAAGCTCAAGATCGGCAACAACATCGTCAAGGAATACTGGGGCGAAGGCTCGAACCGCGCTCAGAACTGGCAGCGCTACGACAGCGGTGGCAGCGAAGCTCTGAAGTTCGAAGAGGGTGTCGACAGCTACGTCCCCTACGCTGGTAAGCTCAAGGACAACCTCGCACAGACCCTCGGTAAGATGAAGGCCACGATGTGCAGCTGCGGTGCTATCACCCTGCCCGAGCTCCAGCAGAAGGCTAAGATCACCCTCGTCTCCAGCACCTCCATCGTCGAAGGGGGCGCGCATGATGTGATCCTCAAGGATCGCGGATGATCACCCTACTCGGACCTACCGCATCGGGCAAGACCGCCCTGGCCGTCCGTCTGGCGCATAGACTTGGCTCAGAGATCCTCAGTGCGGACTCGCGCCAAGTCTATCGCGGTATGGACGTCGGCACCGGCAAGGACCTCTCCGAGTACACCTATGAGGGGACGACCATCCCCTACCACCTCATCGACATCGTCCCTGCGGGGACGAAGTACAACCTCTTCGCATGGCAGCACGCCTTCCACGAGGCGTATGCTGCCATCCGCGAGCGAGGCATCCAGCACCCCATCCTCTGTGGCGGCACGGGGCTCTATGCCGAAGCCGTCCTCCGAGGCTATCATCTACCCGACGTAGCGCCCAATCCAGCGCTACGAGAGAGCCTACAAGGGCTTTCGCTCGCCTCTCTCCGTGAGCGTCTTGCCTCCTACGGTCCCCTGCACAATGATACGGACCTCGACTCGCCCCAGCGCGCTATCCGTGCTATCGAGATCGCGGACTATATCCAGCGGGAGCGCCTCGCAGGAGCTGACCACACCGAGTACGAGCCCATAGAGAGCCTCATCCTCTGCATCACCCTTCCCCGTGAGGAGCGCAGGGCACGCATCACCGCCCGCCTCCGTCAGCGCCTCGACGAAGGCGATCTCATCGGGGAGGTCCAGCGCCTCATCGATTCGGGCATTGCACCCGAAGACCTCATCTACTACGGGCTGGAGTATAAGTTCGTCACGCAGCACCTCCTCGGAGAGCTGACCCGCGACGAGCTCTTCACCGCCTTAGAGACGGCCATCCATCAGTTCGCCAAGCGACAGATGACGTGGTTCAGAGGCATGGAGCGCCGAGGCTTCACCCTTCACTATATCGACGGACTACTGCCCCGTGAGGAGCAGCTCAGCCAAGCCTTAGAGTACCTCAAGGCGTGGGAGCAGAAGTAGCCCGTCCCATTCTCCCTACCGCATTATGATCCAGTATAAAGACCTTACCGCTGGCCCCAACTTCTTCCTCATGGCTGGCCCATGCGCTATCGAAGACGAGGACACGCCTCTCTTCATCGCTGAGCGCATCGTCGAGATGACCACCCGCCTCGGGATCCCCTATATCTTCAAGGGCTCCTACCGCAAGGCCAACCGCTCGCGTGTCGACAGCTTCACGGGCATCGGCGACGAGAAGGCACTGCGCATCCTACGCCGTGTACGGGAGACCTTCGACATCCCCGTCGTCACCGACATCCACGAGACGCAGGAGGCTGCACTCGCTGCCGAGTACGTAGACGTACTGCAGATCCCCGCCTTCCTCTGCCGTCAGACCGATCTCATCGCTGCGGCAGCACGCACGGGCAAGATCGTGAACATCAAGAAGGGGCAGTTCCTCTCTGCCTCGGGTATGGAGCACGCCGCACGCAAGGTCACCGAGTGTGGCAACGACCAGGTCATCCTCACCGAGCGTGGCAATAGCTTCGGTTACTCCGATCTCGTCGTGGACTTCACGAACATCCCCGCCATGCGCTCCACGGGCTTCCCTGCCGTGATGGACGTCACCCACTCACTCCAGCGCCCCAACCAAGCCAGCGGTGTCACCGGTGGCAAGCCTGCGCTCATCGAGACCATCGCTAAGGCTGCCATCGCTGTCGGTGCTGATGGCCTCTTCTTCGAGACGCACCCCGATCCCGCCTCCGCTAAGAGCGACGGGGCTAATATGCTCCCTCTTGACCTCTTCGAAGGCCTGCTGGAGCGCCTTGTCCGTCTACGTGCCGCCCTATGAAGCAGCTCCGCACCCTCCTCTTCACCGCGCTACTCCTCGTCTCCTCGCTCGCACTGAGCGCTCAGACGACGAAGTATGCCGCCATCATCAAGGCTCTCGGGCAGACCGAGCTCTTGGACGAAGACCGCCGCACCCAGCTGGCGACACTCCTCGCACAAGACTCTGCGCTCAGCCTCCCTATGGAGCTTGACCTCGGAGCTAAGCTCCTCGCGGTCTCAGAGCATAGCCTTCGCCTGCAGACCAGCCCAGTGGGTACGGCAGAGCTGCGCCTCCTTCCGCTCACCAGCGGTCAGGGTCCGCTCACAGCACTCATCGAGACCGTCAGCTCTCCGCAAGTCGATGCCCGCATCTCTTTCCTCAGTGCGAGTGGCGAAGCCCTTTCGTCTACGACACTCCTTCGCCTTCCCAGCTCGGAGGACTTCCTCCGCGGCCTCCAGCTCCCTATGAGCACGGCCAGCGATCGCCTACGTGAGCTACTCTATCCGCTACACTATGAGCTCAGCTGGGCACAGGGCACATCCGCCCCCACCCTCATCGTCCGCCCCACCCTACTACTCTCGGAGGAGGACAAGCAAAGCGACGAGCTCAAGGCCCTTATCGCCCAGCTCCCCGCACTCACCACGACTTGGGGCGGTCAGTCCTTCGCCCCCTTTGTACGCGCCACAAACCCCTAAGCATAAATGAAAGTCAAGCACGTCATCATCGCCGCCTCGGCAGTCATCATCGCTCTGGTCGCAGCGTTCTACTTCGTCCTGCGCAATGAGCGCGCTCAGCTCCAGGAGGAGAAGGACCTCTTCGCCAGCGAGCAGAAGGAGATCATGCAGGAGGAGCTGCAGAAGCTCGCCTCCGAATACGACATCCAATATCAGAAGCTCTCTCAGGGTATGGGCGAGCAGAAGATCTCCCTGGCTACCGACTCACTCATCAGCCAGCTCCTCTCCGAGCGTGCTAAGGTCGAGCAGCTTCAGAAGGAGCTCAAGAGCAACAAGGCCACCAGTGCCAAGCGCATCGGCCAGCTCACCCAAGAGATATCTACCCTGCGCAATGTCCTCAAGAACTACGTCATACAGATCGACTCCCTCCAGTCGGCCAACGACCGCCTGCGTCAGGAGAATAGTGAGGTACGCGCCAGCTATGCCCGTGCAACCAATGAGGCACAGCAGCTCTCCAACGAGAAGGCACAGCTCTCCGACCGTGTGAAGCTCGCTGCAAAGCTCGATGCTACGCGTATCTCCATCACGCCTATGGACAAGCGTGGCAAGCTCAGCAAGAAGCTTGAGAAGACGGTGAACATCCAGATCCACTTCACCGTAGCAAAGAACGTCACCGCCGCCGTCGGGGAGAAGACCTTCTACTGCCGCATCACGCAGCCAAACGAGGAGCTTCTCGTCAAGCCTGGGGCTGGTACCTTCCCCTTCGAAGGCAAGCAGATCCCCTATTCGATTCGTCGCGAGATCGAGTACAACGGCGAAGACACCCCCGTCACGATGTATTGGCCCGTCGAAGAGAGCCTGCAGAGTGGCACCTACCGCGTCAAGCTCTTCGCTGATGGCAACCTCATCGGTCAAGCCTCCTTCACGCTGTAATTCGCGCCCTACGCCATTCCCCCAATAAAGCTCGAGGGGCAGGAGATACGCATCTCCTGCCCCTCGGCTTTTTATATAGCGACTAACGCCCCCTCCCTAAGAGGTCGGGCATTCAGCCTCCTTCAGATCACTGAAGTCATCAAAAACCACCTCGATCCATACGCCTTCGCGCCAAGGGATGTTCCCTTTGAAGTAATCGGCATATTGGATATGCAGCCCATCTCGTCGCCAGATCTCTTGGTCCTCAGGCTCTATCCAAGAACTATCATCCAAGTACCGACGAGTATGGACATAAGCCAATAGCTCCTCCGCTCCCTTATCCATATCATTATAGATTAGCTCTGT
>ERZ772962.1787-NODE-1787-length-11323-cov-3.808129_pt1 | contig 11323 bp, 10 predicted proteins | sample MGYA00580676_ERZ772962 | MGnify/ENA primary metagenome ERZ772962 (study PRJEB29015, sample SAMEA2738049) | human oral metagenome | biome: human oral; feature: human-associated habitat; material: saliva | place: China | collected 2230 ...
TGACGCGCCTGGTGAACACCCCGGCGGGTGCGGCGCTCGCACGAACCGACCTGATGGGCAGGGTGGAGCTGGACCTGCCTGCGCTCGGCGCCCTGGCCCCCGCCCTTGGCGTGGTGCGTCGCTGGCTGGCCCTGGACGCCGACACCGCGACCGCCGATGCCCTGCTGGGTCGCGATCCGCAGCTGGCCCCGCTGGTGGCGGAAAGGCCCGGATTGCGGGTCCCCGGGGTGGTTGACGGGGCGGAGTTCGCCTTCTTCACCGTGCTGGGCCAGCAGATATCGCTCGCCGCCGCCCGCACCGTGCAGGAACGTTTCATAACGTCACACGGCAGGCCCGTGCCGGGACTGGGGGAGCAGTGGCGGCTGCCGCCCGAGCCCGCGGCGGTGGCCGAGGCGGGGGAGAATGGGCTCCGGGAGTCGTTGAGGCTGACCCGTTCCAAGGCCGCGACGCTGCACGCCTTGGCGATCGAACTGGCGGGCGGGCTCCGCGTTGATCCATGGACCGACCGGGGCGAGACTCGCAGCAGGTTGTTGGGAATCCGGGGAATCGGGGCATGGACCACCGAGTTCATCGCCATGCGCGGACTGGGTGACCCGGACGCCTGCCCTTCCGGGGACCTGGTGCTCCAACGCGCCCTCGGTCTCGCGACCTCCCGTCAGGTGCTCGCGAGAGCGGAGGCCTGGCGGCCCTGGCGCTCGCGCGCCGTCATGCACCTGTGGACAAAGGAGAGCTACCTGTGAAACACGAAGCCACCCTCACCCTGCCCGGAGGGAACTGGACGGTCATCATCGAGGACGACGAGTTGATCAGCTGCCGTCACGGCGTTTCACCCCAGGGGCTGCCCGCGGCGCCCGGGAACCACCCGATCCTTTGCGCGCTGCGCGCCTACGCCGATGGCGATCTCCCGGCGCTGGACGAAATCCCGGTGACCCAGCCCGGCGGTGAGTTCCACACCGCGGTCCGGGATGCGATGCGGAGGATCCCGCCGGGACGCACCGTTTCCTATTCGGAGCTGGCGGCCATGGCCGGGCGTCCCGCCGCCGCGCGTGCCGCGGCCGGTGCCTGCGCCCGCAACCGGGTGGCGATCGTGGTCCCTTGTCACCGGGTGATTCGCGGCGATGGGGGTCTCGGCGGCTACGCCTTCGGTCTGGAGGTCAAGCAGGCCCTGCTGGACTTCGAGCGTCGTCACGCCTGAGGGCGCTCGGTGAGCCCCTGGGTGCGGAGCATGTCGCGGACGGCGTCGTGTTCGTCGAACACGTAGGCCCGGGCGAGCAGGTCGTTGAACCGGTCCGCCACAGAGGGGTCGTGCTCGTCGAAGGGGATGGTCAGGATCTGCCCGGTGTCGCCTGCGATGAGATGTGCGTTCGCGACGAACAGGGCGGTGCGTTTGTTGCCGTCCTCGAAGGGCTGCGCCTTGGCGAGGGCGAGGAACAGGTTCAAGGCGCTTTCCACCGGCTGCACCGGGGTGATCGCGGCATCGACCAGCCGCTGCAGGTCCTTCTCGGTCAGGGCCTCGGGAAGGTGTCTGCCGTGGCGGGTCCTGACTCCGATCCGCTGCTCGGCGGTGCGGAGCCTGCCGGGGTTGATCGCGGCGCTGCGGGTGAGCTGGGCGTTGACCTGCCGTACGAAGGAGGCATCAATGGGGAGGGCTCTGTGATCGATGATGAACTGCGCAACATCCCTGAGGTCCAACAGAAGAGCGAGATCGGAGCGTGAGGTGACGCCGTCGGTGGAGCCGGAGCGCAGGAAGTTCTCGGTGTCCACCCGGCCAGTTCCGAGGCCGTCGAACACCTTCCCCGAGGAGTAGATGACACCGACGAGGTCGGTCGTGCTGAGACACCGCACCATGGAAAGCCGCCTTTCAGGAATCCAGTCTTGCAGCAGGAGGATCTCCAGCACGTTCATAGCACGTGCCACGAACGGGTCGTGAGTTCTGAGGAAGCAGCGGAGAGTTTGCCGCAGCGTGAATGCCGCAAAGAATCAGGCTGGGTGCTGTGCCCGGCAGCCGAAACCTCTGGAACACAGTGCTGGGACCAGGGCCGGGTGGGAGCGGCCGCTCGCGGTTCGACTCGACGGACGGGGCGGTCGGGATGATGTTTTGACCACACCGGCCTTGCCGACCTAGACTGGGGCGCTGTTGCGCGCCGTGCCGTCGACCCTTGCGATCGAGCGGCTGCGCGTGTGCGACCTCTCAAGTGTTTGATAACGAATGGAAGTTGCTGTGTCCACGTACACCCCAAAGCCTGGCGAGATCGCCCGGAACTGGCATGTGATCGATGCTGAAGACGTCATCCTCGGTCGTCTGGCCTCCCAGGTCGCCACGCTGCTGCGCGGCAAGCACAAGCCGACCTACGCTCCGCACATCGACGGTGGCGACTTCGTGATCGTGGTCAACGCTTCCAAGATCGCCCTCACGGGCAACAAGCGCACCGATGACATGCGCTACTCCCACTCTGGCCGTCCCGGTGGCCTCAAGGCCGTCTCCATCGGCGAGCTGCTGGAGAAGAATCCCCGCAAGGCCGTGGAACGCGCCGTCTGGGGCATGCTGCCCAAGAACAAGCTGAGCCGCCGGCTCATCGGCAAGCTCAAGGTGTACTCCGGGCCGGAGCACCCGCATGCCGCGCAGAAGCCGCAGCCCTTCGAGATCACCCAGATTGCCCAGTGAGCCTAGGAAGTTCGATGACTGAGACCACCACCGCGGTCGAGGAGACCGCCGACGAGATCAAGCCGTTCGTCGACGAGCAGGACCGAGAGATCGCCTACCGCTCCGACTCCAACCCCGGGACCGCCGCCAGCGAGACCAGCCGGGCCGCCATCATCGCGCCGGGGGCGGCCACCGGTCGCCGCAAGGAGGCCGTCGCCCGCGTGCGCATCGTCCCGGGTTCCGGGCAGTGGGCCATCAACGGCCGCACCCTCGAGGACTACTTCCCTAACAAGGTCCACCAGCAGTTGGTTTCCGACCCGTTCGCGGCGGCGGGTGTCACGGGCTCCTACGACGTCATCGCCCGTATCGATGGTGGTGGCGTCACCGGGCAGGCCGGTGCGCTGCGTCTCGGCATCGCCCGGGCGCTCAACGAAATCGACACCGAGGCCAGCCGCCCCGCCCTGAAGAAGGCCGGGATGCTGACCCGCGACGCCCGCGTCAAGGAACGCAAGAAGGCTGGCCTCAAGAAGGCCCGCAAGGCCCCGCAGTACTCCAAGCGCTGATCCCATCCCGGATCTGCACCGGAACGCCCCCGCGAATCGCGGGGGCGTTTTCGTTGCGCCCGGTCCGGTGCACCGCAGCCGGGCATGACTCCCGCAACAGGGCCTAAGCTTGCCTGCATGGCTCGACTCTTCGGAACCGACGGCGTGCGCGGCGTCGCGAATCAGGAACTGACCGCTGAACTGGCCCTCAACCTGTCGGTTGCGGCCGCCCACATCCTCGGCGAGGCCGGGGTGTTCGGGCGGCGCCAACCGACCGCGCTGGTGGCCCGCGACCCCCGCGCCTCCGGCGAGTTCCTGGAGGCCGCGGTCTGTGCGGGGCTGGCCAGCGCCGGCGTCGATGTGCTGCGCGTCGGGGTGGTTCCCACCCCGGCGGCCGCCTACCTGGTGGGCGAGTACCGTACCGACCTCGGGGTGATGATCTCCGCATCCCACAACGACATGCCCGACAACGGCATCAAGTTCTTCGCCCGCGGCGGCGTCAAACTCGACGACTCCCTGGAGGACGCCATCGAACAGCGGATGGGGGAGGAGTGGCAGCGGCCCGTCGGCGACAAGGTGGGGCGAATCATCGACCAGCACCAGGCCGTCGAGTCCTACCTCTCCCACCTGGTGAAGTCGCTGCGGGCCGACAAACCCCTGTCCGGACTGACCATCGTCCTCGACTGCGCAAACGGCGCCTCCTACGAGACCGCCATCGCGGCCTTCGAGGCGGCTGGGGCATCGGTGACCGCCATCCACGCGTCCCCGGACGGCATCAACATCAACGCAGGCTGTGGTTCCACCCACCCTGAAGACCTGCAGAAGGCGGTGCTCTCGTCGTCGGCGGACCTCGGCCTGGCCTTCGACGGAGACGCCGACAGGTGCCTCGCGGTGGACCACGAGGGCAACCTCATCGACGGCGACCAGATCCTCGCGATCCTCGCCCTGGCCTTGCAGGAGGATCACCGGCTGGCCTCCAACACCGTCGTCGTCACCGTGATGAGCAACCTCGGGTTGAAACTGGCACTCGCCGAACACGACATCCGCATCGACCAGACCAAGGTCGGTGACCGCTACGTGCTGGAGTCGATGAGCGCCAACGGCTTCTCCCTCGGTGGGGAGCAGTCCGGGCACGTGATCATGAACGAGTTCGCGACCACCGGTGACGGTGTCCTGACCGGCCTGCACCTGGCCAAGCGGGTCGCGACCACTGGTAAGTCCTTGAAGGAACTGGCCTCGGTGATGACGAAACTTCCCCAGGTGATCATCAACGTCCGCGGCGTCGACAAGCTCCGCGCCGGGATCGACAACGAGATCACCGCGGCCGTCGCCGACGCCAGTCACGAACTCGGCAAGTCGGGCCGCGTCCTGTTGCGGCCCTCCGGCACCGAACCGGTGGTGCGGGTCATGGTCGAGGCCCCGACCAACGCCCAGGCCCGCGAGGTGGCTGAAAGGCTGGCGGCCCTCGTCAAGAAGCAGCTCGCCATCTGACCAGCTGGAAGGATCAGACCTTTCGGATGGAAATGGTTTGCACCCGGTGATCCGGGCCCTTGCGGAGAATCGCGGTGGCCCGGTCCCGGGTGGTTTCGATGTTCTCGCGCAGGTTCGGTCCGTTGATGGTGTTCCAGATGTGGCTGCCGAACTGCAGCGCCTCCGCGCGGCTCAGCTGGGTGAAACGTTTGAAAAAGCTCTGGGGGTCGTGGAAGGCGGTGTCCCGCAGCACCATGAAACGTTCCAGGAACCATCGTTTGATGTTGGCTTCGTCGGCGTCCACGTACACCGAGAAGTCGAAGAAGTCACTCACGGTGGCGCCCGAACGGCCGTGCGTGTCCGCGCGGGCGGGCTGCAGCACGTTGAGGCCCTCGACTATCAGGATGTCAGGGCTCTCTATCACCGTCTGTTCGTCCGGGACGATGTCGTAGATGATGTGGCTGTAGACGGGGGCCGTCACGCGGGGCTCCCCGGACTTCACGTCAATCACGAACTGCAGCAGCGCCCGGCGGTCGTAGGACTCGGGGAATCCCTTGCGGTCCATCAGGCCCCGTTTCTCCAACTCCGCCGACGGCAGCAGGAAACCGTCAGTGGTGATCAGGTCCACCTTCGGGTTCCCCGGGGCGCGCCGCAGCAGCTCCCGCAGCAGGCGCGCCGTCGTCGACTTCCCGACCGCCACGGAACCGGCGACCCCGATCACGAACGGCGTGCGGCGCACCTTCAAGTTCAGGAACCGGTTCGATTCCTCACGCAGCCGGCCCGCATTGGCGATGTAGAGATGCAGCAGCTGCGTCAGGGGACGGTAGATCTCGGCCACGTCCTCGGCGGAGGTCGGGTCGCCTAGACCACGCAGCCGCTCGAGAGTGGCTTCGTCGAGATCGATCTCGGTGTTGTTCGCCAGCGAGGCCCAGGCACCTCGTCGCAACACCACGTAGGGTCGGGACACTTCTTCACTCCATCGGGATGGGCCGAGTCGCCCAAAATGCTAGCAGGGCGTCGCCAAGTTGGCCGGACCAAGGGGTCAGGCCGGCGGGACGTCGCGGGCGATCTCGTCGAGCCAGAGACGCGGCCCGACATCGGAGGGCATCCGCCAGTCGCCGCGCGGCGACAGGGAACCGCCAGGAACCACCTTCGGGCCGTTCGGGAGGGTGCTGCGCTTGAACTGGTTCGTGGTGAAACGCCGCACGAAAACCTCCAGCCAGTGACGGATCGCCGCCAGGTTGTAGGAGTGACGCTCCTCCTCGGGAAGCCCTGCCGGCCAGTGGCCTGCGGCCGCGTCGCGCCAGGCGTGATGGGCCAGGAACGCGATCCTCCGAGGACGCAGGCCGTGGCGCAGCAGGTGGTACAGGGTGAAGTCCTGCAACTCGTAGGGGCCGATCGTCGCCTGGGTGGACTGCGGGACCTCGCCCGGTTTCGTGGGGATCAGCTCCGGGGTGATCTCGGTGTCCAACACCGACACCAGCACCCGGTTCACCTCGTCGTCGAACTGCCCGGAGGAGACCACCCAGCGGATCAGGTGCTGGATCAGGGTCTTCGGGACCCCCGCGTTCACGTTGTAGTGGCTCATGTGGTCGCCGACCCCGAAGGTGCACCAGCCGAGCGCCAGTTCCGACAGGTCACCGGTGCCCACGACGATCCCGCCGTGATGGTTCGCGGCCCGGAACAGGAAGTCGTAGCGGATGCCCGCCTGGACGTTCTCGAAGGTGATGTCGTAGGTCTCCTCGCCGTCCGAGTACGGATGACCGAGATCCTGCAGCATCTGTTCCGCCATCGGGCGGATGTCGACGGTGGCGAAACTCACCCCGAGGGCCTCCGAGAGGGCCTGGGCGTTGCTGCGGGTGTGTTCGGTCGTCGCGAACCCCGGCATGGTCCAGGCCAGCACGTGGGTGCGGGGCAGGCCCAGGCGGTCGCAGGCCTTGGCGGCGACGATCAGCGCGTGGGTGGAGTCCAGGCCCCCCGAGACCCCGATGCACAGGCGCGGCGCGCGGGCCGGGTCGCCGCCGCCGATGGCCAGCATGCGCCGTTCCAGACCTGAGACCTGGATGTTGTAGCCCTCGTAGCAGTCCTGCTCCAGGCGGCCCGGGTCGTTGGGGACGAACGGGAAACGGTCCACGGGACGTTCCAGGCCGAGATCCCCCGCCGGGGGATCGAGACTGAACTCGATCACGTCGTGCCGCAGGGGGATGTCCAGGCCCCGGAGGTTGTCGTCGAAGGAACCCTGGCGCAGCCTTTCCTGACGGATGCGTTCCAGGTCGACGTCGGCTGCCGTGAGCCGCGCCGAGTCGGGGAAGCGTTCGCCCTCCGCTAGGAGGGAACCGAGTTCGTGGATGATCGTCTGCCCGTCCCACGACAGGTCCGTGGTGGACTCCCCGAACATCGCCGCCGCGTAGACGTGGGCGGCCAGGCAGCGACTCGACGTGGAGGCCGCCATCGCTCGCCGGTCGGCCGCCTTCGCGATGGTGATGGGGGAGGCCGACAGGTTCAGCAGCACCGTCGCCCCGGCCAGGGCGGCGAGGTGGCTGGGTGGCACCGGAACCCACATGTCCTCGCAGATCTCGACGTGAACCCTGAGATCCGCGACGTCGGAGGCGGCGAAGATCAGGTCGTTTCCCACCGGGATCAGCTCCCCCCACCCGGGAATGTCGACGGTGGGCGGTAGGTCGTTCGTGCCCGGGGCGAAGTGACGTTTCTCGTAGAACTCCCGGTAGTTGGGGAGATAGGACTTCGGGACGATGCCCCGCACCTCGCCGCGCTGGATCACCACGGCGCAGTTGTAGAGCCGGTTGCCCAGCACCACGGGGGCGCCGACGGCGAACAGCGGCCGGAGTTCCGTGCTCTCCCGGCGCAGCCGGGCCACGGCCTCGTGGACGGCATCCAGCAGTGAATCGTTCAGCAACAGGTCGTCAATGGCATAACCGCTGATGCCCAGCTCGGGGAAGGCCACCGCGGCCACGCCCCGGTCGTGTGCCTCGCGCACCACCTCGAGGGTGCGGCTCGCGTTGGTGGCCGGATCGAAATCGGCGACGGGCAGCGTCGCGGCGGCCACCCGGGCGAAACCTTGGGCGTAGGCATTGAAGAAGTCCATGCGGGAAGCATAGAGGCTGGGGATGCCGCCCCATGGGGCTCCGGAGCCAGGGGATGACCGTTTCAAACCGTTGCGGGGACCGGAAGTTCCAAACGGCGATCAAGGGTTCACGATAGCGCTGATGACCTGAGTCGAAGGTGAAGGTCAAGAAACGCGCAGTTTTGATGTACAGTTTTCCAACGTGTGTGGAATCGTTGGATACCTCGGAAGCCGCGATGGGCGGCAGATCGTCATCGACGGACTTCGTCGACTCGAATACCGCGGCTACGACTCGGCGGGCATCGCCGTCGTAGCCGACGGTGAACTCTACATCCGCAAGAAGGCGGGCAAGATCGCGAACCTGGCGGCCGCCATCGAGGCCGACCCGCTGCCGGAGTCGGGAACGGCCATCGGTCACACCCGCTGGGCCACCCACGGGGCGCCCACCGACGCGAACTCCCACCCGCACGTCGCGGGCCGGATCGCCATCGTGCACAACGGCATCATCGAGAACCATGCGGCCCTGAGGGAGGATCTGGACGTCGAGTTCGCCTCCGAGACCGACTCCGAGGTGGCGGCCCATCTGCTGTCCCGTGAGGTCGCGGCCGGGGCCGACCTGGTCTCCGCCATGCGCGCGGTCGTGACCCGCCTGGAAGGCGCGTTCACGCTGGTGGCGGTCGACGCCGCCGACCCGGACCGGATCGTCGCGGCACGCCGCAACTCCCCGTTGGTGGTGGGCATCGGTGACGGCGAGTACTTCCTCGCCTCCGATGTCGCCGCCTTCATCGAACACACCCGCGACGCCGTGGAGTTGGGGCAGGACCAGATCGTCGAGCTGACCCGCGACGGCGTGGTCGTCACGAACTTCGACGGCACCCCCGCCGACACCCGCGGCTTCCACGTCGACTGGGACCTCAGCGCCGCCCAGAAGCAGGGCTACGACTGGTTCATGCGCAAGGAGATCTTCGAGCAGCCCCGCGCGGTGGCCGACACCCTGCTCGGACGCACCAACGAGCTCGGCGAGATCGTCCTCGACGAGATCCGCATCAGCCCCGAGGAGCTGAGGAGCATCAACAAGATCGTCATCGTGGCCTGCGGCACCGCCTTCTATGCGGGCCTGGTGGCGAAGTACGCAATCGAGCACTGGACCCGCATCCCCTGCGAGGTGGAACTGGCCAGCGAGTTCCGCTACCGCGACCCCATCATCGACCCCACGACCCTGGTGGTGACCATCTCCCAGTCCGGGGAGACCGCCGACACCCTCATGGCGATCCGGCACGCCCGCGAGCAGCACGCCAAGGTGGTCGCGATCTGCAACACCAACGGCGCGACCATCCCGCGCGAGTCCGACGCGGTCATCTACACCCATGCCGGACCGGAGATCGGGGTGGCCTCCACCAAGGGTTTCACCACCCAGCTCATCGCCTGCTACCTCCTCGGCCTCTACCTGGCGCAGGTGCGGGGCACGAAATACGCCGACGAGATCGGCGGGGTGCTGGAGGAGCTGGAGCGGATGCCCGAGGAGCTGCAGAAGCTCCTGGACGCGCAGGAGAACGTCCTCAACCTGGCGGCCGAGCTGAAGGACGAGCCCTCGATCCTGTTCCTGGGACGCCACGTCGGCTATCCCGTCGCCCTCGAGGGCGCCCTGAAACTCAAGGAACTGGCCTACATCCACGCCGAGGGCTTCGCCGCCGGTGAGCTGAAACACGGCCCGATCGCCCTGATCAGCAAGGGCCTGCCGATGTTCGTCGTGGTGCCCCCGCACAGCCGCGACCAGCTGCGCGACAAGGTGATCTCCAACATCGCGGAGGTGCGCGCCCGGGGTGCCCGCACCATCGTGCTGGCGGAGGCCAACGACGCCGACGCCCGCGCCCACGCCGACCACTTCATCGAGCTGCCGCACGTCTCCACGCTGCTGCAGCCGCTGCCCGCCATCGTGCCGCTGCAGCTGTTCGCCTGCGAGGTCGCCACCCTCCGCGGCCACGACGTCGACCAGCCCCGCAACCTGGCCAAGTCGGTGACGGTGGAATAACCCGGGGGCGGGCTCATGATCGTCGGCATCGGCACGGACCTGTGTGTCATCGAGCGGTTCGAGGCGATGCTGAGGCGTCGCCCCGGGATCGCCGAGCGCATCCTGACGCCTGAAGAGCGTGCGCTTCCCGTGCAGTCGCAGGCCGCGCGGTTCGCGGCGAAGGAGGCCCTCGCCAAGGCGCTCGGCAGCCCCGGCGGCATGAACTGGCTGGATATGGAGGTGGTCAGGTCCGAGGCCGGGGCGCCCTCGTTCGTGGTGACCGGAACCGTGGCCGAACGGGTGGCGGAACTGGGCGTCACCCGAATCCACCTCAGCGTCTCCCACGACGGCGGGTTCGCCACCGCGACGGTGGTGTGCGAGGCGTGACCGGTGTCGTGACAGCCGGGGAGATCGCGGCCTGGTGGCCGGTACCGGGGGCGGAAAGCCACAAGTACACGCGCGGCGTGGTCGGGATCGACGCCGGGTCGCCGCAGTATCCGGGGGCCGCGTTGCTGGCGATCTCAGGCGCTCTCGGGGCCGGTCCCGGGATGGTGCGTTATCTCGGGTCCGCTCCCCGCGACCTCGTGGTGGGGCGGTTCCCGAGCGTCGTGCTCGCCGACGGGCAGCTTCAGGCCGTGGTCGTCGGATCGGGCTGGGGAGCTCTGGACGACGCCACGGCCCGCTTCCAGGCGGCGCTGGAACGACGGGTGCCGCTGGTGATCGACGCGGACGCGCTCAGGCTGCTTCCCGCCGACCTGCCCGCCGAGACTCTTCTGACCCCCCACGCGGGTGAGCTGGCCCGGCTCCTTGGGGTGGAGCGCGGCGAGATCGAGGCCGACCCGGTGGCCGCCGCGGTCCTCGCCGCCGGACGATTCGACGCGACGGTGCTCCTCAAAGGGGCCATCCAGCCGGTGGCCTCGCCCAACGGTTCCGTGCGGCTGGCGCTGCCCGGCCCCGCATGGACGGCGCAGGCCGGTTCCGGCGACGTGCTGGCCGGGGCCTGCGGCACCCTGCTGGCCGCCGGCCTGCCCGCTGGGCGGGCGGGGCTGATGGCTGCCAGCCTCCAGGCGCTCACCGCGTCGCGTTTCCCCGGACCGTACCCGCCCGATGTGCAGGCATCGCGTTTCCCCGAGGTGGTCTGGGGACTGGTGACTCCCGATCAGCAATGACAGCAGACACCGGTTGAACCGCTCCATGCTCTTGGGTGGGGATTAGCGGAATCCACCACGGATAATAAGCCAACAGCGCCCAAGAGGGCGCTCAACAACAAGCTGCGCATTTTCAAACCCAGTGACCCACGGGTGTTGAATAGTATTTAAATCAATATCCTTGATGTATGAAGCCGGTCCAGAATCAGAAAAAACGTCTACATATTTTCCCGCATGACCTGTGTATTTTTCAACGTGGTCTCGGATGGGTTGTGGTTGGGTGTGGTAGGCGATGACGTATCCCCAGGCTCCGGGTGAGGCTTCTGCGGTTTTGAGGGCTGGGGATACCGTAATGTCAGTAGCACCTTCCGGAAGAGTGGTTTTCCCGAGGGTGAGGATGTTGTCGAGGTGGTCTAGGTCGGC
>ERZ772962.1790-NODE-1790-length-11307-cov-5.113846_pt1 | contig 11307 bp, 8 predicted proteins | sample MGYA00580676_ERZ772962 | MGnify/ENA primary metagenome ERZ772962 (study PRJEB29015, sample SAMEA2738049) | human oral metagenome | biome: human oral; feature: human-associated habitat; material: saliva | place: China | collected 2230 ...
CGAGCTGGTCGTGTTGAAACCATGGTGACTTGGGGTTGGGTCTGTTTCTCGGCTGCGGGATGGTTTCGACTCAGCCGTTCGCTTCGCTCACGTGCTGGCTCAACCAGCTTCAAGGAAGGGGTGTTCGCGTGCTGGCTTTAGTCGTTGAGCCTGATTTCCCGGTCGCAGCGGGCGATCACCGCCGGGTCGTGGGTGATCACCAGCATGGGGATGCGTTTCCTGACCTCGGCCAGGACCTCGCAGATGGCGTCGCGGGTGGTCGCGTCCAGGCTGGAGGTCACCTCGTCGAGCACCAGCAGCCGAGCCCCCGAAACCAGGACCCGGGCGATCGCGAAGCGCTGCAGCTGGCCTCCCGACAGCTGCCGCGGGCGGCGGGTTTCCCAGCCGGGTGGCAACCCGACCAGCTCGGCCGCCTCCTTGACGCCCGTTCCCGCCCCGCCGAGTCGCACTGCCCTGGTTCGGGCGCGCGCCAGGGACCGCCCGAGCGACCACGCCGGGTTCACCGAGGTCGCGGGATCCTGCGGCACCCACCCGATCGTCCCGCGCGCTGACCGGGGCCAGTCATCCAGCTTCGCCGGCAGAGCCATCCCGGCAACGGTCACCTCGCCGTCGCGCCGCGGCCAGAGCCCGACGAGGGTCCGCGCCACCGTCGACTTTCCCGAACCGGACGGTCCCGTCAACGCCACCGCCTCCCCTTCGAGAACGTCCAGGTCCAGGCCGGTCACGGGGGGATCTGCCAGCCCGGGCGCGCCCGCCGTCAACGACCGCACGCACAACACGGGCTCCGCGTCCCCTCGCGTTCTGCCGTCTCGCGATGCTCCCGGGCGGTCCGCGGTCACGACCTCCCGCGCCGGGACCCCGTTGGTGAGACGCCCGTAACGCATCTCCACCACCCGGCTGGTCAGGCGCGCCGCCACCGCGGGGTCGTGGGTGATCACCAGCAGCGTGGCGTCCAACTCCGTCATGAGCCGTTCCACCAGACCCAGGGCGGCGTCGACGGCCGACGGGTCGAGCCCGGCGGTCGGTTCGTCGAGCACCAGCAGCTCGGGGCGGCGCGCCAGGGCGCGGGCCAGCGCCACCCGCCGCCGCTGCCCGCCCGACAGCTCCGCCGGGAAACGGTTCAGGAAATCGCGGGTCGTCGGCAGCCCGAAGACCTCCAGGGCCTCGTCGCGGAGCCGCTGAGCATCCCCACTCGATTCCTGCGACAACTCCGTCATCAGGTAACCGATGCGGCAGGTCGGGGTCAGCGCCCCGGCCGGGTCCTGGTCCAGCCGGGCGACGCGGCGCCGCAACCCCCGCAACGTCCCGGGGGAGGCCAACCGGCCATCGGCAACGACGGGCACACCCAGCACCGTCACGTTTCCCGCCGCCAGTTCCAAACCGGGCGCCACCGAACCCAGCAGGGCCAGGGACAGGGTTGATTTCCCGGAGCCGGATTCCCCTACGAGGCCGACCCGCTCGCCCCGGTCCACGGCGAGGGCGGTTCCATCCAGGATCGTCCCGGCGGCCGAACGGATCCGCAGGTCGTCCACCTGCACGGCTGGTTCAGTCACGGCGACCTCCGAGGGCATCGACGAACAGGTTCACGGGCACCGTCAACGCCACCATCGCACCCAACGGGGCCAGCACCGCCCACGGGTTGAGACCCAGCCCGTCGAGGTTCCGCGACACCATCGTCGGCCACAGGAAACCGGACTCGGCGGCGGTGGTGCCGAGGAAGGAAATGGTGGCCATCAGGTAGAGGGCGGTGATCGTCGCCAACCCCAGGTCGGCCAGGACGGGACGCAGCAGCACCGGCACCACCTCCCGGACCAGCGCCACCGATGTCCTGTCGCCGGCCACCCGGGCCTGTTCGAAGAAGGCCGCCCCCAGCAGCGGCTCCGCGGCCGCCCGGTAGTAGCGGGACGTGAACGGCAGGGTCAGGGCGGTTGCGATCGGGATGGTGGCGTACAGCGACGCCCCGGCGCGCTGATAGACCACCAGCGAGGCAACGATCATTGGTGTGACCAGGACGACGTCCAGGACGAACCGCACGAACCAGGCCCCCCGGGCCCGGGTGGCGAGCCACAAACCGGCGGCCAGCCCGACGCCCTGCGAGACCACCGCGGTCAGGAGGGCCGCGACCAGCAGCGCCCGGCCGCCCTCCAGGAGCTGGGGCAGCACCGGCCGTCCCAGGTAGTCGTGCCCCATCCCGCCCGGGCCACCCGTCGAATAGGCGAAGGCCGTGGTGGCCGCGGAATCCCCGATGGCCGGTGCCAGCCACGGGGCGGCCACGGTGACGAGCACCATCAGCAGGGCGATGCCGCCCCAGATCCTCGCTGAAATGCTCACCTCACACCACCGCAACCATGCGTTCCTGGCGCACCGACAGCGCATCCGCGACGGTGAAGGCCACCACCGCGACCACCATCATCAACGCCCCCGCGGCCATCACCACCGGCACCTCCCTGTCCCCGACGGCCCGCACCAGCGCGAACCCCAGACCGGGGAAGGAGGTCACGGTCTCGACCACCACGGCCCCACCCAGCAGGTAGGGGATCGTCTGCGCGAGCAACTGCAGGACGCCGGGAGCCACCGACGGCAGCAGGTGCCTGGACAGCACCCGTCGCCGCGTCAGGCCCGCCAGTTCCGCCTCGCGCACGTAGGGGGCGGCGGCGTGGGTGGCCACCAGGGCCTGGACGCGACGGGTCAGGGACGCGGAACACACCAGCCACAGCGACAGCGCCGGCATCACCAGGCAGACGGGGTTCTCCCACACCGTGCGACCCGCGCCGGGCACCGACAGCACCGGCAGCCAGCGGGTCCACACCGCCAGGACGGCCAGCAGCGCGATCGCCACCACGAACTCCGGTATCGCGGCAGCGGCCACCGAGATCCCCGTCAGGAACCGGCTGACCGGATGCCTCGGACGCGCCCCGGTGACGACCGCGACGGGCAGGGTGACCAGCACCAACCCCAGCAGCACCACCGCGGCCAGGCTAAGCGACGCCAGGACCGGTTGCGTGATCGTCTCGGCCACGGGCCGGGACGTGATGAGCGTGGTCCCGGGATCCCCCCGCAGGATGCCCGCCACCCATTCCAGGTAGCGTTCCAGGACGGGCCGGTCCAGGCCCATCCGGGCCCTGGCGGCCTCCACCGCGGCGGCCCCGTTCTTTGAAGCGCTCGCAGTTGCCGCATCCCCGGGCAGGGCCTGGATCAGCAGGAACAGTAGAAACGAGGCCGCCAGGCACTGGGTCGCGGAGCGCGCCAGCCGCCGCAGCAACCAACCGGTGAGGGTGGGTCGCTGCGGCGACGCGTCGATGGTTCGTCCCAAGGCCGGATCAGCCGACCGGGTTGAAGGTGGCCTTCGTCAGCCAGGGAACCGACTGGACGGAGGTGAAGTTCTCCAGCCCGGCCCGGTACGCCGAGACCTGCTTCTGGTAGCCCCAGATCAGGTCACCGCCCTGGTCGTGGATCTCCTTGCTGATCTCGCCCACCAGCTTCTTCTGCTCGGCCGCGTCCAGGGTGGCGGTGGCCTTCGCCAGGTTCTGCTGGATCGTCTCGGAGGTGAAACCGGACAGGTTGAAGGGGTAGTCGGGCATGACCTGGCTGCGGAACTCGGTGATGGGGTTGCGGTTGATCCAGAAGGCGGTCGCCGCCTGCGCCTGGTGCAGCTCGGCAGGGTTGCTGTAGTAGGTCTGCGGGTCGCGTTTGTCGACGGTGACCTGCACCCCCACCTCGGCGAACTCCTGGGCCATCAACTCGGCCGAGGAAACCATGCCCGGCATGACGTCGGCTGCGACGATCGTGAAGGACGTGACCCCCTTCTCCGCGAAGATGCGTTTGGCCTCCTCCTTGTTGGCCACAGTCTGGGCCACATCCTCCGGGTAGTTGTCGTAGCCCTTGCCGAGCATGTCGTTGGCGACCTCACCGGTGGATCCGAGGACGGTGTTGACCAGCTTGTCCCGGTCCACGGCGAGTTTCGCGGCACGCCGCACCTCCGGGTCGTTGAAGGGCGCGACGCGGGTGTTGAGGGCCAGTTCCAGGGCGGACGCGGACTCCAGGGTGGCGTCGGCCACCTTGACGTTGGGAGCCCCGGACAGGGTCGTGAGGGCAGCCGAGTTGAGGCTGGTGGCGAGGTCGATCTCGCCGGTGCGCAGGGCGTTGGCCTGGGCCGTGGAGTCGGGGATCGGCACCATCGTGACCTGCGGGATGGACGGGGTGCCGTCCCAGTACTTGTCGTTGGCGTGCAGCTGGTAGCCGGTGCCGGGGTCCCCCTTGTCGACGACGAAGGGGCCGGCGCCGATACCGGTGAACGTGCCCTTCGGGGCGATGGCGGAGAACATTCCCAGCGAGGATTCGAGGAAATCGGAGGCGGGTTTCTTCAGCTTCAGCGTCGCCGTCGACCCGGATGCGCTGGAGGCCTCGAAGTCGATGTCGGAGTACAGACTGGCGTAGCTGGGTGACTGGGCGAAATGGGCGAGGGAATCCAGGATGTCCTGCCCGGTGGCGGCGGTGCCGTCGGAGTAGGTCAGGCCGTCGCGCAGCGTGACGGTCCACTCATCGGCGGTGGCGTTGGGTTCGATGGACTTTGCCAGGGACAGCGCCGCCCCCTTCTTGGTCATGACCGCCAGGGAGTCGTAGACGTTGAACGCCAGCAGCATCGAGCCCGGTGAGGTGGCGGTTACCGGGTCGAGGGAATCAGTCGGCGCGAAGAGCGCCCCGATCCTGACCGGCTGTGAGGGGCCCGAGGCCGACGGGGAGCTGCCACCGGAACCGGATGCGCATCCCGTCAGCCCCAGGGTGGCGGCCACGATGACGGCGCCCAGACGCAATCTCCAAGGTTTCATCGTTTCTTCTTTCTCGTGTCGCTGTTGGTTTTCTTGTTTTGGGTTCAGACCAGGGACCATCCGCTGGCGCTGCTCCGGTACTGCCAGAAGTCGCGGTAGGGGCCATCGACGCCCACCAGGTCCTCGTGCCGGCCCTGCTGCGCGACCCGGCCGTCGGCCCCCAGCACCACCACCTGGTCGGCGGCGGCGATGGTTTCCAGCTTGTGGGCGATGACGATGAGGGTGGAGGAGCGTCTCAACTCCTCCATGGCGGCCACGATGTTCGCCTCGTTCTCGGCGTCGAGGGCGCTGGTGGCCTCGTCGAGGAGCACGATGGGTGCCCGTTTCAGCAGGGCGCGGGCGATGGAGACGCGCTGCCGTTCGCCGCCGGACAGGGCCCGGCCGCCCTCACCAACCCGGGTCTCCCAACCACCAGGGAGCCGTTCGACGATCTCCGTCACCCCGGCGAGGTCGGCGGCGTGGCGCACCTCGTCGTCGGTGGCGTCCTGGCGGCCCAGGCGGATGTTGGCCTCCAGGGTGTCGTCGAACAGGTAGACGTCCTGGAAGACCATCGACAGCTGCGACATCAGGTCCTCGGTGGTCAGCTGTTTCACCTCCACCCCGCCGATCTTGAGCTGTCCGGAGACTGTGTCGTAGAACCGCGCGACCAGACGGGCGATGGTGGTCTTGCCGCTGCCGGAGGGGCCGACGAGGGCGCACATCGAACCGCTGGGCACCGTCATTGAGATTCCGCGCAGCACCGGCACGTTGGCCTGGTACCCGAAGTCGACGTCGACCAGTTCGACGCTGCCGCTGGAGGGTGCCTCGGGGGAGGTGTCGGGTTCGGGCAGCACGGGGGAGTCCATGACCTGATCGATGTGGTTCATCATCTGCCGGCGCTCCTCGAAACCGATCATCATGGCCCCGATGTCGTTCAGCATCGTCATGAACCGCAGGCACATGCCGATGGTGACGATCGCCTGGAGCGGGGCGAGTTGCGACGACAGCGCCAGGGCGGCGGACAGGACGATCATGGAGATCACCACGAGCTGGGCGAAGGCGCCGTTGACCATGTTGCCGGCGGCCTCCCACCAGAAAGCGCGCCGCGAGTCGCGGTGGTTGTTGTCGAATGCCGTCCTGAGGCCCGGCGGGTTCGGTGCGTTGCAGGAACGCAAAGCCCCCTGACAGCGGGAGAACTCGATGATGCGGGCCGCCAGTTCGACCTCGGAGGGTTCGGCGATGGCCTTGCCGTGGTTCAGGAGGCGCCGTCCGATGACGAGACCCAGGGCCAGCACGGGAGCCGCACAGGCCAGCAGCAGACCGAGCCGCCAGTCCCAGAACCAGGCGCCGATCCCGATCACGACGCAGGAGGCCATGTTGACCCGCAGCTTGTACAGGAAGTGTGCCACCGACTCTGACAGGGACATCATCTCCTGACTGGCCATCCGCGACATCCAGCCCGCCGACGACGGATCGAACCAGGACAGGGGCAGCCTCGCGACCTTGTCGCCGATGCTGTGATGGACGCTCTGCATGAAACCGAGCGCACCCAGGTACCCGGTGCGGGTGCCTATGAAGTCGATGACGAGGGTGACGACGGCGGTGACGAGCAGAACCACCAGCCAGCCGCCGAAATCCAGTCCCCAGCTCGGGGCACCCGTGGTCAGGGCGACGGATGTGGGGAGCAGGGCCAGCAGCGCGAACCCGGTCAGTGCCCCGGCCGCCACACCAATGGTGAGGCCCGTGGACAACTGCCGCCACTGGGGCGGTGTCATGAGGCGGCGGTAGCGGGGCAGCAGCGCGTTGCGGTTGATGTCGCTCATCGGTGGTCCTCCTCGGCTGAGGCGGTGCGCAGCTCGCCGCTCTGGTGCAGCAACGCCCGGTAGTGGGGTTCGTCGAGCAGCTCCTCGTGGCTGCCGACCGCTCGGATGCGTCCTCGCTCCATCACCACGATCCGGTGGGCTCCCCGGATGGCGGCGGGCCGGTGGGCGATCACCAGCACGGTGCGTCCCTTCACCAGGGTGGTCAGGGCCTGCTGGATCTCGGCCTCGGACTCGGGATCCGCGAAGGCGGTGGCCTCGTCGAGGAGCAGCACGGGGGCGTCGACCAGGAGCGCCCTGGCGATCGCGATCCGCTGCTCCTGCCCGCCGGACAGCGAGGTGTCGGTGCCGATGACGGTGTCGTAGCCCTCGGGAAGCGACATCACGAAGTCGTCGATCCTGGCCATTCTCGCGGCCTCCCGGACCTCGTCGATACTCGCCCCCGGACGGCCCAGGGCGATGTTGTCGCGGACGGTGGCCCGCAGCAGCTGGGCGTCCTGGAGCACGAACGAGACGTGCGAGTAGAGGGTTTCCTCGGTCAGCTGCCTCAGGTCGACGCCCCCGAGCCGGATGCTCCCGGAATCCGGGTCGGCGAAACGGGCGATCAGCGTGGCCAGGGTCGACTTGCCGGAACCTGAGGGGCCGAGCAGGGCCGTCACGGTTCCCTCCTCCAGGGTGAGGCTGACGTCGTCGACGGCGAGGGTCTGGCCGTAGGAGAAGGTGACGTGGTCGAGTTCGACGGTGCATCCCTGGGGGACCTGCGAGGTCTCGGGGTAGGGCAGGACGGGGGTGTCGAGGATGTTGCACAGCCGGATCGCCGCGGCCCCGGCCATCTGGTAGGACCAGGAGATCGAGGAGACGACCTGCACGGCACCGGGGAGCACCAACGCGATCAGCGTGGCCGCGAGCACCTTGGGCAACGTGACCACCCCGGCCTGGATCAGCAGGGCCCCGCCCCCCAGGTTCACCACGAGCAGCAGCGGAATGGAGATCCACGCCATGGAGACGCAGCTGATCGATACCAGGGGCAGCGCCCAGGCACGGAAGAACCGGGAGAACTCGTCGGCGGAATCCACGTAGGCGGAGTGCGCCCTACCTACCCGCCCGAAGGCCTTGACCACCGAGATCCCGGCGACGAACTCGGCCATGGTGGAGGAGACCTTCGCCAGTTTCGCGTCCATCTCCGCGGTCTTCTCCGGCATGCCCTTCATGGAGACGGCGTAGGTGGCCATGTGCAGCGGGATCGTGGCGATGCTGAGCAGCCCCAGCCGCCAGTCCAGCCAGAACGCCAGGCAGAGCAGGGCCAGCGGGGTCACCACCGCGTTGAGGATCTCGACGGGGCCGTGGGCGATCACGGTGTGGACGGCGCGGGTGTCGTCCTGGACGCCCTTGCGGATCAGGCCCGAGGTCGACTCGGTGAACCACGACAGCGGGGCCCGTGCCAGGCGCTGCGCGATGCCGCGCTGCAACTGGTCGCGCAACCTCAGGTCGGCGACGTGGGTGATGAGCAGGCCGACGAAGTACAGCAGCAGCTGGCCGGAGAAGGCACCGATCAGCAGTCCGATCACCGCCCATGCCCGGTCGGCGTCGACGGCGGTGCCGGCGCTGTGGGCGGCCAGCAGGAGGTCACCGAGCTGGACGAGGGCGAGGTATGGGGCGGTCGTGAGAATGGCCGAGGCGATCACGAACGCCTGTCCCAGCCGTTGCAGTCCGCGCACCGGGGCGGCCAGGCGCTTGATCGCCGCCTGCCCCTCCTGCGCCTTCCGCTTGTTCTCCGCCCTCGGATCGGCCCGCTGGTCCGGTTCGACGCGCTCACGTTCCTGCGTCGTCATGAAGTGCACCTCGAAAGATTGGAAAATGGTCTTCAGTGTTCAATGAGGTTCACCTTAACGCCACGCTGTGACGTGGGCAACGAGTACGTTAACCGCATGAGATCACACGGGAGGCGCACCGGCCCGAAACCGGGCTTCACCCACGACGACGTCGTCACGGCCGCGTTGGAGATCGGGATCCGGGACTTCACCCTCGCTGGGGTGGCCAAACGCCTGGGGGTCGGCACCCCGGCGCTGTACCGCACCATCGCGTCGCGGGACGACCTGCTGCGTGGCTGTCTGAAACGCCTGGCCGGGGAGAACAGGTTCACTGTCCCCGAAGGCGATTGGCGGGAACTGCTGCGGCACCAGGCCGAGTGGTTGTGGGGTCTGGTGGACCGCCACCCCGGGCTCGCGGAGACGTTCCTGGTGGTCACGTGGGCGCACCACTACTTCGTCCGGGGCATGAAAACCTGCATCGATGCGCTGGTCGAGCGGGGGTTCAGCCCGGACGACGCCGTCTTCGCCGTGGACTTCATCGGCGACACCGTGCTGTGCACCCATCTGGTGATCGAGGCGAACCGTGCGATCCTCCCGGGGGAGGACGGTACGGTTGCGACGGGGCTGGAGGTAGCCGTCGAGAACTTCAACCGGGAGAAGTTCGCCGAGGATTTTCCGGAGCAGCTCGTGCCCAACGAGGGCTGGACGGGCCGGGGTTTCCTGGACCGCAAGATCGAGTTCGTCATCGAGGGCATGGCCCGGCGGGTCGGGGGCTGAGCGATGGGCTGGTCCCTTGGGACGATGTCGGCATGTCCCGGAAAAACAACGACGATGTCGAGCCTGACCTAGAGGACAAGGTCATCGATACGGAAGCGGATGCTCCTGGGAAGGAAACCCGGACTGGGGAAGTGAAGTCCGGGGATGAAGCGGTCCTGCCTCGGCGCGTCCCGGTTTTCAGGGCGCTTCGGGTCGGGGGAGCGCTCACCGTCCTGGCGGCAGTGGCGCTGGCCTTAGCATGGGCGGGTTCACGTTGGGGGCGCACTGATTCGCATGATTCCACGCCGGTGTGGGTTGTCTGTGCGATTCTGTCCTTCGTCTGGTTTTTCGCCGCCGGGAACGGGAAACGGAGGATCGTCCCGGCGGTAATCGTCGGCCTGGGGTGGGCCGCGATCATCGTCTATCAGCTGCGATCGTGGTGGATGCTCTTTGACAAAACCTCGGTTGGTGCTGCCCTGCTGTTGGCGTGGGCCCTGGGCGCGTTCGGTCTGGGAATCGTCGCCGTCTTCGATCTGTTGCTGCGCGGAATACGTGACCAGCGGGGACTTCCGGAGGGCGGCAGGGGTGATCCCGCTGGGATCGTGTTCTCCCGTCATGATGGCAGCAAAGCCGGTTCGGGGATTGCCAGAAGGGCGCGTTGGGTAGCTGTTGCGCTGATTCCCGTCCTCGCGCTGACCGGGGCGACCGTTTCGTTGCGTGCTCTGACGGACTTCCCGGTCCATTCGACCCCATTTTCCAACACCACAGCGGCCATGCCAGAAGGCGCACTACCCGAGTTTCCGGCCACGGTGGGGTCCACGGTTGCCTGGACGAGGGATGTTCCCGATCTGCTCGCTGTCGCCGCAGGCGCGGCAGGTCCGATCATCCTCACCACGGACGGGTTGACGGCGCTGAGACCCGATGGAACCACCCTGTGGACCTATCACAGACAAGCCGAGTATGAATATCCACTGATCAGTCCTGATGGTCGGCATGTTGTGCTGAGGATGTCGGTTCCCCGAGGCGGGTCCGACTCCGACAATGTGATCCTGGTGCTGGATTCCCTCACGGGGCAGGTGACCAGCGAACACCCCGCCAGAGGAGAGAGCATTCAACTCACGGATTCTGTTGTTCTGGACGGTGACATCGCCTACGATCTGGCCGATGGCAGCCAACGCTGGACGTTGCCGGATGATTTTGAGGTCGCCAAAAACCACACCAAGTCCGCGGGACATGCCTCCCTGATTCTCGAACGCCGACGGGAAAACAGCGATCGGTCCAAGCCTGTCCTGCTCGTTGCCCCCGACACAGACCCGTCAGCTGCCGTCGAGGTGCAGGGTATTCCTACCAGGGATGCGTGTGGAGAATCCGAGGAGGGGATTGTCGCGGTGAATGGGTGGGTCGCACAGTATGCGGAGGCCTTGCCGGAGAGGAAGGAAGCGGATGGTGAGAAGCTTACGGAGAGCGCGACCATGCAGGCCGTCACACTCGATTCTCTGGCGGGACTGGAAACGAGCGCGCCGATCCCGCTGGGCAGGACAGCCGGAGTCAACTACCGCGCATCCACTGCATCGGGGACACTCGCCCTCTACCCCGAGTACTCCGTGGACGAAAAAAGAAAAACTGCGAGATGATCTCCCTGGGGAAATCGGACAAGGCTTGGGTGGGTGCTGTGTTCGATCCCGTTTCCCGTACCACGACTCCCGCATCCCAATATGCAGGTGTGGCAGCAGCCAAAATCGGTGTGACAATCATGCGGGAAGGCGAGACCCTCTCCGGGGCGGTGGTCGTGCAGCCCGGGGACGGCTCCGACGGGGCCACGATTCCCATCGCACCCGGATCCACCTACCTGTCTTTCGCATCGTATGCTCAATATGGGGGAGGAAGCGGTTCATGCTACCTTCATACTCCTGTCCAACTCGCTGGAAGATGCGGTGGCGTAGATGCCGTATTCAAGAACACACCCGGGGTCACAGTGGTTGTTTTTGACCCAGAAAAAGAGATAGGGGAAGTCTCGTCGTACAGATCGAATTACCGCTCCTATCGCCGCCTGTATGGCCTGACGGGAGGTGTGTCGTGAGATCTGAGAAATCGATCCGGTCTTTTGTTGCC
>ERZ772962.1793-NODE-1793-length-11300-cov-7.243130_pt1 | contig 11300 bp, 8 predicted proteins | sample MGYA00580676_ERZ772962 | MGnify/ENA primary metagenome ERZ772962 (study PRJEB29015, sample SAMEA2738049) | human oral metagenome | biome: human oral; feature: human-associated habitat; material: saliva | place: China | collected 2230 ...
TAGCTCAGGAGTTACAACTAACTGTCCGTGGTCAAGATAAAATCGGTATCATCGGGCCAAATGGTGTTGGAAAATCGACTCTGTTAGCCAAGTTGCAACAACTACTAAGCGCCAAAAGAGAAATTTCGCTTGGTTTTATGCCACAAGATTACCACAAAAAACTGCAATTGGATTTATCACCAATAGCCTATCTCAGCAAAACTGGGGAAAAAGAGGAACTACAGAAAATCCAATCTCACTTAGCCAGTCTCAATTTCAGTTATCCAGAAATGCAACATCAAATCCGCTCCTTATCAGGCGGGCAGCAGGGTAAACTCCTGCTTTTGGATTTAGTCTTGCGCAAACCAAACTTTCTCCTTCTGGATGAACCCACACGAAACTTTTCTCCCACTTCTCAACCCCAAATCAGAAAACTCTTTGCAACCTATCCGGGCGGTCTCATCACTGTTTCGCATGACCGTCGTTTCTTAAAAGAGGTCTGTTCGACAATCTATCGCTTGACAGAACACGGTTTGGAGATAGTTAATTTAGAAGATTTATAAATTTTCAACATAGCAAAAATCCAGAGACGATCTCTGGATTCTTTTTACATATGTTTTAAACGTTCAATACGTTCTGAAATAGATGGGTGGGTATAGAAGAGTTTTTGGAATCCTCCCCCTTTCTTAGGATCATTGATATAAAGCGCACTGCTGGCATCATCGACAGGACGACTCATCGGTTTACTATTATCCAACTTACGTAGAGCATTAATCATCCCTTGAGGATTGCGAGTCAACTCGACACTAGAAGCATCAGCTAGGAATTCCCTCTGACGAGAAATAGCTAGTTGCACCAAGGTTGCAGCGAGAGGTGCCAGCACAATAGCTAGTAGGGAAACCACTAGCATAATGATTTCAAGACCATTTCCATCTCGATCATCGTCACTTCGTCTGCGACCTGCTCCACCCCACCACATCATACGACCTGCCATACTAGAAAGCATGGTGATAGCACTAGCAAGGGCAACAGCAATAGTCGAAATACGGATATCATAGTTACGAATATGACTGACTTCATGTCCCATAACAGCTTCTAGTTCTTCGCGATTCATGATAGCTAGGAGGCCTGACGTCGCAGCAACCGCCGCATTTTGAGGGTTAGAACCTGTCGCAAAGGCATTTAAGGCTGGATCATCAATGATGAAAACACGGGGCATAGGAATCTGAGCCACCATAGCCATATCTTCCACTACATGGTAGAGGTCTGGTGCCGTTTGCTCATCCACCTCACGCGCCCCATTCATGGACATGACAATCTCTGTCGATTGAAAAATCATGGACAAGGCATAGATAAAGCCGATAATCAGTGCGATAACCAAACCACCAATCCCAGACCGCATAAAGAGGTAACCAACAGCATAGCCAACAAGAGCTAAGAGTAGGAAAAATACCAGCAACAAAATCCAGGTTTTTCGTTTATTGCTTGCAATTTGATCAAACAACATCTTAGTCACCTAAACCGCTAAAATCAACCTTAGGAACTGCCTTTTCCTCTTCTGGTGTTTGAAGGAAATCTGCTGCTTTAAATCCAAACATTCCAGCGATAATATTGCTTGGGAAAGTTTCTAATTTTACATTGTAGTTGCTGACAACACTGTTGTAGAGTTGACGGGAGTAAGAAATTTTATTTTCTGTGTTTGTCAACTCCTCTTGCAATTTAACAAAGTTGGCACTAGCTTTCAAATCTGGATAGCTTTCTGCAACTGCAAAAATACCTGAAACCTGACGAGTGAGGGCATCACTAGCTTTCATAGCTTCTGCTGGTGAAGTCGCTGCTGCCACTTGGTTACGCAGTTCTGCCACCTTTTCAAGGGTAGAACCTTCATATTTGGCATAACCTTTTACAGTCTCAATCAAGTTTGGCAAGAGATCATTTCGACGTTTCAACTGAACATCAATCTGACTCCAAGCCTCCTTTGTTTGCATACGATTCTTAACCAAACCGTTATAGCTAACAATTACAAAAATAACAATAAGAGCGATAACTCCAAGAATAATCCAAGTCATTATATAAGTCCTTTCTACTTTTAGATTAGTACCAGTATATCAAATTTTTAATGATTGTGGTAAAATAAGATAATACTAAAGAAGGAAATAACTATGAAACCAGAAACATTTTACAACCTGCTAGCCGAGCAGAATCTTCCACTTTCGGACCAGCAAAAAAAACAATTTGAACGTTATTTTGAACTCTTGGTCGAGTGGAATGAAAAAATCAATCTAACAGCTATTACAGACAAGGATGAAGTTTATCTCAAACATTTTTACGATTCGATTGCACCCATCCTTCAAGGTTTGATTCCTAATGAAACTATCAAACTGCTTGATATCGGGGCCGGGGCAGGATTTCCTAGTCTACCGATGAAAATTCTCTATCCTCAGTTAGATGTAACTATCATTGATTCACTCAATAAGCGTATCAACTTCCTGCAACTTTTGGCTCAAGAACTGGATTTGGATGGTGTTCATTTCTACCATGGACGTGCCGAAGATTTTGCACAAGACAAGAACTTCCGTGCTCAATATGATTTTGTAACAGCTCGTGCGGTTGCCCGCATGCAGGTTTTATCTGAATTAACTATTCCCTACCTTAAAGTTGGCGGAAAACTATTGGCACTAAAGGCCAGCAATGCGCCTGAGGAATTATTAGAAGCTAAGAATGCTCTCAACCTCCTTTTTAGTAAGGTCGGAGACAATCTCAGCTACGCCCTACCGAATGGAGATCCGCGTTATATTACAGTGGTGGAAAAGAAAAAAGAAACACCAAATAAATATCCAAGAAAGGCTGGCATGCCCAACAAACGCCCGCTTTAAATTTTTTAGTAAAAAATATTTACAAAGTTCGGAATTTCTGCTATACTATCACAAGCAAAGGTTTTTAATGTCATCCCGTGAGGTGACGAAGACGCAGAAATACTTGAAACTCTTTAAAGTCTAGATTTTAGAGAAGTCTTACTCTGAGGGCCTATTGCTGTAAAATAATGGGCTCTTTTTTGATGCCCAAAAGTGAGGTTTATATGAAACAAGAATCAACTGTTGATTTGTTACTAGACGTTGACCAACGTCCTTCGGCGGGAAAAGGAATTCTCCTTAGCTTCCAACACGTTTTCGCCATGTTTGGTGCGACCATCTTGGTACCCTTGATTTTGGGAATGCCTGTATCTGTTGCCCTTTTTGCTTCAGGTGTTGGAACACTCATCTACATGATCGCAACTGGTTTTAGAGTTCCAGTTTATCTAGGATCATCATTCGCCTTTATCACAGCTATGTCCCTAGCTATGAAGGAACTAGGAGGGGATGTATCAGCTGCACAAACAGGGGTTATCCTTACAGGTTTTATCTATGTCCTTGTGGCTGCAAGTGTTCGTTTTGCGGGTACAAAATGGATTGATAAACTCTTGCCACCAATCATCATCGGACCTATGATCATCGTTATCGGTCTTGGACTTGCAGGTTCAGCTGTTACTAACGCTGGTCTTGTAGCTGATGGAAATTGGAAAAATGCTCTTGTAGCCGTTGTTACTTTCTTGATTGCTGCCTTTATCAATACAAAAGGAAAAGGCTTCCTACGAATCATTCCATTCCTCTTTGCCATTATCGGTGGTTACCTCTTCGCACTAACTCTTGGCTTGGTTGACTTTACACCAGTTCTTAAAGCTAACTGGTTCGAGATTCCTGGTTTCTACTTGCCATTTAGCACAGGTGGTACCTTTAAAGAATACAATCTTTACTTTGGTCCTGAAACTATCGCTATCTTGCCAATCGCTATCGTAACAATTTCTGAACATATCGGAGACCATACTGTTTTGGGTCAAATCTGTGGCCGTCAATTCTTGAAAGAACCAGGTCTTCACCGTACTCTTCTTGGTGACGGTATCGCAACTTCTGTTTCTGCCTTCCTTGGTGGACCAGCAAATACAACTTACGGAGAAAATACAGGGGTTATCGGTATGACTCGTATCGCTTCTGTCTCAGTTATCCGTAACGCTGCCTTTATCGCGATTGCCCTCAGCTTCCTTGGTAAATTCACTGCCTTGATTTCAACCATTCCAAATGCTGTACTTGGTGGTATGTCAATCCTTCTCTATGGGGTTATCGCCAGCAACGGTTTGAAAGTTTTGATCAAAGAACGTGTTGATTTTGGTCAAATGCGTAACCTAATCATCGCAAGTGCTATGTTGGTTCTTGGACTTGGAGGAGCTATCCTTAAACTCGGTCCAGTTACCCTTTCAGGTACTGCCCTATCAGCCATGACAGGAATCATCTTGAACTTAATCTTGCCATACGAAAATAAAGACTAAACGTCTTGACACAAAAAGTCCGCTCAGACAACTGAGTGGACTTTTCTGATTCTTAAGTCCCCCAAGCAACCAATAGATAGAGCAGGCTAGAACCAAACATATCTGCTAAAGCATGCATGAGAAAGAATGGAAGGAGATTTTTAATTTTATATTTGTATAAGAAATAATAGAATAAGCCATAAACTACACCGATTACCAAAGCCCATACTAATCCTTGATAGGTGTGGAAGGAAATACGAATACTAGTAGAATAAAGCAAAACCAACCACTTGTGTTTTTCCTTCACTGAAGTCAACAAACCTAGAAAGAAAAACTCTTCATAAAATCCATTAAGTAAGGCATAGGCAATCGCTATCGGGCTGAGAGCTAAGAACTTCCCTATTATTTGCGTAAAATCTATATAGGCAAAAAGGTCTTGATTAAAGTAATTATATTTACCAGTGAGAGTTGTAACCAAGTCTCCAAACAGTCCCACTAAAGCAAATATAAATGGAACCCAAAAGATAGTGGACCAATTCCAGCGAATAGGAAGCTGTTTAAAATCATAGTTTCGAATCAAAAGATAGAGTACGGTCACAGTCAATAATATAGCTTGCAGGGTAAAATTACTAGAATAAGCTGCATCTTCGCTTGCAGCCTGTCTAACTGTCCCTACTGTACTTGATGCACCCGTTGGAAACGTATTTGCTAAAAATAGCTCGGTTGAACGAATTATAAACTGACCAAACATTATGATCGTAATAATCACAATGTCAAACCATCTCAAGTATTTTAGAGGTTTAGATGGATGTATTTTTTTAAAAATATTCATATTTTCTCCAAGTATTCTATACTCATATAAATATTTTAAGAAAAAAGGCTTAAACTTTTATAAAATTTCATTAATTCATTTAGATTCAAAAGCTTTTATTAGTAAAAATAACCCCTCTTTAAGAGTTACTATCATCTACTTTTATTTTTTGTTTATTCCTCTAACAATAAATCTTTCAAAGAAATCAGAGTTACAGCAACTAATATCATTGCCATACCAAGAAAATCAATGGGATAAAATTGTTCATCCATGATTAGGAAGGCAAAGAAAACCGCCGAGATTGGTTCAATTGAAGCCAACAAACTTGACTTAACTGGTCCAATCAAACTAGCTCCCTTTAAGAAGGCTGTATAGGCAAAGACAGTCCCGATAAGAATAATGCCCGCAAAAGCGAGGAGAAAATCAAGACTAGTTGGGATAGCAGTCTGTAGAATTCCTGTAAAAGGAAGGGCGACCAAACCTGCTATGACCATTCCCACACCAATGACCAAACTGCTCCCCCACTTCTTAATCAAGGCTATGGGCAAAATGATATAAAGTGCGTAAGTCAGAGCAGAAAAGAGACCCCAGAACAGACCTGCAGGTGTCATAGATAACTGGTCCAACTGCCCATGAGTGGCAATCAGGAAGGTCCCTCCAATGGCTAATATGATGGAAACAATCTCTCCAAGCGTCGGCGCCACCTTATCCTTGATACAGCAATAAATTAAAATCCCGACAGGACAAACATACTGAAGCACCGTCGCGGTTCCTGCATTGGTTTCCTGAATAGCAGTTAGATAGGCAAATTGATTGAGGAAAAGGCCAATCAGAGCAAAAATGAGAAGAGACAGCAAACTTTTTCTATCCTTTAAAAAGGCCAGCATTCTATCCTTTGCAGTAGCATAAGCCAAGACCATGAGAATCCCACCGGCGATTAAAAGTCGTAAGTTAGTTAAAACCAGAGACGAAATTCCATGTGCCATCAGGTATTGGCCACTCGTTCCTGACAAGCCCCAAGCAATGCCAGCTACAACTGTTAATAAAGTCCCTTTTAAACTGTTTGACATGTCTCTCCTTACTCTTCTTTGCGAATCAAGTCCATTACTTGATTGCGGTCTACAATCCATTGAGCCCTCTCATCCTTTTCATAGGTACGATTCGATAGGAAAATAGCCGCTTCTTGCTTCTGGCAATTCCACATGATAAAGGTACCTGTATAGCCCGTATGGTCTAGCCAATCTCCTTCCAAATTCCATGCCAAAGAACGTTCCTTGTCATCCAAAGGTGAAAAATTTTGACTCAAGTCTCTTGCAAAATCATCTGCTAAATAGTGTTGCAAAAAGATTTGTAAATCCTTTACAGTCGAAAATAAACCAGCACTACCTGCATGTCTGCCCAGGAGACGAGCCTTGGGATCATGTACCAAACCTGCCTCTACACCTCTGACTGTTGGAACAGCAAGCCCAACAGGTCCAAATTGGGTTTCCGTCATTCCCCAAGGATTCCAAACTTGCTCCTGTAAAATCACATCCAAGTCTTGATTAAAGATTCTTTCCAAAATAAAACCTAACAGCAAAAAATGGACATCCGAATAAAGAAAGGCTGGCTGATTTCGTCTATTGAGATGAAACATAGCTTCCTTTAATTCTGAATCTGTTAAAAGATCACGATTGGGAATAAACGGATCAAGATCTGTAGCATGGGTTAAGAGCTGGCGAATAGTGATGTCTGGATAATCACTCTCAGCTAAAAAATCTGTTACCGGTCTGTCAATATCCAATTGACCTTTTTCCCACAAGAAGGTAAAAACGGTACCAACCCCAACAACCTTGCTGACACTAGCTAGGTCATAAACCAGTCCTGGATCAGTATCCAAGCCATGCTCTGGGTCACTCTGTCCTAAATAGAACTCCGTCCATTTATTGCCCTTAAAATACGCAAAAGAGGCTCCGGGATAAATCCCTGCCTCGATTTGTTCTTCTATTTTTTTAATAATCTTGGTCCACTTCATACTTCTTCAAACCACAATTCAACATTATTTCTATCTTTACCAAGGAAGAATTTTTCAGACTTAGGAATAAAATATTCGGTAGACTCAAACTTCTGGCGAAGACTTTCTATATCTAGTTCATTGACTAAGAACTTGAGCATAGATAAGTCCCAAGTAACCGTATTGTCTACAGTCAAATCCTGCCCCTGTGCTGGGATAAAATCAAGTGATGTCCCAATTTCAGATAGTTCCAAGAAACTTTCGACATCAGTTGGGAGGTGTAATTCCATAGAAATCTCAAATTTACTTAAAGAAATTAATTCCAAGTCTGTTTGAAATTCAGGATTTTCTTCTACTTCTCCTAGACTTTCTCTATCATCTTCCGCATGAATCAAAACCAAATCATCTTCTGGAGAGTAAATTTCAAAAGCGTAGCCATTCTGCCCCTTATATAATTTATGAATCGAATCTGTTTTAGATAAGAGTCCTTCAATTTCTAAGGGATTTTCCACCTTGACAATTAATCTAGCTAATTTTTTTCTTCCCTCCACCTTACGAGTACGCATACTTGGAGCTTCTTCTAAAACCAGCTTTTCTAGACCTGTTTGATCACCTAGTGACAGAAAGGCTGACTCTTCTAACAAGGCCTTCATGCCAAGGGTTCCTATATAAAATGTTTCATTTAATTTTCTATTATTAACTTTTAAAGTAGGAATAATCCGTACAATCTGATTTACATTCATAAATTCCTCCAACTCTTTTATTTTAAAGGATTTTAGAATTTTTTACAAGAAATTATGCTCAGATTTACCAATTTTCACCCCATTAAAAATTTTTCTTCAAAAGGCTGACCTAAAACTCCATTTTTAGGGAAACATACAAAAGTCAAAAAATAGATAGGATAAACTGGAATGCTAATCAATGGATTGATAAGAAATAATTGACTGTCTTTGTTGATTTTTGATTACGGAGGAATATTAGAAATAAAAAGAACCAGCTCTTAAAACTGATTCTTTTTACAAGTGAAAAATTAGTTATTTTCAACTTTTTCATCGTATTTTGGTCTTAGTGTTGTACCTGAGTTAACAATGGTACGTTTTTGAACAAGAGGAAGGTCTGTACGATTGTAAACTGTACGCCATTTTTCCCAAACAAGACCTGTTTTTTCTTGGATTTTCACTCTGATATTACGAACATTTCCTTTAAATTGAAGTTCAGTTTGGAAACCAGCAGTTCTGTTTTTACCATTATCTTCCCATTGACGTGAGCGAATGCTTTCAACTCCATCCTTATCATAAGTTACTTCATCCCAGTAAACATAGTAACGAGCGATATAAGCTCCCTTATGGTGTAATTTGAGGTAACCATTTTTATATGAAGTCACTTTAGTTTCAATGTAGTCTGTATTGCTTTGAATTGTGGCTACTTGATTATCTTTCAAGAATGCAGTCTTATAAGAAATTGGAACAGCAGGATTTTGTGTACTGAAAGTAGCTCCTTCTTGAATCAATTTCTTCAAATCTTCTACTGTACCTGTCACAACACGTGCAGCGCCATCAGCATTTCCACCTACGATTGAAACTGTTACAGTTGTATTCTTCAAGACACGTGCCCATTCAGAGTCTGGTTTAATAGGCACCCCTTTGATAACAGCATTGATCGCTGCTTTCAACTCTGTACTCTTGCTTGTTGTTTCAAATTTGACATACATTTGACGTCCGTATGAAACGCTTGACACGTATACAGGAGGTGTTTTTCCATCAATTCCACGTGCTTTCAATTGATCAACTGTTACTCCTGGAGCAAATACATCTGATGGATTTTTTGGAGCATCAAAGTTAGCAGTATAGTAAATTTGTTTAAAATCAACAACTTCAACTTGTTTTTCACCCTTGTTCACAGCCTCAAAGTCAATTTTCAAATTAACACCGACTTTTTCAAAATCACTTCCGAATTTTGCTTTCAATTGATTCATGCTGTAAGCAGAAGTTGATTCATACTGCATACGTGCTGGAGCAGGATTTTTCGCAGCATATTTTTCATGCCAACGATTTAACAAGGTATTCACACCTTCCTGCATACCACTTGCAGTTGGATTAGCATCTACATAGCTATCTCCGCCTACCATTCCTGGTAAATCAACACTAATTCTACCTTTGCTACGATCTAAGCTAATTTGTTGTGGTTTATTTTCTAGGAGATCTTGATTTGCTTTAAACAAAGCACCTAGGAAAATATCTCCGTTGCCATTAATAGCAACATCAGCATGACCACTAGAAAGGTTCTTCTTCACTTTTTCCACAACCACAAATTCATTTCCTTGTTGTTTTGTGCTTGTATTCGTGTAATTTTCTATTGCCTCGCCTCGTCTAGTTAAAATATTTGTTTTATCATAATTCAAACCAAACAAATATTTATTTAGTTCTGCAGTAAAATCTGTTTTAGATTTATTTTCTGTTTTCTTATTTTCTACAATCTTTTCTGATTTTGCAGAACGATATACTTCAACTTCTGCTAAACTAAGTGGAGTTTTAGATTTATTTAATTCAATTTTTACATATCGTGCATTAACTCCTGAGAATTGAACATCAACTGTTGGTTGATTGTTTAAGCTATCTACATGTTGACGAGCTGCTTCATTCCCATCTTTATCCAACAAAATAACATCAAAATTAGATAAACGATTTGCTACATCCCCATCTCCACGATTGTAAATACGAACAGTTCCCACACCTTCTTCTTTTGCTAGATCAACTTTCCACCAAGCATGATCTTCAAAATTTGTATGAGTAACTGAGTGATGTCTGTAAACATTATCTAGATTACCGTCAACCGCTCTAGAAGCATCTGCATCATAATAAGTCGAACTCTGACTTGCAGACTTATGAGCAGCAATATTTTCACCAGCAACTTCAGCAACGCTTGGTTCTGTTGCTTTTACTACATTTGTTTGAAATACAAGGCCAGAACCTAGCAAAAATGTTGCAATGGCAACACCACATACTCCAACGCTACGTTTACGAATAGAATAACGAAATCCTTTATCTTGTTTATTTTGAAACATAAAAAACTCCTTTTATATTTAAACGAACTATTTCTTTAACGCGTTCTCTTGAAACAATAATATTATAACAAAAAAACAAATCCTCTGCAATCCTTTCCCTTGAAAAAATTTATTTTTTTATTAATCTAGATTGAATAATTGACCACATGTTAATAATTTCACAATTAAATACCAGACGGTCTATACCAATAGAAATTAAAAAAAAACGAACAGGATTACGTCCCTATCAGTTGGGAATCAGCACCGTTCGTTTTTGTATATATAATCAAATTTAACTCTTAAATATATAGCTTAAGAAACTTCTCGACGAAAACCTTTTCATTGCCTTTACTATTTGTTAGATTCTAGTTCTGTATAAACTTCCTGAAGATAGGCATCAAAAGTTTCTTCATCTGAAATGGTATCGGATATAAAGCTACCGTTGCTGGTTCGTTCTGACAGATTCAAGTCTTGCAATCGGATTTCATAGATTGTTCCTTTGTTGGATTGGACCAGCAGATTTTGGTCGTTCCCATCCACTTCTGTACTGAAGAGATCACCTACAAATCCTTGATCTGCAACTGCACCAGCCAAGAAGACACGGTGCGGTCTACTTTTCAACTCACGCAAGACTTGTAGCCCTCGTTTGGCACGGCTGGTTGCTGGAATTTCCTCAATAGAAACACGTTTCAAGCTACCACGCTGAGTCAAGAGGTAGAAGGATGAGGTGTTACAGATAAAGGCAGATTGGAGGAAGTCATCTTCTTTCAGATTCATAGCCTTGACCCCTGCCGCCTTGGCACCAACAACCGGCACCTCTTCGATATTAAAACGAAGGGCATAACCATTTTGGCTAATCAAGAGAACATCATCTAGTTTGATTGGAGCTATTGCTACAATCTGGTCTGTCTCGTCTTTGAGCTTAGCATACTTGACAGACTTAGACTTGTAGGTCCGCCATGGAGAGAATTCTTTACGTTCTACGCGTTTGATTTGACCAAGACGAGTTGCAGCAAAGTAGGTTGTGGCATCATCAAACTGATCCACGACTTCTGCATAAAGGATTTCTTCGTTAGTTTCGAAGTTTGTAATAGTCTGGCTCAGATGCTCACCGATGTCCTTCCAGCGAATG
>ERZ772962.1797-NODE-1797-length-11292-cov-9.503515_pt1 | contig 11292 bp, 6 predicted proteins | sample MGYA00580676_ERZ772962 | MGnify/ENA primary metagenome ERZ772962 (study PRJEB29015, sample SAMEA2738049) | human oral metagenome | biome: human oral; feature: human-associated habitat; material: saliva | place: China | collected 2230 ...
CCAGACCCTGAATGGGGTGCGGGCCGGGTTTGCCGCCGGAGATGACGGCCGAGGCCACCGGCTCCACGGCATAGGCTTTCAGGTTGGGCCATTTCTGTTTCAGTACCTTGGCCACGCCGCTCAGGTGGCCGCCGGTGCCCACGCCGCTGACCAGCACGTCCAGCCCTTCGGGGAAGTCCTTCAGGATTTCCTCGGCCGTGGTGCGGATGTGCACGTCGGGGTTGGCCGGATTCTCGAACTGCTGCGGCATCCAGGAATTGGGGGTTTCGGTGAGCAGCTCGCGGGCGCGTTCGATGGCGCCGGGCATGCCACGCTCACGCGGGGTGAGTTCGAAGCGGGCACCGTAGGCCAGCATCAGGCGGCGGCGCTCCAGCGACATGGATTCGGGCATGACCAGGATCAGCTGATAGCCCTTGACGGCCGCCACCATGGCCAGACCGACGCCCGTGTTGCCGGAGGTGGGCTCGACGATGGTGCCACCCGGCTTGAGCTTGCCGCTTTTTTCGGCATCTTCGATCATCGCCAGGGCGATACGGTCCTTCACCGAGCCGCCCGGGTTGGCCTGTTCGGCCTTGATCCAGACCTCATGGCCGGGACCGAACAGCCGGTTGATGCGCACATGCGGGGTGTTGCCGATGGTGGCAAGAATGTTGTTGGCTTTCATGGGGTGAGAACTCCTTGCGAGGGGACGTATGTACCGGCCGCGGCGGGATCCTGTCTGGCGCGTGGCAGGCCTTCTCGAGACAATGGCGACCATTTTGGCGCATCATCTCTGCCTGAGCGACAGATGGATATGCAGAAAACGCATGAACATAACATCCCCGACGCATGAAGGACATGGTGAGGGTCTCTCCCTGACAGGGGAAGCGACAGGTGCGTCGGACCTGGACGCGGCCCGGGAGCAGCGCTGGAACGAGCACCAGCTGGCAGAACCGGTCCTGCAGCCGCGGATGAAGGTCTGGACCTACCGTGAAGGGGCCATCGTGCTGGGGCGCTCGCAGCATGCGTTGGCTGACAGGCCGGCAGCTGCCGGCGTGGGCGGCGCGCCGGCGGGCGATGCTGCGGGTATGTCCCCGGATGGATTGGCGGATTCTGGCGCCGTGAATCTGCCGCTGGTCAAGCGCGGTGCCGGTGGTGGTGCCGTGCTGGTGGGGCCGTGGCTGCTCAGTGCCTCGCTGCTGCTGCCGCTGGACGACCCGCGCATGGCAACGACCTCCGTGGCCGACAGCTATCGCTGGCTGGGCGAGGCCATGGTGGAGACGCTGGCCGAGCTGGGCGTGACGGCGCGTGCCGTGCCGCCGGCCGAGCGCATTCCGGCGCCGGAACGGCTGGCGTGGGCGTGCTTTGCCGGTGTGGCGCCCTGGGAGGTGGTGGTGGATGATCCGGCCACGGGCGTGGCGCGCAAAGTGGTGGGCTTTGCCCAGCGGCGCAGCCGCCATGGCGTGCTGCTGGCGTTGGGCGTGCTGGTGCAGCCGGCCCCCTGGCGGCTGCTGGCGCAGACACTGGGCCATCCGGCGGCGTTGGCCGACGAGCTGGCGGCCACCACGGTGGATCTGGCCTCGGTCAGCCCGCGGCCGGTGTCCAACGATGCCTTCCTGGCGGCGCTGTGGCCCCGCCTGCAGCCGATGTTCCTGATGCCCGACTGATCAAGTAGGGCGCTGACGTGCAGCCGCGCGAGACGCCGTCGCCGCAGAAGCGACCTGGTGTCGTCGCAGGCCCCGGGCGCTTCCTGTGTGCCGGAACAGCCTGTCGTGCGAAGTTTTTGGCAGGACATCTGCCAGAACGTTCGATATCGATTCAGGTTGTATCCGTTGTCGCCAAGCCGCGCTGATAAAATCATGACTTTGACTTTTTGGCGTTCCAGCCCTTTCCCGGGGCGTTCCCCGGGCCTGCGGAGCTTCCTTTCATGAAACTTCCCCGTCGATGCAAGACCGCGCCGCTGGCTGCGGCCGTGATGCTGGTGCTGGCTGCGCCGCTGGCGGCCCAGCCCACCCTGGACCAGCCCGAGAAGGCCCAGCCTGCTGCCGCTGCGGCCGACAAGGCCGCCGGACAGGCTGAAGCCGCTTCGGGGCAGAAGGCTTCGGCCGAGCAGGGTGCCGCGGCAGAACAGAAGGCAGCCGCCGGGCAAGGCGCTGCGGCCGGGCAGAAAGCGCCAGCCGGACAGGATGCACCTGCCGATCAGAAAGCCCCCGCTCAGGGCACACCGGCTGTGCAGCAGGACACCTCTGCCAAGGCAGAGTCTTCAGCCAAGGCTGAGGCAGAACTGAAAGTGGGCTTCGTGCTGCCCACCACGCCGGATGGCAGCGGCTGGTCGCGCTCGCACCAGGAAGGCATTGATGCCCTGCGTCAGCAGCTGGGTGACCGGGTGGCGGTGACGGTGCTGGACAACGTGAAGGACGTTGATGCCGAGAAGGCCTTCCGCAAGCTGGTGGAAGACGGCAATCGGCTCATCTTCGGCACTGGCGCCACCTACGAGGCGCTGATGAAGCGTCTGGCGCTGGAATACCCGGATGTGCGCTGGGAAGTGGCCGGGCTGGGCACGTCCGCAGGCAACATCCGCTCCTATGGGGTGCGCGCCTATGAGGGCGTGTACCTGGCCGGGGTGGCCGCTGGCAAGATGACGAAGACCGACACGGTGGGCTTCGTGGCACCGGTGCCCATTCCCGAGGTGGTCCGCAACATCGACGCCTTTGCGCTGGGTGCGCAGTCGGTCAACCCCACGGCGCGCGTGAAGGTGGCCTGGGTGAACGGCTGGGCAGACCCGGTGCGCGAGACCGAGGCCACCCAGACGCTGATCAGCGGCGGTGCCGACGTGATCATCTACAACACAGCCACGACCGACCCGCTGAAGCAGGCCGAGCGGGTGGGCAAGTACGCCTTTGGCTGGGGCGCCGACATGAGCCAGGCCGCGCCCAAGGCGCACCTGGGGTCGGTGGCCTTCGACTGGGCCGGCTACTATGTGCAGACGGTGCAGCAGGTGCTGGACAAGCGCTGGAAGCCCGCGCCCACCTGGCAGGGGCTGCGTGACGGCCGTGTGGACCTGGTGGCCCTGTCCGACAAGCTGACGCCCGAGGCCCGGGCTGCCGTCGAGGAAAAGCGCAAGGCGCTGCGCGACGGCACGCTGCAGATCTGGAAAGGGCCGCTGGTGACGGTGGACGACCGCGAGCTGCTCCCGTCCGGCAAGGTGGGTGATGACCGCTTCCTGGAAGGTCTGATGACCTACGTGAAAGGGGTTGAGGGCCAGGTGCCTGCCGGTCGCTGATTCTGCCCAATGTCCATGAATCCGGAATCTCCCAAGATGTCGCAAACGAATCGTCGTCGCCTGCTGCTGGCTGCTGGCAGCGGGCTGTTGCTGTCGCAGGCCGGTCTGCCGCTGTCCGTGCGGGCTGCCGAAAGTACCGACCGGAAGGCCGCCGGGGCTGCTCATGGCCCCCATGCAGCCGCCACGCCGACCGCTGGCAAGTCCGCCACGGCGGGTACCAGTCATGCGGCCAGCCGTGCCGCATCCAGGCCGCTGCGGGTGGGCTTTCTGTATGACGGCCCGATCGACCCGTATTCGGCCAGCCACCTGCATGCGCTCAGCGCCCAGTACCTGAAGCGGCAGCTGGGCAACCGCATCGAGCTGGTGCCGGCCGAGCGCGTGACCGAAGGTAAGGATGCCGACCGGGTGCTGCGCAAGATGTGTGCCGACGGCTGCCAGCTGGTGTTCGGTACCGCCTATGGCTTCATGGACGCCATTGTGCGCGTGGCACGCGACTACCCCTCGGTGCGCTTCGAGAGCAACGCCGGCTTCAAGACGGCCGACAACGTGGGCACCTACAACGCCCGCTACTACCAGGCTCGTTATCTGGCCGGCATGCTGGCAGCACACGCCAGCAAGGCCGGTGTGCTGGCCTACATTGCGCCCGTGCCGGTTCCCGAGGTGCTGCAGGGCATCAACGCCTACACGCTGGGCGCACGTTCGGTGAACCCCAAGATCACGGTGCGGGTGTACTGGACCAACAACTGGCGTGATCCGGGTCTGGAGCGCGAGGCCACCTACAGCCTGCTGTCGCAGGGGGCGGATGTGTTCACCCAGCACACCGACACCGTGGCGGTGGCCGAGGTGGCACGTGATCGCAAGCTGAAGCTGATCGGCTTCCAGGGCGACTACAGCAAGATCGTGCCGCGCAACCTGCTGCTGGGTACCGTGCTGCCCAACTGGAATGCCTACTACCTGGAGCGCACCCGCAAGCTGCTGGAAGGCAAGTGGGAGCCGGACCATACCTGGGGCGGTCTGGCCGACGGCATGGTGCAGCTGGATCTGGGGCCCGCGCCCGTCTCACAGACGGTGCGCCGGCAGATCAACGCCGTGCGCCTGCAGCTCATGCGCGGACACCGGCACGTCTTCGAGGGCGAGCTGCGCGCCAATGACGGCAAGGTTCGCCAGCTGGGCGGCGTGATGTCCGATACCGTCATGCAGAAGATGGACTGGCTGGCAGAAGGGGTCATCGGCCGGGTGAGCTGATCGCCCGCACCGGAGGGCTTCTTCGGGCGCTGGTTGTTGTGGCCTGCGGTTGGCCGCCATCGCCGGGCGTGGGGCGTGACAACCGGAAGCCCACAGGCCACGGCTCATGGCCATAAAAAAGCCGCCGATACGGATGAAAGCGTATCGGCGGCTTTTTTTGTCCGGGGAGGGGGATGCCCGTCCCCGGGGTGCCTCAATCAGCCCTTGCTGCGGCTGCTGGCAGGCTTGGCCTTGGTCGTGGCCGTGGTGCGGCTGCTGGCCGCTTTGGGAGCGGCTGCCTTGGTGGCCTTGGCGGTTGTCCCTGCCGCGGCCGTCTTGGCAGTGCTGGTCCGCGTGCGTGACGTGGTGGCAGCCTTGGGTACCGCGGCCTTGGGTGCCGCAGCTTTGGACTCTGCTGCCTTGGGCTCTGCCGCCCTGGTTTCAAATGCCTTGGGGGTGGCCGCCTTCGGAGCAGCCACCTTGGGGGCTGCGCTGGCCTTGGCGACAGCGGCCTTGGCCGGCTTGGCTGTGGCAGGGGCGGCTTCAGGCTTTTTTGCGGCAGGCGCTGCGGCCTTGGCACTTTCCGAGGCTGGCTTGGTGGCCTTGGCCCCTGGCAGTGCCTTGGCGGCCGGCGTGTCGACATGCTTGAACACCAGCAGGCCCAGCGGCGGCAGGGTCAGCTCCAGCGAGTAGGGGCGACCATGGGTACCTTCGTCGAGGGCATCCACGAAGCCCTGGTTGCCCACGTCGGTGCCGCCATAGATGGAGGCATCGCTGTTGAAGATCTCCTGCCAGCGGCCACCCTGCGGGGCGCCCAGACGGTAGTTGTGGTGCGGCACGGGCGTGCCGTTGAAGACGACCAGCAGCGTGTCCTTGGGATCGTTGCCGTGGCGCAGATAGGCCAGCACGCTATGGGCGCTGTCGTCGGCGCTGATCCACTCGAAGCCGCTGCCGTCGAAGTCACGCTGGTGCAGGGCCGGCTGGGTGCGCATCAGGTGGTTGAGCGCGCCGATGAGGTGCTTGATGCCCACGTGGAAGTAGGTGTCGGCGGCGTTCCAGTCGATGCTGCCTTCGTGTGCCCATTCGGTCCATTGGCCGAATTCGCCGCCCATGAACAGCAGTTTCTTGCCCGGGTGGGTCCACATCAGGCCGTAGAGCAGGCGCAGGTTGGCAAACTTCTGCCAGTCGTCGCCCGGCATCTTGGACAGCAGGCTGCCCTTGCCGTAGACCACTTCGTCGTGCGAGAGCGGCAGCACGAAGTTCTCGTTGAAGGCGTAGTACAGGCTGAAGCTGAGGGCGTTCTGGTGGTAGCTGCGGTAGACCGGGTCCTTCTCGAACCACGACAGCGTGTCGTGCATCCAGCCCATGTTCCACTTCATGCCGAAGCCCAGACCGTTCATGGTCTCGGGGTTGTCGTTGCTGTGGCCGCCCCAGGCCACCGGACGCGAGACGCCCGGCCAGGCCGTGGATTCCTCGGCGATGGTCTGCACGTCGGGGAAGTCGCGGTAGACGCTCTGGTTGAGCTGGCGCAGGAAGTGGATGGCTTCCAGGTTCTCGCGGCCGCCGAAGCGGTTGGGGATCCACTGGCCGTCCTGGCGGGAGTAGTCCAGGTACAGCATGGAGGCCACCGCGTCCACCCGGATGCCGTCGATGTGGTACTGGTCCAGCCAGAAGGCGGCGCTGGAGAGCAGGAAGCTGCGCACCTCGTGGCGGCCGTAGTTGAAGATCCAGCTGTTCCACTCGGGGTGGAAGCCCTGGCGGCGATCGGCGTGCTCGTACAGTTCGGTGCCGTCGAAGCGGTGCAGGCCGTGGGCGTCACCAGGGAAGTGCGAGGGCACCCAGTCCAGGATGACGCCGATGCCGCGTCCGTGCATGTAGTCGACGAACGCCTTGAAGTCGGTCGGGCTGCCGTAGCGCGAGGTGGGGGCAAAGTAACCCACCGTCTGATAACCCCACGAACCATAGAACGGGTGTTCGGTGATGGGCATCAGCTCGACGTGGGTGAAGCCCAGCGACTGCACGTGGTCAGCCAGCTTGGGCGCGATGTCGCGGTAGTTGAGGAAGCCGTGCGGGTTGTCGTCCGGGCGCATCCAGGAGCCCAGGTGGCATTCGTAGATGCTGATGGGGGCGTTGAGCGCGTTGGCCTGGCCGCGCGTCTTCATCCATTCGGCGTCGTCCCAGCGATAGGAGATGTCGGCAATGCGGGTGGCGGTGCAGGGCGGCTCTTCCCACGCAAAGCCGAAGGGGTCGCTCTTTTCCAGCCATTCACCGGTGGGCGCCGACAGGATGCGGTACTTGTAGCAATCGCCCACCGAGGCGTGGGGCACGAAGCCTTCCCAGATGCCGGAGCTGTCGCCACGCACGGCCAGCGGGCTGGCGCCATGCTGCCAGCCGTTGAAGTCGCCGATGACCTGCACTTCGCGGGCATTGGGGGCCCAGACGGCAAACCAGCAGCCTTTCTCGGGCTTGCCGCCTTCCTGCGTGGCATGGGTGCAGGGGTGGGCGCCCATCCAGCGATACAGCCGGTTGTTGGTGCCTTCACGGAAGTAGTAGATGTCGTCTTCCGTGCAGACAGGGGGAGCTTGGAGCGTCTGTGTCGTGCTGTTTTTGTCAGGCGAGTTGTTCACCGTAGTCATAGAGAGCCTCCAGCAGCCGTTGGCCGTGTTCATCGTCGGGTGACAGCGACTGGTTGAGCTCGTCCAGACGATGGGCGAAAGTCGCCAACGTCATGGCATTGCCGGCCCCCTGATGGAGTCTGGCGTGACAGTGTGCCACCCAGCGCTGTTTTTCTTCAGTACTGAGAATATCCGGAAATTGCCTTGCACGGTATCGGAAAGACATTTCCTCAAGTCGGGGATCCTCAAAAGACGGGATTTGAATATGTGAATGATTGGTGTCCGGCGATGCGGTGGCCTGCGATGCGGTGGCATCCAGCCGTTCGCGCCAGTCATCCAGGCGTCGACGGTCGTCGTTGCCGATGAAGCCGCCATACAGATCGCCGTCCACGTCCGGGGCGGGACCTTGCGGGCGGGGGCGCTGGTAGACCTCGTCCATGCGGCTGGCCAGCTGCGGGGTCAGGCGTCGGGCCGTTTCGGTGTGACGGGCGATGGTCTCCATGTCGATGCGCCAGCGTTCGATGACGGCCGGCGTGAGCACCTTCAGGTTGCCGATGACGATGGGGGACTTGTTGATGGCCAGGCTCCGGATGGGCAGGCGCGTCATGCCCTCGGGCAGGTCCTCGGTCTTCGAGAAGAGCCGCAGGCGAATCTGTTCCGCATCCAGGTCGGCCAGCTCGGCGGGGTCGTGAATCAGGTCCCAGACGATCAGCTCGTTGCGGTTGGTGGGATGCTGGGCCAGAGGCCAGACCACCGCCATGCCGCCCCGTTCGGCCCCGTACATGGCAGAGACGTGGATGAAAGGACGGTCGGAACCGATCTCGGTCAGTACGGCCTGTTTCTGGCGCAACGCCAGGCAGAAGTTCCAGAGCCGGGGCTGGCGGTTGCGGATGAGGGCTGCCAGGGCGATGGTGGCGCGCACGTCCGAGAGCGCGTCGTGCGCCTGCGCATGGGCCAGGCCGTTGGCGGCACTCAGATGTTCCAGCTTGAAGGAAGGGCGGCCGTCGTCGTGGCGGGGCCATTCGATGCCCTCGGGGCGCAGGGCGGCCGTGGCGCGCACCACGTCCAGCAGATCCCATCGGCTGCAGCCGTTGCGCCATTCCCGGTCGTAGGGCGGACGCAGCGTGCGCCACATCAGGTGGCGCGTCACTTCGTCGTCGAAGCGGATGGAGTTGTAGCCCACACCGATGGTGCCGCTGGCGCCCAGCTCGGCCAGCACCGCATCGGCAAAGCGGTATTCGGGCAGCCCCTTGGCTAGGCACTCCTGCGGCAGGATGCCGGTCAGCAGGCAGGCCTCGGGGTCAGGCAGGTAGTCGGGGGCCGGCTTGCAGTACAGCATCACCGGCTTGCCGACCTCGTTCAGGTCGAGGTCGGTGCGGATGCCGGCAAACTGCGCCGGCCGGTCAAGGCGCGGATCGCGCCCGAAGGTTTCGTAGTCGTGCCAGAAGAAGCTTGTTTCGCTCACGTCGGGTAGGTGCCGGGCACCAGGATGCTCTTGTTCACATCCTTGATGTTACGCAACCCGCAGAAGGCCATGGTGAGATCGGCTTCGTTGCGGATGACTTCCAGCGCCTTGGTGACGCCGGCCTCGCCCATGGCACCCAGGCCGTACAGGAAGGGACGGCCGATGAACACACCGCGAGCGCCCATGGCCACGGAGCGGATCACGTCCTGACCGGAGCGCACGCCGCTGTCCAGATAGATCTCGATGTTGTCCTTGCCGACCGCATCGACGATGGCGGGCAGGGCCTCGATGGAGGGCAGGGCGCCGTCGAGCTGGCGGCCGCCGTGGTTGGAAACGATCAGCGCGTCGGCACCCGACTTCACGGCCAGGTGGGCATCCTCGGGCTCCATGATGCCCTTGATGATGATCTTGCCGCCCCACTTGTCCTTGATCCAGGCCACGTCGTCCCACGACAGGGCCGGGTCGAACTGCTGGCTGGTCCAGGCCGACAGCGAGCTGGTGTCGCTCACGCCGCTGGCGTGGCCGACGATGTTGCCGAAGGTGCGCCGCTTCGTGTGCAGCATGTGCCAGCACCAGTAGGGCTTGGTGGCCAGGTTGATGAGGTTGGTCAGCGTGGGCTTGGGGGGCGAGGACAGGCCGTTCTTGATGTCCTTGTGGCGCTGGCCGAGGATCTGCAGGTCAAGCGTGATGACCAGCGCCGAGCACTTGGCGGCCTTGGCGCGGTTGATGAGCCGCTCGACAAAGCCCTTGTCCTTCATGACGTAGAGCTGGAACCAGAACGGGCGGCTGGTGTGCTCGGCCACGTCCTCGATGGAGCAGATGCTCATGGTGGAGAGCGTGAACGGCACCCCGAACTTCTCGGCGGCGCGGGCCGCGAGGATCTCGCCGTCGGCGTGCTGCATGCCGGTGAGTCCCGTGGGGGCCAGTGCCACCGGCATCGTCACGTTCTCGCCGATCATCGTGTTTTCCAGCGAGCGGTTTTCCATGTTGACCGCCACGCGCTGGCGGAACTTGATCTTCTGGAAAGCGGTTTCGTTGGAGCGGTAGGTGGATTCTGTCCAGGAGCCGGAGTCCGCGTAGTCGTAGAACATGCGCGGCACGCGGCGCTTGGCAATGACTCGGAGATCTTCGATGCAGGTAATGACCGGGGCCATGGAGGAGTTCCTTCTGTTCAGATATTCCCGAAATACTACAACCCGTTACGGACCCCCCGCGCCCTGTACGGGCACGTTGTGGGCTAGGGTTTACCCTGGGTGAGCGGATGCTGCGATGCAGCGCCGGGTTGCGCCGCGATCTAGAATCCACCCTCCGGCGCTGGCCCGCCGGCCCCGGGTGATGGCGGGGCGGATTCCGGGCCGGGCCGCTTTGCAACCCTGATGATCCAAACCCAGGAAAGACGATGACGAACGATGGGCAGGGCGCCGCGGCGCCCCGGTTGAACGAAACCCTGAAGGCCGCGCTGGAGCAGCGTTTCGGAGAACGCTTCTCGGTGTCGCACGGGGTGCGCGAGCACCACGGCCGCGATGAATCCATCTACCCGCTGACCCTGCCCGAAGGGGTGGTGTTTGCCGAGAGCACCGAGGACGTGGTGGACCTGGTGAAGCTCTGTCGCGCGCATCACTGTCCGATCGTGCCCTGGGGGGCGGGGTCGTCCATTGAAGGCCAGCTGCTGGCGATCCGGGGCGGCATCACGCTGGACATGTCGCGGATGAACCGTATCGTGTCGGTGGCTCCCGAAGACCTGCTGGTGACGGTGCAAGCCGGCGTGACCCGCAAGCAGCTCAACCAGGAGCTGCATGACACCGGGCTCTTCTTCCCCATCGACCCGGGGGCGGATGCCTCCATCGGCGGCATGGCCTCCACCCGCGCCTCGGGCACCAACGCCGTGCGCTACGGCACCATGCGCGAGAACGTGCTGGCGCTGACCGTGGTGACGGCCGAAGGGAAGGTGGTGCATACCGGCACGCACGCCCGCAAGTCGTCGGCCGGTTATGACCTGACCCGCCTCTTCGTGGGGGCCGAGGGCACGCTGGGCATCATCACCGAAGTCACGCTGCGCCTGCATCCGCTGCCCGAGGCGGTGTCAGCCGCGGTGGTCAACTTTCCGTCGGCCGAGCAGGCCGTCAATGTCGTCATCCAGGCCATCCAGCTGGGCGTACCGCTGGCGCGCTGCGAATTCCTGGACCCGCCCGCCATCCGGGCCATCAATGCCTACAGCAAGATGGAACTGCGCGAAGGCTACACGCTGTTCTTCGAGTTCCATGGCAGCCCGGCCGGCGTGGCCGAGCAGGTGGAGCTGGTGCAGCAGCTGGCTGCCGACGAGGGCGGGACGGACTTTGCCTGGGCCGAGAAGCCCGAAGAGCGCACCCGGCTGTGGAACGCCCGGCATGACGCCTACTTTGCCGGCCTGCAGATGCGACCCGGTGCACGGGCCATCTCCACCGATACCTGCGTGCCCATCTCGCGGCTGGCGGCCTCTGTCGAGGGCGCGCGCAAGCTGCTGGAAGCCAGCGGCTTCCCGTCGCTGATCGTCGGCCACGTGGGCGACGGCAACTTCCATTGCCTGATTCTGGTGGACGTGGACAACCCCGACGAGGTGGCCCGCGCCGAGGCCCTCAACCGCGAGATTGTCTCGCTGGCCCTGTCGCTGGGCGGCACCTGCACGGGCGAACACGGCATCGGCCTGCACAAGATGGACTTCCTGGAGACCGAGGCCGGCGCCGAGG
>ERZ772962.1799-NODE-1799-length-11289-cov-10.686398_pt1 | contig 11289 bp, 10 predicted proteins | sample MGYA00580676_ERZ772962 | MGnify/ENA primary metagenome ERZ772962 (study PRJEB29015, sample SAMEA2738049) | human oral metagenome | biome: human oral; feature: human-associated habitat; material: saliva | place: China | collected 2230 ...
ATACTTTCCGGAAACCTACAGGTCAATCCGTGAAAATCCGCGATTCCGGACACACATTTTGACCCTTAACCCGTTACCTCACGGTAGCCGGGGTTCTTGTTTCCTCATCCCCTCTCTCAGAACTCCATCCCATCGTCCTCCAACGACTTCTGAGCCTGACTGACCTGTACACGCTTGCTAACGAGCTTGTTCCCATAGGAGCGCTCGACCTCCCGGGCCCGGCCGATGAGCACCTCGGAGTTCTTCGCGAACGTCCGCTCGACGGAGGCGCGGGTCCGCTCGACCTCCTCACGTGTCCGCTCATCGACGCGCTTGGAGATCGCCGAGGCGAGAGTCTTTGCTCCGAGGGACGCGAGATGCCTCGCTTGTTCGCTGGGGATCGAGCGTGCGGTCATCGCCTCGGCGTAGGTCGCATCGGCCTCGGCGAGCCGCTCACGCGCTGCCTGCTGAAGACGCCGAGCCTCGGCCTGTCCCTCAGCTCGGCCTTCCTGTCGTCCCGCCTCGCGCGCCGAGGAGCGGACGGTCTGGGCGTCGCGCTCGGCCTCGTCGAGGATGTCGGCGCTCTCGGTCTGGGCGTCCGAGATGATCTCACTGGAACGCTGCCGTGCTGCTTTAACGAGGCGCTCAGCCTCCGCGCGCGCCTCGGGCTCAAGCGCCGCAACCCTTGCGAGGGTCTCTTCTGCGGTTTCGAGGGCCTGCATCGAGGCAACATACTCGGCCTTCGCGAGACTCTCCGTGGAACGCTCCGACGACTCGCGCTCGATGTCGAAGCCCTTGGCGATCAGGTGCTCACGCAGGCCCACATGAAGGTCGCGAATCTTCTCCCACCCGGGCACTCGACGCCCGTCCTCGTCGCGCACGTCGCGGTGCTCGGAGTAGGCGCGCGACCAGTCCTGGCGGAGGCTGCCGGGGTGCTTCGGATCATCCCCGAAGGTGTCCGCGAGAACGTGCATGTGAGGGGTGTTCTCGCTGTACTGGAGAGAGATCCCGAGGATGCCATCCACGCCACCCGGGACGACGTTCGCGGCGAGGTACTCAAGGACCTCATTGAAGTAGCGCTCGGCCTCATCCCGGTCCTTCGCGACCCACCGTGAGCGGCTCGCGAGCTCGCCCGTCTCGGGGTCGATCCGGCGCTTGCCCGTGCGTGGATCGATCGCAGGATAGAAGTCCGGCACCTCGTCGCACAGCGTGCGCGGAAGATGCACGAGGAACGTCGTCGTGGTGACAGTGCCGCCACGCATCTCCCCGCGCTTGTTCTTGCGGTCCTTCGTGATCTTCCGCGACAGTCTCGCGGCGCGCGCGTCGCCGTAATCCATCACTTCGCGGATGTCCTCGCACGGACGGAAACCGCCCTCGCCGTCATTCACATAAGACTCATTATTGGCCTCCTCCGCGACCATGATGTTCGGGTTCTTCTTCGCGTATCGCTCGACCGCCCCGGGGACGATCTCGCGCATCATCTCGTCAAGCGTCCCTCGTCGACCGGCGATGGACTTCGTATGACTGATGTGGCACGAGGCTCGCCCCACATTTGGCGCTGACAGCGTCATCTTTTTTCACTCCTTGCTCGTTCACGTTGTTCACTCGTTCGTCGGCGCAGCGTGTCCGCAAGCGAGGCCCCTGCTCGCTACGCTCGCTGCCCCTTCTTGCGGCCCCACTGCATCACCGGAACGATGGGTCGGGACCCTGCTTCGCTGCCCACCCCCTCGCCCCGGCGGGTAAGTCACTTGACTGCCCGGGTCCCTGCTTCGCCGCCCAAACAGTCAATTGACTTACGCTATAAGACAAATGAGCTTCGCTCATTTGTCCCGGCGCTCTCCGAGGGCGGGGGACCCTGTGTTGAACCTCGCTCACTCGGTTCAACGTCGGGTCCCCCAGGGCCGTCACCACTGCTCCTGTGGAGCACTGGTTCCGTCATGGTCGTCGCCTTCGTCAGACCCCCACTGGGGGTCTTCCTCCGGCTCCTCCGAGGCATCGTTCTCGGTGTTATTCACACCGAGAACACGACGCAAAGCATCCGCAATTTCAGGCTTGTTCACGACCTGAACAAGAGCCAAAATCGCGTCTGTATTGTCCGCAAAAACAGCACCGGCAACAGCCTCACCGAGGTCCGTTTTTGCGGACACGAGTTCCCTCTCTTCAGCCACCTTCAGTGCCCTTCGAGCAGCGCGAGCTTCAGAGTTCCTCTTGTCGAGATACTTGCGAAGTTCCTGTGATGTTTCCGGAAGTTCGAGGGTTGCTTTTTTGCTCATGAGTTTTCCTTTCTCTTTCGTATAAATGCCGGTGCCAACCCGGCGTGAGGGCTAGATGGTGGTGATCGGCTGAAGACGAACGAGGCCACGACCCCGAGGGCGGTTCTCAAAGAAGCGCGGGTGCCCAGTGGACGTATCCCCCCACTCGATTCCCAAGTCGTAGCCGTACTCTTTGGCGAGCGGTTCATCGTCCCAGTACTGACCCCACATGACGGGGTTCTCGTCGCGTCCCATGAGTCTGAAGTGGGGTGTGCTCTCGCCGTCGAGGATGACCTTCAGACGATCTCGGAACTTGCGGTGGGAGATCACATGACCCGAGGGATTCGTCTGCTTGAACCAAGCGACGAACGTCGCGAACAAGAACTCGACAGGTAGAACATTGGACACCAGTCGGTGCGAGTTCTCGCTCCACCAAGCACGCACAGGATCGTTGTTGAGCTTGACGTCTTCACCGAGCTCGACGGCCTTCGTTCCGACGATGAAGTCGTCGAAGTCGGGCTGCTCCAGGGCGACTTTGAGGACGTATTCCAGGACCTCAGGATCACGCATGAACTTGTCTTTAATGGACGAGTCCCGAGCTCCCGTGAAGCACTTGTCGAACGGCAGGAACGCGAACCGTCGCCACAACGAGTCAGTTTTGTCGGCGAACTCGGGCAGGTCGTTGAGGCACTGGACCATGATTCCGCGAGGTCGCCACTGGACGGCACGCTGGTTCTTCCGGTCGATCGTGATGACCTCGTGGGTGATGTACTGCTTCAAGTCGCTCGCTGTCTCAGTGAAAACGCTCACCGAGTTCTCATCAGTAAACACCGCAGACTTACCGAAGAGCGGCTCCGTGCCGAACCGGTCAGAGAACTTCTTGAGGGGCACAGAGGCCCAGTTACCAGCACCTACGAGCTCCTTCAAGAGCACGAGCAGTGTGCCCTTGCCGCCCTCACCCTTAGACGAGTAGAAGCAGACCGCCTTGTCGTAGTTTTTATGAACCCGAAGGGCAGCTGTGATCGTCTGCCAGACGAGCGCGACCCGTTCCATATCGCCCGTGAAGAGGTCCGCCAACCACGAGTTGAACTCCCAGGGCGAGCCGTCCTTCAACGTGCGGATCGGGGAGACAGCATTCGGGTTGTAGGCGGTCATGCACTTGGTCAAGTACACGCGATCTGGCGAGAACGCTTCGAGCGTGCGAGTCTCAACGTTGTAGATGCCGTTACCCACCGGGACGAGGTGCGGCTCCGTGCACTCGGCGACCATCGGCGCGAGCGAACGCAGCTGCGCGTAGACCTCGGAGACGAGATAGCGATTCATCATCCTCGTGTACGGCGCCAGCAACTCATACACGCCCTCGCGCTCGGTAACCTCGCGGTACGTGCCCTTGAAGCGGCCAGAGGTGTGATACCGCATGAGCGGCATCTTCGCTACCTCATCAGTCTCCTCACCGACCAGCACGACGCAATGCTCTGCGGCAATGAACTGAGCGAGCATGAACGGCGGCAGGTTCTCCGGCGCACACTTCACCACACAACTGCCCTTGTTCGCCTTGATAATGACGAGGAAGTTACGGATCAGGTCGAACGCCTTGCGATCCATCTGCCGACCACGGTTACGGCCTATGAGTCCCCGGTCGTTCGCCCAGCGGATCACCGTCTCGGAGATGAGACTGTAGAACTCGCTTGGGGTGATCAACGCGCCCTTGTCGATGAGGTGCATCAGGCTTTCGATGGCGTCGTCTTCGATGGTAGGATGGACGTTGAACTCGACGGCCCCCGTGTCCCCCTGGATGCGGGGGCTTTCGTTTGTGTCGCTCATAGCACACCTCCAAGAGCGAGGCGGAGGCGTGCAATCTGATCATCGCTCAGGCGAGGCGCGGCATCAACAAGCGCATTGATATGCGACTCAACCGGATCAGCATGAACTGGCACAGCAAGCGCTTCGAGATCCTCGCGCAGTACTTTCACGCGCTTTCCGGTTTTATACGCAGGCAACTTGCCCTGAGCAATCCACAACCGCAAAGTCGAATATGCGCCAAAGCCTTCGGCTACGGCCTCTTGCAGAGTGAGGTAATGTATCCTTTCGGACTGAGGGGAATACGTTCCCATGGAAAACTCCTATGACGAAGTATCCGGAGGGATTTTCCCGGCTTGTTATTTGGGCGGCCTGAAGTGCCGTGCGCAACTCGCTAGCGGGCGTACCCGCCATTGCTTTACGGGAGCGCTGACTCCCTACCCATTCCCTTCCGCTGCCCGGTCTGCCGTTCCGGGGCATTACGCGGATTCACTTCGTCGGAGGATCTACCGGCTGCTGGCCGTTCGGTGTGCTACACCGTGGAGATTAATCCACCCTCGGGGTTATCCCCTCCCTAGAAGCTCGCGTGACGCTTTTAAGGAGCTAAACGCGATCATAGCACACCTTGTCAAATGTTGCGCAACTCTAGACGAGTCCAAACCTGTTAGTAAACGTTAGTCATGTCCGAAATGCGGTTGAGTTTAGGTTTAATGTGTAGAGGTCGGGAGTAAACTACTACAGCATTTGGATAACAGTGAGACTACAAAAATTTCTTCTGCAAGTAAATTTATTTAATATTTTCTAAAGATTTCGGTGCTTATAGTAGAAGTTCATGGTAAGGTTTAGCTGGATAGAGAAGCGCTATAATTAGGAGATAAAATGGTAGACGCCACAAAAGTTTGTAGTATCGAGATTGAAACTGATCACGCTGGAGTGAAGAAATATACCTTTTTTAGACAGCAGAAGAAAAATAAAAAAACTGAGGTGACAGATAATTATAATTATGGTTCCTGTGCAATCATTCTTGGGAAAAATGGGTCTGGTAAGTCCACGATTGCTCGAGCTCTTAGCGGTAAATCTGACGGGGTAGTATTTCTCGATAAGGATAATAAGTCGATAAATGGTATAGATAATGATTTATCGAATGTGCGCGTATTTGATGAGAACTTTATAAATGAAAATTTTCGTAGGCTTAGTGGAAATCATATTGAGCCTATAATCCTTTTGGGGAACTCTGTGCAATTTCAAGATGAAATTGATAGTCTTGAGAAACAGCATAAAGAATATAAAGCGAAAATAAATAATTTAGAAGAAGGAATTAATAGTTTAGAAGAAAGCAGAAATAAAATATTTAAAGACATTCAGAATATATTATCTAAAGGTGATGAGGATTATAGTTGTTGGAAATCCCGAACAGGTCTTTATGAAAAGAATAGGAAAAATCTATTCAAAAAATATATCGAGGAGCTTATTGATAAAGCTAATAAAGCTTCAGACATTTCTAAATCTACAGCCCCACTAATTCAACAATTTCAAGATAAGACAGGAAAATTAAAAGAAGCTACTACTTTTGAAAAGATTGATTGGTCCCCTAAAGAAATTTATCTTCCTTTTGATATCAATAAAATAGAGCAAGCTATTCTCAAAGTTCGCTCAACGAAAAGTCCAGTTACTGGTAATACTCTGTATATAAGAGTTCGAGACTCAAGAATCAATATCTCTGACCTGAAGGAACGTGTGAACTCAATTTTTGGTGAGGGAACATTATTCTGTCCAGAATGTTTTCAAGATCTTGAACATAGTTATAAAGAACTTGCGATAGATGCTATTAGTGAATATGTAGATGATATACAAAATAATAAGACAATCCAGGATCTTAAGAATTTAAAATTTGATCATAGGCCCGAAAAACAGTTCCCTCCTAAACAGCTCGACGTTCAAGAAGAAATTCTCTCCGATTTAGAAGATGCATGGAATAAACTTTATATTATTTGTGATGAAATAAATGTTCGGATACAGAATAAAATAGATGATCCAGAAAGAGAAGTGTCAGTTACTGACTTAGACCCAGAGGGTATCTTAAGGTCTATTGGAGAAAGTTTGCAGAAAATTCAAGAGTTAATTAATAAACATAATTCTCAGGGCGATAAGATAGATTCTCTTCGGAGTGAGTGCAAAGATTTAAATGAGAAGCTGGCTATTTGTGAAATTTATGCAGATTCATCCAAATGGAAGAAAATTAATGACAAAATTGAAGAAAGAAAAAAAGATTTAGCTTCAGAGAAGAATGAAATTCATTCAATTGAGAAAAATCTTAACGAAAAATATCTTCGATTAAAAAACCAGGAAGAAGCTTCTGAGCGTATTAATGAGCTTCTATCTGTAGTTTTTGGTAATGATGGAATTTCTTTAGATCCTGATGTTGATTTAGGATACCGTGTGATAAACAATAATAAAGATGTTCCTCCCAATAGACTGTCAACTGGTGAGCAAAATATTCTATCATTATGTTATTTCTTTGTTAGTATAGCGAACGATAAAAAATTTGAAGAATCTTGTGGAAGTAATCAGCTTGTCGTTCTTGATGATCCAATTTCTAGTTTTGATTACGATAATAAATATGGTGCTATTGCACTTCTTGGGTATATGGCTCGTAGCATGTTTCAGAAGGGATCAAAAACAAAGTTATTGATAATGACGCATGATCCATCTGTTGCATCTGATATTTCAAAATTTATGAAGAGCATATGCGGTAGTGGAGTGCTGTGCTGGAAATTTCAGAATGATGGTCTTGAACAAGTAGACTTTGACTATGTTGACGAGTATAAAAGAATACTAAGCTGCATGTGTGATTTCGCACTGGAGGAAACCTCTGTAGGAAAAATCCCTACGGCAAATGAAGTTCGACGTGTCTGGGAGGCGTTTTTGCGTTTTGAGTTAGGTGAAAAGAATCTTTCTGATGCATCCACGTCAAAAATGATTCGTACTTATTTTAACGAGATGGGTGAACCAGAATCTAAATTTTTAAATATTTTTCCCTCTCGTACTTTTATAAATCCAGATTCTCATTCGGGAAGCCAAATGTTGTACTTTAATTTTGATCTTACTCCTACATTAGGTTCTAGAGATCTTAAAAGGTTTGTTCGAGAAATTATCTGCTTTATGCAGATTGTATCACCATATCATATTGCCTCACGCCTTGAAGGGTCGTCTGAAAGTATTGAAGCTCGTAGAAAAAAACTAAATAATTTGCGTAAAAATGTGCTTGAAAACCTATAAATTTTGCTTGTGGAATTTATTAGTTATTTTTACCCAACTAGAATGGATTATTCATTAGACATGGTCTCTACATCAGTGATTAGCCCGTAAAACATAGAAAGTACTTTACTTATATGAGGTTAGGTGCCTGCGATGTATGGGGAAGTATTTGCCAACACTCGAATTGGGTGATTGCACGCTCAATGACAACCTGATAGTTTTTGAGTTTAGATTTGGTTTTACCTCTTAATCTAGCTTAGACGGGTTTATGATGCGTTGTAGTAGAGAGTTATTTGTGTGCTTCCTCATTTACTCGCCGCAGGCGGGCGGCAGGCGGTGCATTCACTGTGGGGCTGCGTGCTGATGGTTCGGTTGTTGCTGTTGGCGACAATAGTAATGGTCAACTTAATACCACGGGCTGGTGTCTTTTTTAAAGGTTGTTGACCCGTCGGTCCATGGTATACATGCCCACACCCCAGCTAATATAAGCTTATGGCTAGAAGAATCTTGCACATAGTGACGAATGTGGGTCAGTACGATAATGGTGACCCGACGGGGCTGTGGCTTTCTGGGCTGACGACCGCTTGGGATAGGTTTGAACGGGAGGGCTGCGAGCAGGATATCGCCAGTCCACGTGGGGGAGACGTCCCTTTAGATCCCCGCTCTCTGAAGTTCCCGTTCCGCAACGAGAGCGCAAAGTCCTGGCTGAATAACCCGGAACGCATGGCGCTCCTGAAAAACACCCTTCCCATCCGGTCCGCAGACCCTAATACTTACGATGCTATATGCCTGGCTGGTGGGCACGGCGCCATGTTTGACTTCACGCATAACTTCGAGCTGCACAACCTCATCGCCAGCGTATATGAGCGGGGCGCGATCGTCGCATCCGTGGGGCACGGGTACTGCGGAATCCTCAATGTACGCCTGAGTGACGGAAGCTATCTGGTGAACGGCAAAATACTGACCGGCCCCTCCTGGCGGGAAGAGAAGCTTGCTTTAGTGTCTCGGAAGGTACCCTTCAATGCTGAAGAGCTAGCCAAAGAACGCGGGGCAGAGTATATTCGCTGGAAGAGGCCTTACAGGGGCTCAGCGGCAGTGACTAATGGACTGGTTACGGGACATAACAACTCCTCATCAGGTAATCTTGTTGCTTCTTCTGTGTGTGAAGAGCTCGCTCGGCTCTCCAGCGGATAAAGGCCAGCGCACTATAAGCTGTTGAGCTTGCGGTGAAGAGCGTTAGCGATGGTGTACGGATTGATTCTCTAACACTAGAGCCACCCAAACGAAAGACCGTTTTAAATATAAGCTGGAGAATACCTTGAAGTGTAACTTAAAGGTTATTATAATTAGTAGTTGAGTGAAGTGGATTTCACTTGAAGCTACTGAAGTTTCTTTAGAATCTATAATCTGTGGCACTTTAAGAAGATATTTTGTGGATATCACATATGCATATCTGTTTGATGTGTAAAGTTTTCGGGGTGGTTTCCCGGCAAATTTGCGGTATCTATAACTTACAGGTGGAAGGAAGACAAAACAATATGGGTAATAATATTCTTCTCGAAGAACTCACCGACCAGGAACTGGATATGGTGAATGGTGCTGGTAGGCCTGCAATTTGTCCTAGGAATCGGGCAGAAAGGATATGGTATGGCCCCTGTCGCTACTTTCAATTGGTATGTGTGATCTTAACGGAACCTTTTAAAATAGGTTATTCCCTAAAATAGTGTTAATCGTATTATTGTTAGCCTGGTTGTCGGCTAATGATGGGGCGTAGCAATTCCTTTAACGATTAACCTTTTCCCCTCCCAAGCCTCTCGTTGGAAGCTCGACCCCGGTACGGTTATCGCGAACCATACCGGGATCGAGCTTTGCTTCTTTCGTATTGCCCGGCGCCGGGAGCACCCGGGCACATAGGGGAGAGGACTAGTCCTCAACACCAACCATGACGTTGGATGCCTTGATAATAGCGGTAGCGGGCTTGCCAACCTGCAGCCCAAGCTCCTCAATAGCGGCGTTGGTAATCGAGGAAGAAACAATCAGACCGGGGGCGATCTCAATCTTCACGATGCCGTTGGTAGCGCCTTCGGTAATCTCAACAATGGTGCCAGCGAGCTGGTTACGGGCAGAAAGCTTCATGCTCGGTTCCTTTCCTAATAAAAAACGTTTCCTACATACTACACACCGTATCTTTTGTATGCGCATGAGGGTACCCAATTATTAGGAATGCGAACATGCTGCAGCTCTTGGGGTCACCGTAGTTGCAGTGTGCTGAGGGGCATCTGAAGCAGCCATCTCAATCTTTTATTACTTTTCTGTATAAACTTTCAGTTAAATTTTGCGTATTTTCGTGAAACTACTGGTCAGAACCTTATAAATCCTGAAAATTATCCTCGTCATGTGAGATGGTTAAAAAACCAACCGATAATTATTCAGCAGAAAGGATGCGACCCATGACTACCACGAAGGTTTCCGCATGCGTGTCCCTAGCTGTTGCTGGAATGGTGGCTTTGAGCGCTTGCGGCTCGAACAACTCCAATAACACGTCGAACACGCCCTCATCGTCCGCCTCTTCTTCCGCATCAACACATTCTTCGGCTACCGCCTCCGGTGGCTCTGGCACCGTGAATGACGGCGGTACCAGCGGCGGCGGTACCTCCGGTGGCTCCGGTGCAGGCGCCAATGGTGGCGGCACTGTGAACTCCACCGCTGGCGGTGGTGCTGCAACGGAACAGGCCCCAGCCGCTGGCTCACAGGGGGATAATGCCGCCGCTAACCCCAATAACCCTAACAACCCCAACGCTGGTGCAGCCGCGAACGGCAACGGCGGCGGTGCCCAGGCAGACCAGGGTGCTGGCGCTAACGCCGCCGATAACGGTACCGCCGCACAGCAGCAAAGCGGCGCGCAGCAGAACGGTGCTGGCAACGCACAGGCTGGTGCCAATGGTCAGGCTGACAGTGGCGCACGCCACTATAATCTGACCCCCGGGCAGTACATCATCCACCGTGAAGGCTCCTGGGACTACGTGAATACCACCGGCTTAACGTACCATGTTGACGGTGACGGCAGCTGGAAGAGCACCGGGGAAGGCGGCACCAGTGTGGTCGCGGCGGATGGTTCTTGGACTAAGAACTATACTGACGGACACACGGTAGCCCGGGTAGAGGCTGACGGAACCTACCGGGTCACCTACGACGGTAAGCTTTCCCCTGAGATACCTATTAACGCCGTCCCAGTGTCCCCCGGGAGCCTCCCCGACCCGAAGGCAGTGCCGGCAGTAACCCCGGTTAAGCCGACCAAGCCGGGCATGTAACCGCTTGAGAAACACTATTTCCGCAAGGTGATTCTCCGAAACGGGCGCGCACCCTCCACCGTGAAGGTGCGCGCCCCTCTTTGCCCGCTCACGGTAGCCTCTAGAAGCGGTCAGACGGCGTGGAGCACGCCCGGCTGAGCGCACTGACTCCCCGGCCGTTATAGGTGTTGGCTTGCAAACCAGCAGCATCGCAGCCCACCAGGGCAGGGAGCGTAACAGTTCGCGTTTGCCCTGAGATCTTGAACCCGCCACCGTACTACAGGTAGCGTGGATACAGGTACAACACCCACCTCAGGAGGCTTTATGCGCGAACGTCACCATATGCCGAACGATATTGCTGCGGCCCTGAAAAGCTCTGGTTTACGCGCCGACTATAACGCCCGCCCGGCGTACCAGCGCAACGACTATATCGGTTGGATCAACCGCGCCAAGACATCAGAAACGCGTATCAAACGCCTCGAACAAATGCTCACCGAGCTAGCGCAGGGCGGCATCTACATGGGCATGGAACATAAGGCCTCACGCAAATAGTCCGTATCCTGAAAAACGCAGCTTAAGGTGTATTGCGCGCCCTCTAGGGGTAGGCGATACGCCTTTACCTGCATTATTCGGGCCAGCTGAGCACACTGGAAGTCTTGAACATGCGATTTAACAATATGAATTTTTCTGATGGTCACTATGTGCAGATA
>ERZ772962.1800-NODE-1800-length-11288-cov-7.328051_pt1 | contig 11288 bp, 6 predicted proteins | sample MGYA00580676_ERZ772962 | MGnify/ENA primary metagenome ERZ772962 (study PRJEB29015, sample SAMEA2738049) | human oral metagenome | biome: human oral; feature: human-associated habitat; material: saliva | place: China | collected 2230 ...
TAAGACTACGTGCATAGATAGAAGAATACCACTACGTGAAGGCGCTTTTTTCTTCGCAAGAACAGCACTTTTCCCTCCGCTGGATAAGAGGAATACTCGCGATAAGGCGCAGGGCGTGCGTATCGCTTTCGGAGAGGCATATCGGGGAGCTGGGCGTGCGATGCCTTAGCACGCTAAATAGAGGGCAGGACTCTGCCGCAACAGTCTCCGATAGTGGAGCAGTACGAATCTCCGATAGTGGAGCAGTACGAATCTATATAGGTCGTTGGGCTGACCTATATTGGTCCGCAGTGCGACCTATATAGATCACGAAGCGAACCTATATTGGTCGACTCACTGACCAATATAGGTTCGTCCCACCCCCTCCTATGAAGGGGATGCCTTTGCCAGCGTTAGCGGTAGATAAGTTCGTGGAACATAGAGCGATCAAAGAGCTCCGTAGCGACCTCGTGCAGTAGCTCGGGCGTGAGGGCGGAGAGGCGCTCCTGAAGCACTTCGTCCGACTCAAACGTCCCCGTATGCAGGAAGCTCTTCCCCATCGAGAGGAAGTGCTGCTCCCTTTGCTCCGAGGCGACGATCATCTGACCACGCGTCTGACGTAGGGCCTGCTCCAGGGCTCGCTGCGTCAAGGGCTCGGTGACTAAGCGCGCCAGCTCGGCATAGACCAGCTCGATAGCCTCCGCTTCGGCGCGATGCGATGAGCCGAAGTAGACGGAGAAGAGCCCCGTATCGGTGTAGGGCGTGTAGTTGCACTCGACATGATAGACCAGCCCACGCTGCTCACGCAGCTGCATATTCAGCCAGGCATTCATCCCGCTCCCACCGAGGATACTTGATAGAAGACTAAGCGCCAGACGCCGCGGATCATAGAGCGAATAAGCGGCACGCCCCAGCAGCACGTGGCTCTGCGCCGTATCCCGACGACGCACCACGCGACGCGCCTCCTTATTATATATAGGTATAGGGAGTGGCTCGGGAAGTGCACTACTTGAGATGAGGGGCTGACCTTCGCCAGGGAAGGCCCACTCCGCTGCGGCTATCAGATCATCCATATCAAGCACACCACGAGCAAAGAGCACCATACGCTCAGGACGGTAGTAAGTGCTATGGAAGCGGCGCTGCACCTCCACCGTGATGCGCCCCACCGAAGCCTCTGTACCGAGGATAGCATGCCCAAGGCGGTGCGGGCGGAAGACCTGATCCTCGAACTCATCGAAGATCAGCTCCGAGGGGCTATCCTCATACGAATGGATCTCATCAAGAATGACCTCCTGCTCCTTCGCCCACTCCCGCTCGGGGAACGTGCTATGGGCTGCGATATCGAGGATCATGTGCAGCGAGCGCCGTGCATAGCGTGAGGGGGCGATGGCGTAGATCATCGTCTCCTCCTTCGTCGTATAGGCATTCAGCTCTGCCCCCACGGACTCCATACGCTCGATGATCTGGCTCGAGGAGCGTAGGCGCGTGCCCTTGAAGAGCATGTGCTCAATGCTATGCGCCAGCCCATGCCAGCGCAGGCCTTCGTCACGAGCCCCTACGCGCACCCCAAGGCCCACGTAGCTGACTGCCGCCTCGGGCTCTACCGAAGCGATGATCCTAAGCCCCGAAGGGAGCGTGTGCATCACACAATGAGTCATCTTCTTAAAGTTCTTTCGTTAGCGTAGACAAAGGTATAGCGTCTCCTACACATCTCCATAGGCACCCTACCAAGCGAATAATCAGAGCCTTATAAAGGCACGCCCCGTGGAATACTGATTTTTCCAACGAGATTAACTACATTTGGCGCATAGTAAAGGGCATTTGTACGCATTTATTAGGTCCGCCTCGCACCTGCAGCGTCACCATGAAGTACCCTGCTAGCGAGCATCTCGCAAGAAAATACGTATCACAAAGAGGTATGAAAAACATCCTTATCATCGGCTCTACAGGCCAGATCGGGACCGAGCTCGCTATGACGCTCCGCCGACTCTATCCCGTAGTCGTGGCAGGGTACATCCCTGCAGCTCCTCCCAAGGGCGAGCTCCTCGAGACTGGTCCTTGTGAAGTGGTAGACATTACCAATCCCCAGCAGATCACCGAAGTCGTACGTCGCTACAAGATCGACACGATCTTCAATCTGGCAGCACTGCTGAGTGCTGTCGCCGAAGCCAAGCCGCAGCTGGCATGGCAGATCGGCCTCGGCGGTCTCTTCAACGTCCTCGAGGTAGCACGCGAGAATGGCTGTGCGGTCTTCACCCCCAGCTCTATCGGCTCCTTCGGCCCTGAGACACCGCGCGACATGACGCCACAGGACACCATCCAGCGCCCCAAGACCATGTACGGGGTGACGAAGGTCTCTGGCGAACTCCTCAGTGATTACTATCAGAAGCGCTTCGGCGTCGACACTCGCTCCGTCCGCTTCCCTGGCCTTATCTCTAATGTTGCACCTCCGGGTGGTGGTACTACTGACTATGCTGTAGACATCTACTATGCCGCTGTACGCGAAGGTCGCTTCGCATGCCCCCTGCGCCCAGGTACCTATATGGACATGATGTATATGCCCGATGCCCTGCGCGCCTGCGTCGAACTCATGGAAGCAGACCCCACACGACTCATTCACCGCAATTCCTTCAACATCACCTCGATGAGCTTTGACCCCGAGGGTATCGCAGCCTCTATCCGTGAGGTGATCCCTACCTTCGAGATGACCTACGAGCTCGACGAACTCCGTCAGGGTATCGCTGACTCTTGGCCTAACTCCCTTGACGACAGCTGCGCTCGAAGCGAGTGGGACTGGAAGCCCCAGTACGACCTGCCCGCCATGACGCGCGACATGATCGAGACCATCCGCCGCAAGGGATAGAGCCCTTCGCTCGCCCCACACGGCACCCCAGCAAGCAAAGCACACTACTTAGCAAGCTATACACGAAGAAACAAGGACTATGTTTAAGAACATGAAGAAGTACCTCGCTGAGGAACTTCAATCCATCGACGAAGCCGGCCTCTACAAGCGGGAGCGTATCATCACGACCCCTCAGACTGCCGACATCAAGATCAGCACGGGGCAGGAGGTCATCAACTTCTGCGCCAATAACTACCTCGGTCTCTCCGACCATCCTCGTCTGGTAGCAGCCGCTAAGGCCGCCATGGACAGCCACGGCTTCGGGATGAGCTCCGTCCGCTTCATCTGCGGTACGCAGGACATCCACAAGCAGCTCGAGCAGGCCATCGCCCGCTACTTCCACACCGAAGACACCATCCTCTATGCCGCCTGCTTCGACGCTAACGGCGGGGTCTTCGAGCCTCTCTTCGGCCCAGAAGACGCGATCATCAGCGACGCACTGAACCACGCCTCTATCATCGACGGCGTACGCCTCTGTAAGGCCCAGCGCTACCGCTACGAAAATGCGAATATGGAAGACCTGGAGCGCGTACTCCAAGAAGCCCAGTCCGCTCGCTTCCGCATCATCGTCACCGATGGCGTCTTCTCCATGGACGGCAATGTCGCTCCGATGGATAAGATCTGCGACCTGGCGGACAAGTACGATGCGCTCGTCATGGTCGACGAATGCCACTCGGCTGGTGTCGTCGGCCCCACGGGTCGCGGTGTCGCCGAGCAGTTCAACTGCTACGGCCGTATCGACCTGCACACCGGTACGCTCGGTAAGGCCTTCGGTGGCGCTATCGGCGGCTTCACCACGGGCCCCAAGGAAGTCATCGACATGCTTCGTCAGCGCTCACGCCCCTACCTCTTCAGTAACTCCATCCCTCCCGCAGTCGTCGGCGCAGGCCTCGAAGTCTTCAAGATGCTCGAGGAAAGCGATGCCCTGCACACCAAGCTGATGGAGAACGTCGAGTACTTCCGCGACAAGATGCTCGCTGCTGGCTTCGACATCAAGCCCACCCAGTCAGCTATCTGCGCCGTGATGCTCTACGACGCTAAGCTCTCGCAGGAATATGCTGCACGCCTCCTCGAAGAAGGGATCTACGTCACGGGCTTCTACTACCCCGTCGTCCCCAAGGGCCAGGCACGTATCCGCGTACAGCTCTCCGCTGCACACGAACGCCACCACCTCGACAAAGCTATCGCTGCCTTCATCAAGGTCGGCCGTGAACTCGGCACGCTGAAGTAGCCGCAGGCGCTACCGCCTCCATAAGACAAATCGTCCACGGACTGCCCCACCCTCGGTGGGTGACAGTCCGTGGACGATCGCTTTTATCTAAGTGGTAGTGCACCTTCGCCCCACACTTCCCGCGCCAAACGACGGGCGAAAGCAAGGCGCCGAGCACCCGTATATGCGCCGATAAACTTGCGTATATACGGCGATTTATTTTCGTATATGCGGAAATATTTTTTCGCATATACAGAAATATATTTGTGCATATACGGAAATTCTACCCCGCCTACACGCTGGGGAATGTGCGCCTTAGTAAGCGCTCCCCGATCCCCTTATACGACTTCGCCCCCGCGCTACGAGAGCACGGGGGCGAAGCTACTATTGGGAGGAAGTACGATTACTTATCCTTCTTGGGGACCTCGAGGTGCTTGGCTTCTTCGCTCTTAGCGACCTGGTCGTAGTATTCCTGGCTGTAGCCGGGGAAGTTGGGCGAGACGATCTGGCCGTAGCCGTTCTCTTCGAACTTGCCGTCCTTCTCCTTCTTGACGTTACCGTCCATGTACTTGACGAGGAGGTATTCACCGAGCTTCTTCCAGCGAGCGGTCGCCTCGTTGGCTACCTTACCGCAGACCTCCGTGAGGTAAGCGGTGGCCTGTGCGGGGCTGCTCTTCAGCAGCTCGAGAGCCTTAGCGTCGGTGTTCTTCACCAGGTCGACGTAGCTATCTTCCAGCTCCTTCTGCACGGGGCGGATGTCGCGGATCATAGGCTCATAGCGGTTGTACGCCATGTTAGCTACCCAGTTGTGGATCCAGAAGGCAGACGTCCAGCTGAACTCCGTCATACTCCCGTTGCCACGGCGGTAGCATTCGGGGATCTCGGTGATGGAGGCATACATAGGCGTGAGGACGGCCGTATTGGCATCGTCGACACCGAACCACAGGATACCACCGACAGCATCGGGCAGCCAGCTACGCATCTGCGCGATGAGCACGAAGCCCGTCTGCTGCGTAGCGATAGCGCGCTCGTTGAAGTACTCACGGCCTTCGCTCTTGAAGGTCATAGGACGCCAGCGGTAGGGGACCTTGTAGGCACCAGCCCCGGGGTCGTTCGTCATCGAGAGCTCGGTGCCTTCGTAGTGGTTGCGCATCCCTTCGCGGACGTCAGCGAGGCTCACCTTGCGGTCGGGGATGATGTAGAGAGGCATGGGCTCTTCGGAAGCATCACCCATGATGTGCTTCTTGTACTTGTCCATGTTCTTATCAAAGGTGCGGAAGAAGCTCCATACACGGGCTTCGCAAGCACGCAGACCACTGAAGTCATAGGGGTTGTAAGCCTTCTGGAAGTCGAAGTCCTTATCCTTACCCTTGAACCATCCGTTCTCACGAGCTACGTTGACTACGTCCTTCTCGTACATGCAGTTCTCCTTGTCGCCGAAGGGGATCTTGTGGATACGTGCCTGATTGGCGTGAGCGGCGATAGCGTCATCGGGGATGCGGATAGCTACCCACGTAGCGCCCTTCTTCTTGGGGCCCTTGCCGATAAGCTCCATGATCCAGACTTCGTTCTTGTCAGCGATGGTGAAGGACTCACCCGAGCTGTAGTAGCCGTAGTCGCGGACGAGGTCGGTCATGACGCGGATCGCTTCGCGAGCTGAGCGGGAGCGCTGCAGAGCTACGTAGATAAGGCTACCGTAGTCCATGACGCCCGAGGGGTCGTGGAGCTCCTTGCGGCCACCCCAAGTACTCTCGGTGATGGCTACCTGATGCTCGTTCATGTTCCCCACGACATTGTAGGTGACAGCGGCCTGAGGGATATAGCCAAGGGGCTTGCCCGTATCCCACTCGTGGATCTGGAGCATGAGGCCCTTGCCCCAAGCCTTAGCTGGATAATGTACGAGGTCGCCGTAGAGGGTGTGCGAGTCGGCCGAGTAGCTGATCATGACGGAGCCGTCGACCGAAGCCTTCTTGCCCACGATCAGGTCGGAGCAAGCCTCAGCAGACGGAGTAGCCCAGGCAGTGACAGCCAGGGCAAAGGCTGCGAGGAGTGTCGTTTGCTTCATAGTGTATTTGATGATGATAGTGATGAATAGCGAGCTAACTAACTATACCCTAAAGATACAAAAAGTTGCCCTTCGGCTGTACCCCCGTATGGGAGACAGCCGAAGGGCAACTCATATTGGTCGTGCTAAGTGCTCGCTCTTAGATCTGCGACTGCAGCAGAGCGACCCACTTTTCGATACGTTCGTCAGTGAGGTCAGACTGGTTAGCTTCGTCGATGCAGAGACCGATGAGCTTGCCATCCTGTTCCGTTTCAGTAGCATCGTAGCTGTAGCCTTCGGGCTCGTAAGCACCGATGAAGGAGCAGCCCGTACCAGCGAGGCCTTCGTGGATCTTAGCCAGAGCTTCGCAGAAGCTATCGGGATAGCTGTCAGCGTCACCACAGCCGAAGAGAGCTACCTTCTTGCCAGCGAGGTTCTGCTCAGCGAGCTTGGGGAGGAAGTCTTCCCAGTCGTCCTGGAGGTCACCGATACCCCACGTAGAGGAACCGAGGAGGAGGACATCGAAGGCAGCTGCATCAGCAGCGTCTGCGCCAGCGACATCATAGACATTAGCTTCTGCGCCGAGGGCCTTAGCCAGACGCTGTGCTACTTCGGAGGTAGAGCCCGTAGAAGAGCCGTAAAAAATACCGATCTTGCTCATTGTGCGATAGGATATTTTGTGTTAGTAGTAATTGTGTTTACCCTACAAAGATAAGAGAACTATTGGACTAAGCCACTACCTCTGTGATTAGCTATTCACTTCGGCGAAGAACTCCTCATTATCCTTGGTGCGGAGCATGAGGTTCTTGACGTTCTCCATCGCTTCGATGGGGTTCATCTCCGAGAGGACCTTACGCACAGACCACATACGGCTCTGGGTCGTCTGATCCTGCAGGAGGTCATCGCGGCGCGTGCTGCTGGCCACGAGGTCGACGGCAGGATAGATACGCTTATTCGCCAGACGACGGTCGAGCTGGAGCTCCATGTTACCCGTGCCCTTGAACTCTTCGAAGATCACATCATCCATCTTCGATCCCGTCTCCTGCAGAGCCGTAGCGAGGATCGTCAGGCTACCGCCACCGCGGATGTTACGCGCAGCACCGAAGAAGCGCTTGGGCTTCTGCAGGGCGTTGGCATCGACACCACCAGAGAGCACCTTACCCGAGGCAGGCTGTACCGTATTGTAGGCACGTGCCAGACGCGTGATGGAGTCGAGGAGGATGACGACATCCTGACCGCTCTCGACCATACGCTTAGCCTTGTTCAGCACGATCTCGGCGATCTTGACGTGGCGGTCAGCAGGCTCGTCGAAGGTCGAAGCGATGACCTCGGCATTGACGCTGGTCGCCATATCGGTGACTTCCTCAGGACGCTCGTCGATGAGGAGGATGATCATATAGACCTCGGGGTGGTTGGCTGCGATAGCGTTAGCGATATTCTTCAGCAGGACGGTCTTACCCGTCTTGGGCTGTGCGACGATGAGACCACGCTGGCCCTTACCGATAGGAGCGAAGAGGTCGACGATACGCATCGCGATCTTGTCCTGTACAGCAGGGATATTGGTAGACTCGAGGCGGAACTTCTCATCGGGGAAGATCGGCGTGAGGTGGTCGAAGGGTACGCGGTCGCGCATCTCCGAGGGGGTACGCCCATTGACACGCGTGATCGTATCGAAGGGGAAGTACTTATCGCCATCCTGTGGAGGACGGATGAAGCCCTCGACGAGGTCTCCAGGGCGCAGGCTCCACTGCTTGATCTGGTTTGCCGAGAGGTAGATATCGTCAGGCGAAGGGAGGTAGTTGTAGTCCGCAGAGCGGAGGAAGCCGTAGCCGTCGGGCAGGATCTCCAGTACGCCGGAGCACTCGAGGATACCCGAGAAGTCGAACTCCTGCTGGGGGCGAGCGACAGGCTTCACAGCGGGCTGACCCTTAGGCTCGGCAGGCTGCTGTGCCTGTACCTGATGTACCTGGGGCTGAGCAGGAGCCTGGGGCTGCTGCTGACGCACCTTGGGCTGGGGCTGGGGCGTATTGAAGGTAGGCAGGATCTCGTCGAGGACAGACTTGCTATCCTTGTGGCGGAAGACCATGCGTGCGGGGCTCTGCGCAGGAGCTGCTGCGGGAGCTTCGCCTTCCTTAGCGGCTGCGGCTGCGGGGGCAGCTTCAGCGACACGAGGCTCTACGGTGACAGCAGGGCTGGCAGCAGGCTTCGCAGTGGAGGCCGACGTGCGGGCGCCACGGATGGGCTTGGGGGCGGGAGCTGCTGGCTCCTCGACAGCGATCGCTTCGGGATCCTTAGCATGCTCTTCGGAGGCCTTAGCTACGGCAGAGAGGGCTTGCTCACGTGCCAGCGCTTCAGCCTTAGAGGGGCGACCACGCTTACGCTTTGGCTGCTCTACTTCGGGAGCGTCCTCCGAGGCTTCGGGGGCGTCATCAGCGGGAGCAGAAGAGGTAGCGGGGGTAGACTTGGGCGTTTCATGGGTAGACTCTTCGGCAGAAGAGGACTTGCGAGGGCGACCAGGCTTGCGCTTGACACTCGTCGTCTCAGCGACGGTGACAGCTTGCTGGTCCAAGATCTCGTAGATCAGTTCGCGCTTCTCAGGGAAGGCATCGGGAGAGAAGCCAATTTCATGGGCGATCTCCTGGAGCTCCTCCAGCGTCTTGCTGGACAGCTCAGTGATATTGTATCGTTGCATATGGATTATTAATACCTACTATCCCCCAGGGGCGGGGGCTCCTTTTAGAACGGATGTCATAAGGAGACTGATCGACACAAGGACTTTGGGTAGTAGGCTACGAGAGCGATGAGGGTGCGCCCTACAGACGCCCCTGACGACCCGAAGTGCTTGGGAGGGATCAGCTACCCAAGGGATAATATATCAGACTATAAATGGTAGCCAGACGTGGCTACAGAGACGATGGCGAAGAGCCAAAAGCCAACCCCATCAAAGAGTATCTTAGTGATGTAAGGGATATTGAGTGGGGGGAGCTTGTGTGATTGGGCTGGGATTCGAACCCAGGACCGATAGCTTAGAAGGCTATTGCTCTATCCAGCTGAGCTACCCAACCAATCCTTGTAGCTTAGGATGATGCCATCAGGACGATGATGCACTCTTCCTTTTTTATCGTGGTGCAAAGATAGCAAAATATTCTATAATTCCGTCCGAGAGCTAGCCTTCTCGGGGAGGGGAGATCATTTGTTCCCTCACCGATCTGTGAGGAATGGTGTCGGGGAGTGGTTCCTTGGGGGCTGAAAAGCTCCGGCCGATTCATCTGGATAGGTCGCTTCGGTGCGTGGGGAAGGGGGGCTCTGTCTATCCTACTACTCGCCTTGGGGGAATGGATCACTAAGGGATCCTACGGACTGGGAGTGACCCAGCTGGGGCGAAGGTAGATGAAGGGGTGGATAAAGGTAAATGTTTTGCGATAAAGAGGTATAGCTTCTTTTGGGAAAAGGATAACCTTTGTTGGGACGAAGGCTTAGCTATGGAGGAGATCACCTTAGCCTCAGTCTTTCGTGGGGCAAGTCGGTAAGGGGAGGGTGGTCTGTCGATGGGAGGAAGAGGAGCTAGGTTGTCTTCGGCTAGCTTTTACCCCTCTTCTGTAGATGTAATACCTATGGTACGCGCGTGAGCAGGCTTGGCTAGTGCGAGAAACTAGGTTTGATTGTAATAAGGATATTGCAATTTCGCCGATTATGTTATCTTTGCGCTGTGAGGATGATGGCCTAGGTACTTATGCCACGCATTACCCCCCGCCAAAACCTCCGAGTTACGTATTTCGTACTACTACCAATCTAACCTCTTTAGCAAGATGCAAGAGCAACCAAAGTTTAAGTCCGGCGTCTGGGAAGCAGAGCTTAACGTCCGTGACTTCGTAGCCCAGAACCTTACTCCCTATGATGGAGATGCCTCCTTCCTCTGCGGGCCTACCGAAAAGACCCGTCGTGTATGGGAGCACTGCCTACAAGCGCTCAAGGAAGAACGTGAGAACAATGGCGTTCGCTCCATCGATACGAGCACGATCTCAGGTATTACCGCCTTCGCTCCTGGATATATCGATCGGGAGAACGAAGTCGTCTTTGGCCTTCAGACAGACCAAGTCCTCCGCCGTGCTATGAAGCCCTTCGGGGGATACAAGGTCGTCGAAAAGGCAGTCCATGAGAATGGCCTCGAGGTAGACCCACGTGTCACTGACATCTTCACGCACTATCGCAAGACGCACAATGATGGTGTCTTCGACGTCTATACGGATGAGATCCGCTCATTCCGTAGCAATAGCTTCCTGACGGGACTCCCTGATAACTATGCCCGTGGCCGTATCATCGGTGACTACCGACGTCTCGCCCTCTATGGAGCAGACCGTCTCATCGAATGGAAGAAGGCTGACCTGAGTGGGATACACGGTCCGATGACCGAAAGCGTCATCCGCCTACGCGAAGAAGTAGCTGAGCAGATCCGTGCCCTCAAGAAAATCATCGAGATGGCTGACGCTTACGGCTTCGATGTCCGTCGTCCAGCCTACACAGCTACCGAGGCTGTCCAGTGGGTGTACTTCGCTTACCTAGCAGCGATTAAGGATCAGGATGGTGCAGCGATGTCGCTCGGGAATGTATCTAGCTTCCTCGATATCTATATCCAGTATGATCTAGATCACGGTACCCTGACCGAAGAGCTCGCACAGGAGCTGATCGACCAGTTCGTCATCAAGCTCCGTATGGTGCGTCACCTCCGTATGGACTCCTATAATGAGATCTTCGCAGGGGATCCTACTTGGGTAACCGAGTCGATCGGTGGTCGTCTTTTCGATGGTCGTCATAAGGTCACGAAGACGAGCTTCCGCTTCCTCAATACGCTCTATAACCTTGGTCCCAGCCCAGAGCCTAACCTTACTGTACTCTGGAGCCCAAGTCTCCCCGAGGGATTCAAGGAGTTTGCCGCCCAAGTGTCGATCGATACTTCCTCTATCCAGTATGAGAACGACGATCTGATGCGTGCTACTCGCCACTCGGATGACTATGGTATCGCCTGCTGTGTATCCTATCAAGAGATCGGTAAGCAGATCCAGTTCTTCGGTGCACGTACCAATCTGGCGAAGGCACTCCTGCTCGCTATCAATGGTGGACCTGTGAAATCAGCGGTACACTCATGGTCGAAG
>ERZ772962.1803-NODE-1803-length-11277-cov-4.704509_pt1 | contig 11277 bp, 10 predicted proteins | sample MGYA00580676_ERZ772962 | MGnify/ENA primary metagenome ERZ772962 (study PRJEB29015, sample SAMEA2738049) | human oral metagenome | biome: human oral; feature: human-associated habitat; material: saliva | place: China | collected 2230 ...
TGCGCTTCCTGACGATTTTCTGATGGGTACTCTCCATCATATAGCATCACATCTCCGTCGCACTTCTCTTTGAAAATAGCCAATCCCGGATTCTCTTCGAAATCTTTGGAATTGAGACTGCCCGAATCAGAGAAAGCCAACAGAGGTGTCTGGCGTTTGTCTCCGCTGATAAAGGCAAAACCTTCGTTGTCACCACTATTGACAATAAAATAAGCCGTGTCTACGTCAGTAGTAGCCCCAAGACGAGTGTGATGTCGGCTGCTCAACATCGGTTCAACGGACAGTTTACTAACAATCGCTGCACGTGTGGTACGCGTGCCACTTCGAAACACATCGACTGCTATGTCCATAGCTTCACGTTCGCTGCGTTGAAAGGGATTAGCCGCCCCACTTTTACCAGACGGGAGGTCATACTGTTCTGTGCATGCACAGAGCAAAATCAAGAATAGTAAGTAGAGAGTTTTTTTCATAACTAAATAAATGATCTGCATAGACTTACTACGCGAAATGCTTTATTTGCAAAAAAGGAAACAAGCTCAACCTTCTATTACATTCCGAATTAGATATAACACTATCCAAAACAGCCAGCGAAAGCATTAAGACGTAAAATCATTTTCGGCAAAGATAAACAAACATCAGCAACAAGACAAGGGTAACACAAAAATAATTTGCAGACCACAATATAAATACTACCAAAAAGGAATTACCCAAACCATACCACATATACTATACCGTCTCTCCCATGGTCTAATCACGCTGCTCTTGTTCGCCCTTCTCCGCAGCGTCATGCGAAGTCGCGTGCCGCGCAGCTTGCTCCAGGTCGCGCCGCGATTTGGAGAGCGTCACCATCGCCACACCCGTGAAGATCAGCGCCGCGGCCACCGCGTGCGTCACGGTCAGCACCGCCAGGCCGAGCAAGATGCTCACCAAAGCCGCCACAATGGGCTGCACATAGTTGTACATGCTCACCACCGTGGGGCGCAACACTTGCTGCCCGCGAATCATGAGCAAATAGGCCGCAAACGTGCCGCACACCACCACGTAGGCCGTCTCGGCATAGGTTTTCAGCGGCACCTCCGCCCACGGCGTCGACAGCACATGCGCGCCGGTGAAGGGCCAAATGATGCACGTCGCCGAGAGGAACATCCACTTGTTGACCGTCACCACCGAATAGCGCTTCGCCAATCGGCCGAAGACGGTGAGATAGATAGAATAGGAGAATTGTGCCGCCAGACACAGCAGGTCACCGCGCAAACTACCCGTCCCGATCGCAACGCCGGCGGCGCGCGCACTCGACCACACGAGCAACAAAGCACCGGCACAACCGAACGCCACGCCGACGGCCTTGCGCCACGTCACCGGTTCGCGCAGCACCAAGGCCGAGAGCACGAGCGAAAAAATAGGCATCGACGTGGTGGCAATCCCCGCATTGATGGGCGAGGTCATACTCAATCCGATAGTGAAGCAACATTGGTTGCCCACAATGCCGAACACAGCGGCCAGACACAACAAAGCGATGTGCCGGGGGGCGATGTGTTCGCGGCGCGTGAAGAGCGAAGCGATCCAAAAGAGCAAGGCACCGCCCGCCACACGAAACGACACCATGTCGATGCCATCAAACCCGTGGGTCATGGCATCCTTGCCCAGCGGGGCCATCAAGCCCCAAAAGGAGGCAGCACCGAGCAGACAGAGATGCGCAGTGAGGGGAACCGACCGGTCCCGCTTTTCGGAACGCTGTGCCGAACTCGACATCGAGGGTTCCATAGCATGAGAATCTTCCATACCCGCAAAGTTACTATTTTCTCCGCAATGCGCGTCCCTCACACAGTGCGATCGCACAGCACGCGCCGGTGTACTCCGCTTCGTCAAACACCGTCCCACTCCCTTCCGCCCAACGATCGAAAACGTCCCGCGCCTTTTCTCCGACAGTTCCCCGTTTTCGATCAAAACTCCGCTTGTTTTTCTTCGTCGGCGGCACCCCGCCTCACGCCCCTTCACAACCTGCGGCCAACGCGCGCGCGTACACACGCACGTCAGCAGCTTTTCTTTTTTTGCCTTCACCTCTTCACCCGTAGGGCGCAGTTTACTCATTCTCAGCGCATAAAGTGTGAAGGCTTTTGTGTTTTTACCTTCACCGCATTTCGCGGCTTTGCTCCTCCGCCATGGAGCAGCGATTGAGCAAAACGCTCCCGGCGAGAAAGGCGTGAAGAAAAGGGTGAAGGCTTGACACCCTCACTCCTTCACCCACAACGAACTGAAACACAGAAACTTGCGAAGATTATTAACAGTATAATACAAATCAAAAGCCTTCACCCTCAAACCTCTGCAAGACAAGGAGTTGTGGCAGTGAGGTGAAGAGGTGAAGGCAAAAAACAAAAAACTGCTGGACGCGCGTGCGCACGAGAGGACAAAACGCGTCGGAACGCTGCCGGGCGCGCGGAGCAGTTCGCACTTCCCGAGCAAAAACAAGCATTTGTCAAGTTTACCTTTCGAAAAACAGGCACAAGACATCACTTTTCCAACAAAAACACGCCTGATGTCAAAATCACATTCAAAAAACGAAGAAAAAGGAGAGGCACAATTCAGGAAAAACCGTAAATTCGCAGAAATCGATCCGCACTTTGCCCATTGCGGTCGCAGCGGCCGCTGCCTCCGTGCTTCGTCCGCGGCATCGGTCGACCGATCTATCTATTTTTACCCCCAAATCACTCCAACACATGAAGCAATTTCTACTTCTCGTTCTCACTGCCCTGCTGAGCCTGAGCGCCGGCGCACAAACACGTACATTCACCGACAAGCTCACGGTGGAGCTCGGCGGAAAATCGGGCACCACCGAACCCCTCACCGCGACGGTCTACCTCACCGAGCACGACGGCAAAGTGGATCTCGAATTGCGCAACTTCGTTTTCAAAGCCAGTAGCGGCGATCCTCTCGGCATCGGCAACATCAAACTCAGCAACCTGCCCCTCACGGACGAAGGCGAGAAAAAGTCGTTCAAAGGTACGGGCAAAGCCACCCTCACGCCGGGCAACCTGCCGGGCATTGCGTTTTGGATGGCCAGTTTTGCGAAATCGGTCGATATGAAAGCCGAGGGTTATGTCACGGCCGACAGCCTCAATTTCGCCCTCGACTTCCAAGTGCCGCGCATGCCGGTGGCAATGAAGGTACGCTTCGGCAACTGGGCCGTGACGGGTCTGCGCACCGCAGTGAATGACGCGCAGACTGCCGCGGTCTACACGCTCGACGGTCGCCGCCTCCGAGCCCTTCCTGCCCGCGGAGGCGTCTACATCGTGGGCGGCCGCAAAGTGGTGCGTTGACCCAACGACCTGCCCACAGCGACAGCCGCTCCGCCACATCGAGCGGAATCATTCCAACAGCAAAACGGCACCGATGGTCTCCAACTATCGGTGCCGTCGCCGTTTCACGACCAACGAAGCGCACAAAAAGAAAAATTGCACAATCTACTCACGTAAAAGTCAAGGTAATATTCGGCGGAAAATCGTATTTTTGCAGTGTACCCTTCTTCAACTTTTTGCTATTCCGTTTCTCCGCCCCTTATGGCGAGGGGTGCATCCATTGTCGCGGTCGGAAGGAACGCTTTTTAGACTTCACAATTCATTCCAACACATGAAACATTTTCTACTACTTATTTTCGCGGCCTTGCTAGGTCTGAGCGCCGGCGCGCAAACCCACACCTACACTGACAACCTCGTGGTGGATCTGGGTGGAAAAACAGGAACCACCGCTCCGATCACCGCCACCGTTTATCTCACGGAGCACGACGGGAAAGTAGATCTCGAACTGCGCAACTTCGTCTTTAAGACCCCCACGGTCAATACAGCGGTCGGACACATCAAACTCAGCGACCTGACGGTGACCGAAGACGGCGACAAGCAGCGTTTCAGCGGCAAGGGGAAAGCCAAACTCACACGCGGCGATCTGCCGGGCTACTTCTTTTGGATGTCCTCGCTCATGTCTTCGCTCGATATGGAGGCCGATGGCTATTTCACGGCCGACAGCCTGAACTTTGCCCTCGACTTCACTGTTCCCTTCCAAGGGAAGATGAAAGTAAAATATGGCCAGTGGACGACAACGGGCGTGCAAACGGCAGTGAGTGCGCCGGCTGACGAAGCCGTCTACACGCTCGGCGGTCGTCGCCTCGAAGCGCTCCCCGCACGCGGCGGCGTCTACATTGTGGGCGGTCGCAAAGTGGTGCGCTGACCCCATGATCCTTTACCGTGTGCGCACAGCCGCTTGGGCTCGCACGGGCAAAGGGGCTGCGCGAGGCGAAAAACGAAGCCGTAAGCTCGCAGTGCACGGGGAACGAAGAGACGCACGAAAGACTTTTGAGATTTATTGTCGCTGCTCGCGACGGCATGTGGAGAGAAGTTCGTAATTTCGCTGCAATAGTTTCCCAATTTCTCGGTTATGTCACGCTTGATCAGACTCTTCTTGCTTTTCGTTTTCTCCTTCGTTGCCCTTTCAGTCTCCGCACAGAAGGACAGCATTCCCGCCGATCTGCCCAAAGCAGACAATGGCGAGGCGCCGGCGATGCCCATCAGCATCGAGGTGGGGAAATCGTGGTATAAAGGCGACAGCATCCCGGCCGTGATCTTTCCCGCGATCTACAAATACCCGCCGCTGGACTTCGCCAACGAAAAGGAACGACAAAACTATTCTCGTTTGGTGCAAAACGTGAAGTTGCTCTTGCCTTTGGCAAAAATGGCGCGGGCCACGATCGTCGAGACCTACGACTACATCCAAACGCTGCCGACGAAAAAGGAACGCCAGGCGCACATCGATGCCGTAGAGGCCGGTTTGAAAAAGGAATACACCCCGATGCTCAACCGCTTATCGCGCTCGCAGGGTCGCCTGCTGGTGAAACTCATCGACCGCGAAACGAACCAAACGGGCTACCAGATTGCCAAAGCTTTTGTGGGGGCGTTTAAGGCGAACCTCTATCAAGGCATCTCGTTCTTCTTCGGGCTGAACCTGAACAAACACTACGATCCGGAGGGCGACGACCGCTACACGGAACGCGTGGTGCGCATGGTGGAGAGCGGACAACTCTAATCCGCCAGTTCGCGCACTCGCGACGCCCGAAAAGTGCGACGACACACGGACGGCACCGCGCCACTTCCCCCAATGGATTTTTCCCCAAACACTGCAATCGTTTGACCAAAGCAGTCGAAATCTCTCCCTTGGACAGGCGATTTCCTCCCCACCCGAACCAAAAAACAGCTCAGCACGTCGATTCGTCACGTGCTGAGCTGTTTGTCTTTGCGGGGGAGTCTTCCGATTTCGGGCGTGGACAATCATTAGCTCGCTTGCGAAGCACTCAACCTATCATATAATACACAAAATACGCCTATTTGCCTATTTATAATATGAGTTGAATGAGATAACCACCCGGACTGAGTAGACAAACCACGCACTCACAAAAATCAGAAGTGCGCCGCTGCGTGCGTTCTCCAGATCAAAGCGCTTGTGCCAACTGCCAACGGTCGGCGAACTGCGCAATCTCTCTGCGCGGGATGCCGATTTGTGCGGCCAGAGTGGGCCAATCCAGCAGCGCGGCCTGCACTTCGGCCAAAATGGCATCGGCTGTTTCTCGAGTCAACAGGTAGTCCTCCGCAGCCGCTCGGAGTTGTGAGAAAGCAGCTTGATTGGAAACGGAAGTGATGAGCAAACTTTGGGCAGGATTGAGGGTAGGATTGATGTCGTAGGCGGGCGAAAGTGTCCACCCCTTGGGCGTGAGCAAGAAACCGTGGTTGCGGAAGTGATCGTCGCTGTTGCCGACACAAATGTAGAATGCGACGCGGCGATAGAGTTCGCGAAGGTTGCTTTCGACGGCTGTGCAATGCTGGACAATAAAATCAACCAGATCCAAATAGCCATGGCCGTCGGCGGCATTGTTACCGTCCTGCAATCCGAGCAGTGTCATGGCGGAAGCAAAATGAATGCGCCCTCCGTCGGCGGTTCGATCGAAGCGCCGGGAGATCAAAGTGTGGTAGGGCCCGATGGCTTTGAGCACCTTGGTGTCGGCCACCTCGATTCCAGCCTTTCGGGCGAGCAAATGGCAAAGGTGCTCCCACAATTCGACATCATAATCGTCGCTCCGCGAAGGAAACTTGGCCACGCACAATGCGCCGTCAAGGTCTGTGACACTGGCTTTGGGACGCGCTCCTCCCAACGAGGTACCGGGTTGAATAAGCTGCGCGATCCATTTCTTTTCGGGCAGTGCATTGCGAGCTTCACTTTGTTCGATGGCGCGGCCCGCCTCCTGCAAAGTTCGAATGTTGGTCAGGGGCGGGATTTTGAGCGTGGGATCACAGTTGATAAAATCCGAATCGGGTGACTCTTTGAAACGGAAAGCCCCCGTGCGCGAATAATCGTCGATGCCCAGAAGGTAATCGAAGGAGGAAAGTCGACGCAGCGGTCGCCGCTGTTCTTGGGCTAGGATCTGTTCTCTGCGATTCAACAGCGTGCGTCCCCATCGGTCGGGAAGTGCGTCGGAGAAGCATCCGAAAATATCGCGGTTGACGGCAGTGTATTGCATGCCGGTGTAATTATTGAGATCGGCACTCAAAAATAGATCACGCTGCGTTTGCAGCCATGTAGGGGCGAAGGAAAAACCATAACTGTCTGCGCCGCGAAGTGATTCGTAGCTCAGTTCTCCGACAAGAGCCGGGGTGTGCAGCCAATGCAAGTCGGCATATACCAGCAGTTTGCGCATAGTCTATTCTTTTTTTGAGGCGCGTCGCCGATTGACGAGGGCGATGTCCTGGAGTCGCCGACCGAGTTCGTCGTCTTGGGCGAGATGAAGGATGTCGGCCTCGAGCTGGAGGGCATAGAGCACCCGCAAATAGATGCCGATGGACACGGTGGGGACTCCTTTTTCGATGCGAGAGACGGTCAAAGTGGAACAAGTGGCGCGATCGGCCACCTGTGCCACGGTGAGATTGCGGCGCAGACGAGCAAGCTTGATTTGTTCGCCCACAACCTGCATATACTGTGCTAACTTTCGCGGCAACTTCGTGCCCATGGTGCGTTTCGACATAAGTTCAACCTATCATATAATAGGCAAATATACGATTTTATCTTTTCCATAATAGAGGTTGTGAGCAGAAAACGCGAAAAGACGCGACGTTCTCTCCACCCCAAGATGTCTCGGCCGCTTGTGCGCAGGGCGGATGGGTAGGCAATTTGAGCGAAAGGAGGCGCAGACACCAAAAAGGGGCGTGCCCGAAAAAGGCACACCCCTTGTGGAGAGCGGAACCGGTCGCCTGGGCGACGGCAATTCCGATTTACTTCTTGATGCTCTTGAGCTCGACTTTGAAAATCAGCGTGGCGAAGGGCGGAATGCCGCGTGTGCCCGCTTCACCATAAGCCAAGGTGTAGGGGATGACGAGTTCGTATTCGGAACCCACGGGCATGTGCTTGAGGCCCTCTTGCCAACCCTTGATGACCTGGTTGAGGGGGAAGCTGGTGGTTTCACCGCGCTTGTAGCTGCTGTCGAACACCGTGCCGTCGATCAGTTTGCCTTCGTAGTTCACCTCTACCGTCGAAGTGTCGGTGGGCAGTGCGCCGTTGCCTTTGCGCACGGCCTTGTAGAGCAGACCGGAGGGAAGAGCGACGACGCCCTTCTGCTTCTTGTAGTTCTCGAGATAGGCGAGATTGGCCTTGCGGCGCTCGTTGAGTTGATAGTCGCGCTGATCGTTCACCACGGTCTTGGCCGAATCGGGCGAGAAGGAAGCGCGACCGGCGATGCCGTCGGACATGCCTTTGAGAATGAGCGATGCGTCGGCATAGTTTGCCGTCTCACTGCCACCGAAGGTGCGGTTGAGCACCACGACGTTGGCCTTGACCTGTGCTGCGATGTCGGCACCGGTGACGATGGCACGATAGCGGGCGATCTCAGCGTCGGAGAATCGGCCTTCGAGGGCTTGTCCGAGGGCAAGGTACTGCGTAGAGTCGATGCCTTGCGTCTGGAGCAGATAAGCCTTCATATCGGGTACTTGAGCTACACCGTAGGCGTAGGAAAAATGCGTACCCGTGGCGGCCTTACCGGCAGGGAGATCAGACTTCACGGCAGCGGGCGTGGTCTTTTTCTTCTTGGGAGTTTTGGGAGCGGCAGCTGCGCTGAGCGCGAAGAGCGCCAACGCCGCGAAAGCGAAATGACGAATTTTCATAATACGAATGATAAGCTGAATGAGTAAAATCCGACACTTCCGGTGTGGCATGGTGAGCCACACCGGAGGCGCCGGGTCGATCTACGCTTTCATTTCCCCGCGGGAGAAGCGAAAGCGCCTATACGTTTACTGAACCTGTACAGGCATTTCCTTTCCCTCGGGCATCTGCGGCTGTGCGCCTTGGGGCATTTGGGGTGCTGCGGGAGCATTCTTCACTGCGACGAGCTTGATCTTGAAAGTCAGTGCGGAGTAGGGAGGGATGGGGCCGCTCTCTTGAGCACCGTAAGCTTGATCCCAGGGAATGTAGACAATCCATTCGGCGCCCACCTTCATGTTGGTGAGTGCAGTCGTGAAGCCGGGGATGACACCGCCCACGGGGAACTCAACGGTCTTGCCGTTCGACGAATCGAAGGTCTTGCCGCCAATGAGTTTACCTTCGTAGGATACCTCAGCGATTTGGTTGCGCGTGGGTGTGGCACCGGTACCGGGCGTGAGTTCCTTGTAGTAGACACCACCGGGAAGTGCTTTCACACCGGGCTGCTTGGCCATCTGCTTGATGAAGTCTTCGTTCTTCTTCTTCATGGGACCGTAGAGCTTCTCGTTGGCCTTGGCCGTCATGGCTTCCATACGAGACTGGAGGAACTGACCCACCGTCTGCGTATTGTAGGCCACGCCTCCCTTGTCGAAGAGCGCGCTCACGCCGTTTTTACCGTCGAGCATACCGGCCAGGAACATATCGCCCGAGAGGTGCTGGGTGGAGTCCTTACCGAAGATTTGCTGTTCGATTTGGGGGAAGAGACGCGACTTGACGTTCATACCGGCTTGCATACCCATCTGATACGCCATTTCCTTTTTGTCGTCGCCGGCGTTGATACCGTCCTTCATTCCCTTGAAGAAAGCATCCACATAGGCCGAGTCAGAACCGGCTTGCATGAGATAGCCTTTGATCATTTCGGGCGTGGGGGCCTGCGCCATACCGAGGGCATAAGAAATGGTGTCGTTGTCGTTAGACAGGCTAACCGACGATTTTTTGTCCTGTTTACCTCCGCAAGAGGCGAGGAAAGTCATGGGCACGAGGAGTGCACCGAGGATAAATTTATTCATTGCTTTGTTTTTGTTTCGATGAGTTGGAAGATTTATTTGCCTTCGATACCGATCAGTTCGACATCAAAGATGAGCGCGGCGTAGGGAGGGATGCTACCACCGGCACCCTGCGCGCCATAGGCGAGATCGAAGGGGATGAAGAAGCGGAATTTCGATCCGATGCTCATGAGTTGGAGTCCCTCGGTCCATCCGCGGATGACACCCTGGAGGGGGAAGCTGGCGGGTTCGCCGCGGCGATAGCTGCTGTCGAAAACGGTGCCGTCGATGAGTCGTCCCTCATAGTGGCAGGTAACGGTGTCGGTGGGTGTGGGTTTGATGCCGAGCGCCGGGGTGAGCACTTCGTACTGCAAACCGGTTTCGGTGACTTTCACGCCTTCTCGCTTGGCGTTTTCGGCGAGAAAGTTTTCGCCGGCTTCGCGTGCGGCCTTGCCTGCGGCTTCTTGCTGTTCGCGCAGGAATTCCTGCACGAGACCTTGGGCTTGCACTTCGGTCATTTCGAGTTTCTCACCATTGAGCACTTGTTCGACGGCGCGGGTGAATTCACCGGTGATGAGTCCTTCGATGTTCATCCCTTTGAGGTTGTTGCCAATGATCAGGCCGAGGGCGTAAGAGAGTTTTTCCATAAACTACGGAGCGAGTTATCTTTTTCTTATTGATATTCAGTGAGCAAAGATACGAATTTATCGTTTGCCACGCGGTTTTAGTTACTATTTTTTTCAGTGCGCTGCACTTCTTCCCGATAAATTTTGTCGATGATGATGCCGGCGAGGGTAAATCCGAAAATGGCGGTGATGTGCGACAACGTACCGTTGATCTGTGCTTTGCGGTCGTTCCAGGAATGATGGAGCAAGTCGGCACGTCCCTCCTCGTGATCGGTGCTTTCGGCCACAGTGGGTTCGGGTTCGGTGATGTCGTCGACCCCAAGATTGGGCAGCACCTCGTCTGAGAACACACAACGGAACTTGCGTTTCGGCCAAGTCTTGGCGCGTTTGAACTTGTTGCGCAGGGCGCGGGCCAGCGGGCAGCCGCGAACGTGACCGAACTCGGCAATTTGCACGCGCGTAGGATCCATTTTCAGCGCCGCTCCCATCGACGAGACGAACAAAGCCCCAGTCTGCGTGGCACGCAAGATGAGATGGGCCTTCTCGGCGAGCGAATCGATGGCGTCGATGATCACGTCGTAAGTGTCGAGCGCGAAGGTCTCGGCATTTTCTGCACAATAAATATCCTGCACGGCGCAGATCTCGGCATCGGGATTGATGCTGAGCAGGCGTTCCCGCACCACCTCTACTTTCACACGCCCCACGGTCGGCACGGTGGCGGGCATTTGGCGGTTGACATTCGTGATGCTCACCCGATCGGAATCGACCAGTGTGAGCCGGCGCACGCCCGATCGCACCAAACTCTCGGCGCACCAACTTCCCACACCGCCGACGCCAAACAGGATCACGCGCAGATCGCCGATGCGGTGCAACACTTGATCGCCGACCAGCAAGCGGGTGCGATGAAAGATTTGTTGTTCGCGCTCGGAGAAGTCAGCGGAAAGAGAAGAACCGGGGGTTGATGACATAGATCAAAGAAAGGAGTTAGAAAAACAAGAGGAGTTTCGAGAGAAAGGAGTAGACTTTCGGCGAAAGTTGGGCATTTTTGCGCAAAAAGCCTCAGCATTTTCGCAACGCTTCGCGCAGTTTGGCCACACCGTCCGAGGCTTTCGCCCGAATTAGGTGCACTTTTCGTCCGTCGGGGACGGCTACTTCCTGCGGATCGATGAGAAAAATCGGCGTTTCGCGCCGAGCATAGCGCACCAAGCCCGCAGCGGGATAGACCACCAGCGAAGTGCCGATGATGACCAGCACGTCGGCTTCGGCCACCCACTCGGCGGCGCGCTCGATGAGGGGCACCGATTCGCCAAACCACACGATGTAAGGGCGCAACAAGCTCCCGTCGCCGGCCTTTTGCCCGGGGAGGATGTCGAGATGCG